>Ga0256841_1002254_pt1 | contig 15533 bp, 17 predicted proteins | sample 356308metaG_FD_185971 | JGI IMG/M metagenome (GOLD analysis project Ga0256841, IMG submission 185971) | Hydrothermal vent microbial communities from Mid Atlantic Ridge, Atlantic Ocean - 356-308 | ecosystem: Environmental > Aquatic > Marine > Hydrothermal vents | place: Atlantic Ocean: Mid... | reverse complement strand
AACAATAGATACAAAAGGGTATTTCTAACGGTGTTATTCTCGTTTTTTAACGTGTTTTCCAGTGTTTGAAAGACGGTGTTATCGGTGTTATCCCGGTTCATACGTTTGTATTTTGGACGGTATACAGGCCGTTTGATTTGATATTTTGTCGGACATAATGATATGCGAAGTCTGCAGATGGTATAGTTAAATACCTATCAGCACAATAGACAAAGATACACATTCTTAAGAGATCCTTTCCATCCCTATCTTGCTTCTCGCTGGAAGAGCAGTAGTTCAGAATATAGGTTAGCGCAAGATATACATGTATTATGATACGGAATTGCAATCCGAATTTCAAAGTAATTCTATTCGGCTTATTTAATTTACGTGTTGTATAACCAGCAAATTGGTGGCGGTTTGGTATTAGAGGAGGGTTATTGGTAAGCCTTCATTGTTTCTAAGGGTATCCTCGCCCCTATATAAGGTCAGCGCCTGGCCTCCTCTGAAGTGACCTATGAGCAAAGATGTATGGCACGTAGGAATAACATAACAGGTTTAAAACTAAATTTGCCTTTACTGGGCTTCGTATATGACCTGGAGTAGGGTTTTACCGACGACCCCCAGCTTGTCTGCCGAAATAACCTGTATGTCATCCCCTTGGGTATGCCAGTGGCTGCCGAATCCGCTCGACGTAGAGGAAGTGGTATAAATTATATCCGCTGTGGGTATTCGCGCATATAAGTTGATAAATACATGATCGTCAAGAACCGATCGGCCCTCTCCACTCAAGAAATACTGTCCGTTGCCTGATCTTTTCGCTGCTCCCCATATCCTATTATTAACAAATGCAGCATACCTTTCTGAAAATTTCTCTTTCGTAAAGAGGGCATTTTTGCTTCCCACCATGTCGAGAAGTATGCCAAATTGCGCCTGATATCCTTTGGGAATTTTGTTTTTAGCCCAATATTGGGAACCGAGACACCAAGATTCTTCATTTCCACTGGCAGCGCCTTGGTCTTCCAGATCAACAAAAAGCAGGTCGACACCGATTGGAGGTTGTCCAGCTTTAAGTGCACGTGCTAATTCTAATAATATCGCTGTCCCGCTCGCTCCATCGTCTGCACCGGGAACGGGTAGTTTTTTCTTTTCCGGGTCTTTTTCCTGGTCGGAAGTATATCGGCAATCCCAATGAGTCAAAAGGAGAATCCGCTTCTTCAACTGTGGTTTGTATTGGATCATGATATTGGCTCCGGTCATCGCTACACCGTCAAATCTCTTAGCCTCAAAAGGCTGTTTGATGACCTTGAGGCCTGTAGATCTTGCCCGATCTAGGATCCATTGCATCGCAGATTTATGAGCCGGGGAATTGGGTACACGGGAGCCAAATGCGAGCTGTTGTTTGACCATTTCATAGGCACGATCCTTATCAAAAGTAGGAAGGTGAATCTTCTTCTTTTCTACGTGTATCACCTGTGGCTTTTTATTCTCTTTGCACCCGAAAAACAATAGTAGAGATAAAAGTAATATGGTATTCTTCATAAGATGACGGTTAGTTTTTTTGTATGAAACGAACATGAATTTTATTAATCATAAATTCACACACAAAGATGATTAAAAAAATTCATGTGAGAGCGCAGCGGTTCCATATGTGCAGAAAATTTATAATACATTTATTTTTAATTTATTAGAAATTTTTAAACATATGAAACGAACATGAATTTTATTAAACATAAATTTCATGCAGAAAGATGACGATAGTATCTGTCCATAAAATCATTCATGCTGAAAGCGAAGCGACTACATATGTGCAGAAAATTTATAATACATTTATTTACGATTTATTAGAAATTTTTAAAGTTATGAAACGAACATGAATTTTATTAAACATAAATTTCATACAGAAGTATGTTTAAAAAAATCATGTGAGAGCGCAGCGGTTACATAGCTGCAGAAAATTTGTAATACATTTATTTACGATTTATTAGAAATTTTTAAAGTTATGAAATGGTTGACAGTTGGAGTTTTTGTTCATCCTTTTGGTGTATAGAACGTCAATTCTTTTATTTAGGTACGATTAAAAAATTATATTGGCCCCACAGCATTTAAACACTCCTAAATCGATGAACAAAGGTAGCAAATCATGTTTAAATGGATGGAGATTTATCCTGTGTATACCTTTTCTTGACAAAAAAGGCAAATATACTGCCTAGTAAGAGACCATAAGAGGGGTAAAAAATAAATAATCTCAAGTGATTGGGTAAATTGTAAACTTGTTCGAGTTGTGTGGAGCTCAGTCCTTCTCCCTCAGCAAAATGAATGAGGTTCTGAAAATAATCAGGGTGGACATATCGAAAGAAAATATAGTGTATTGCCGCCATGCATACACCCGCTATTAACAGCACAAAAAAACCCGTCTTTGCCCCGATTAATACCGGCTTGTCCTTTTGAGTGGAGGTCGCCAGATTGTCATTGACCGCCCAATAAATCACCCAAAGTACGACGAGAATTAGAAGCATCATGCTCCACCAACTTTGTGACAAACGAGCTCCTTGAAGACCTAAATACATCTCAGTGAATAAACGGACAATCTCAAAAAGGACAAGGATTAAAGCATATCTAAGTTCTGTACGCATAGCCGAATAGATTATTTGAACTGCAATGTTATAAAATATTATGCTAAAATCAATTGTTTTTTATAGTTTAGCGTTTTTTTTAACCAATTATTCTCATGGCACGTTCTACTAAGATTATTCTCGCAGTTGTTGTTCTTTTAGTACTCATTCAGCTTTACCCGGTTGATAAAAGTATTCCAAAATACGATACATCTCAGGGGTTTTTACAGGTATATGATCCACCGGAGGATGTTAAGCAGATACTCCAAAACGCGTGTTTTGATTGCCACAGTTATCAGACTCAATGGCCGTGGTACTCGAGGATAGCCCCTGTTTCTTGGATTATCAAACACCATGTATCGGAGGGGAGAGATTACTTTAATTTTGATACCTGGGGTCAGTTGACTCCTAAGAAACAAAGGCATATCACGGAGGAGATGTACGATGAAATAGAGGAGCGAGAGATGCCACTAACCGGCTATGTATGGATGCACAAAGAGGCTGCCCTAAGTGCTTCTGAAAGAGCGCGCTTACTCAATTGGCTGAAAACGCTATAGTGTGGGAACAGAGACCAAAGCATTGTATTACGTAGCGTGGGTTATACAGGGGGAGTGGGCGCATAAAATACAGTCTTTAAAAGAATATGCATGCACTCATTTTGATACTTGTAAGGCCCTTCGATCCCCTGCCCATGTGACCATTATCCCTCCTTTTAAAATAAAAAATACCGAATTACCTGATTTATGCAATAAAATATTGCTTTGGAGTCAAAAAATACCATATTTTATATGGAAAGTGAACGGTGTAAGTCACTTCGATAATCGTGTCATTTATGTCGATGTCGAGAGTGCTGAAAGTATAGATATCTATCGCAATAATCTGTTTGAAATGCTACAATATCAACGCCCTTCCGGCAGTTATCACCCCCATATTACCCTGGCTTTTAGAGATCTATCTCCGGAAGCGTTTGCCCCGGCATGGAATTATTTTTCCCAACTTGACCTACAAGGGGAGATACTACAAAAAACAGTTAGTTTGCTCCGGCATAATGGACAGAGATGGGAGATTATCGAATCTTTTAATCACTCCGGAGGACGATAGTGTGTAAGATTGACAGGAATTCATCCGGGTTTAATGACGATCTGTCAGAGAACTCCTAAATGGGATAATTGTTGTAGCTTAGAGGTTGAACCTGGATAGTGGGTTTTTGTATAAGAGAAAGTAAAAAATAAAATATAGTAGAGGTGAATTATAAAGATTATTATAAGGTATTGGGTGTGTCTAAAAATGCAACTCAAGATGAGATTAAAAAGGCATATCGAAAACTGGCTAAAAAATATCATCCGGATAAAAATAAAGGGAATAAGGAAGCGGAGGAAAAGTTTAAGGCGATAGGGGAAGCACATACCGTCCTAAGCGACCCGGAAAAACGTAAGAAATACGACCAACTTGGTGCGGACTGGGAGCAGTATGAGCAATTCAAAGGTCAAAACAGAGGCCAAGACTTTGATTGGTCTCAATATATGGGGGGTGGAGGTCAGCGTACTTTTACTACCGGTGGGGGAGCAGGGGATGCTTTTTCTGATTTCTTCAGAACCTTCTTTGGAGGTGGAGGAGGAGAAGACCCCTTCTCTTCGGGACGAAGAAGACGTTCTGCGGGTATGCGCGGCCAGAACTATAAATCTGTTTTAAATATTGGCTTTGAAGAAGCGCTTAAAGGTGGAGAACATATCCTCCAACTGGGGGATAAAAAACTCAAACTAAAAATCAAACCGGGTGCGCGACATGGCCAAAAAATCCGAATTCGTGGTAAGGGTGGCCCGGGTATTAACGGCGGAAATCCCGGCGATCTCTATATCACCTACCACATCGCTTTACCACCCGAATTCAAAGCAGAAGGTGAAAATCTATATGTAGATACTTATGTGGATGTACCCACGGCTGTATTAGGGGGTAAAGTTGCGGTTAAAACTCCTGAAGGAACGCAGGTAAAAATTACGATTCCCAATGGAACTTCATCAGGTAAAGTATTTAGACTTAGAGGAAAAGGCCTTTTCAAAAAAGAGGGTTCCAGAGGAGATTTGTATACGACGATTCAGATAAAAGTCCCAAAAAATCTTACCGCTGAAGAAAAAGAACTGTACGAAAAACTTAGGGAATTGTCCCGTTAATACATTTAAACATATGCAAGGTATCTATACTAGCCCTTCCGGCAAAAAATGGGAATTCGACCTCTTACATCCCTTTCCGATTGGAATTCCGTTTGAAGGGGGTAGTGCTTTGCGGTGCTTTAATGCACCCCCCATTTCTTTTGCTCCTCTACAATCGGGTAACTTTATAGGTGCAGTAGATGCCGGCTCCCCTGTCAACTTTTATGACGTTAAGTTGAATCCTCATGGCAATGGCACGCACACCGAAACAGTGCGCCATATTTCTAACCTTCCGGTATTTGTCGGAGAAGTGCTGCCTTCCTATTTTTATTTTGCGGCCCTTATCTCTATAGAACCGGAAAAGCAGTCCAATGGAGATCGCGTCATCACACTTTCTCAAGTATCCAATGCTTTTATCAATATAAATGAACCCGTCGAATCTCTTATAGTTAGAACCTTACCTAATTCTAGGGATAAGCTCTATAGAGATTATTCCGGGACTAATCCGCCGTATTTTTCCGAAGAAGCGATGCATTTTATCCGGGACCAACACATTCAACATTTACTTACAGATCTGCCTTCCGTTGACAAAGAACAGGATGACGGCCTTTTAAAAGCCCACAAATCATTTTGGAATTATCCACAAGACCCCCGTAAAGATGCGACCATTACAGAGCTGATTTTTGTACAGGACACCTTGAAGGATGGTCTGTATATATTGCAACTTCAGCCCCTTCCTCTCCAGCTTGATGCGAGCCCTTCTTGCCCGATCTTATACCCTGTGCTACAATGAGAATTAATGTAGAAGAAGAGTTTGGGAGAAATTCAGTATAGATCCGGCGTTCCCTGTTTAAACAAGGTATTCGGCAAATTATCCCCCAATTATATGACACGAACATTTGAATTTTATTAATACCAAACTGGCATCAGCATACTGAATACAAAAAGTTTATTTTTGCTTCTTTATCTTCAAAAACTATTTCTTTTTCTAGATCACCACCTTGGTAACAGTTTGATATCATAGAATAGAAAATACACATAGAAGAATATTGATACAATTTATGCTTGCTTCACTCCCTGAAATCAATTTCTATGTTATATTATAAATATCTTAGTATGTTAAAGTTATAGCAATAAATTTGGATATTTAGAAAAATCTATTATTTTTGCAATGATATATATCTCTTAATCATTATGAAATTGTAGACAAACTATGTTGTTAAACCCAATTAATTAATCTTCAAAAAATTATCAATTATGAAAAAATTTAATTACAACCAACCCTAAATGGTTAATATTTAGGTCCAAAGGGCAGGCATGGAAATTTTTTTCTATTTTTTGAGGACAAGTTTTCTGAATACTATCCAGCACTATTCCAATCCAAATGTCTTTTATAAAGGGAAGGCCACAGGAGTAAACGGCAAACGAGAGAACTGGAGACAGCTAGTGAACAATGCATGTACTGTAGCAAATTTTCGGCAGGATACATACAACCCACTTACTGCTTATATTACAGGGCCATCCTATGGTTGTCCTTGTTTTGATGTGTTGTTTGAAGCAAAAGTTAGAGGTGGATTGCTGCCTTACCACTATGAGTGGAGGAAGAGTACAGATGGGTTCAATTGGGGGCAAATAGAAAGTACCGCGAACTTTTTCTCTGTCAAACTTCCTTGCGATGTTGGAGAAGGGGTCTATGTAAAATTAAGTGTTACCTCATCAGATGGACAAGAAAGTGACTTTTTTAAATATGTTGAGGCGGCGGAGCAATGGCCGGGACAACAAGGGGATTGTCCGGCACAACTCCCCCTTACCGTTGATGAAAAGGTAGCAAATAATGAAGGAGTTTACCCCAACCCTGCAGTTGATTTCCTACGTCTAAGGGTAAAGGGGAAAGAAATAAATATCCAAGATATAGAAATAATAGACAGTATGGGAAATAAAATGCGGTTTGAACTGAATAGGCGTAAGAGGAAGGGAGTTATTCAAATCTCTACTTCTCACCTGAAAGATGGTATGTATTTTTTAAAGTATGGAGCGGGAAGAATAACAAAATTCATCAAAAGCACTAAATAATTATCAAGGGACACCTCTAGACCGGATGAATATTTCGGTTTAGAGGTGTTATTAAATTAATATACTATGAGAAAGTTGTTGTCATTGTTTTTACTTTTATTGATATGCATCTCTTGTGCTAAGTATGACACTCCGCCATGGTTTACCCTAAATTACTGGGGAGAAGCCTCCTCAAAAAAAAATGGTGTAGATTGGGAGGGCTATGTTAATGCGCTAGTATTAGGGTCTATTCATGATTGCACATTGATAAGTATTAGTATTGAAACATACAGTAAGGAGTGGTATCATAGAGAGCTACTTTCTTTTAGTTATATCCCAATAAATACAAAAAGACATTTTATTGTTGGTTTAAATTATAATAGATATAATTATGATTCTCTACCTCCAAGTGGGAATTATATTACATCCTTAGATGATGGGGATGTTGCCGGTCCATCCTATGATTTGTTGGAGGAGGATAGTATATCTGATTATATTGAGATTACTAATATCGATGGGGATGAGATAACGGGAGTGTTTCAAGCCTCATTTGTGAAAGATTCATTGTCTTTAGGTATAAGATATTCTAATTTCCCAGACACGATCAGGTTCTTGAAAGGTCATTTCCATACAAAAATTTTGTGTCCATACTAATATTGAAAAAAGGAATGAATAGTTACACCATCAATTCTTTTCCCCACAGAATACAAAGTTATATCCAAAAAATAAAAAATTGCAAAAATGAGTAAATCGCTGAGACGGATATGTATCTTATTAACTTTGCTTTATTTTAGTAGACTAGATATTATGTTAGGGCAAAAGAATCAAAGATTCCAGATTAGCCAAGGAGTTGGAGTATCCAAAATAGGTGTATATTATAAGCATTTACCTTTTTTTGTTTCTCATATAAGTCTGGAGACGGAGATTTGTACATTGATCTACCCGTGGTTAGAGCTCTCTTATTCTCTTCGGTATTTACTAAGATATCCTCATCAATACAAAACAAGGTACATAACATTTGTGCAACCAAATTTTGGTATCTATGCCTTGTTATTTCGAAATAGACCTTTGGGTTTAAACATAGGTACAGGATTTTCTGTATTTAATTTGCTGAATTCGGAAAATGTGAATAATGCGATAAGTTATGCAAATCATCAAACTAGTGTGGGGTTTATGATTATGGTAGAACCGAGACTCAATATTTATAAACATTTTGTGGTTCGTATAAATCTAAATCTGCAATTGTATCAAAATACTGTCATAAGTTATGGTGTAATTGCCAAGCTGGCTCATAATATATGACCTTGTGTTAAAAGATCGAATATGCCTTTCTAGGGTGGTATGATTATGTGCTCAATAACTACCTTGCAGTTCACTGAATTAGATAGTTATTGACTATAAGAAAAATCTAAAATAAATATAATGGATAAAGTAATGAGAAGAATATTAGTAGTGTTAGTAGTACTATTAAATTTTTGTCTGGTAAAGGACGTGGTGGGACAAGAGCGTCCGAAACTTCAAATTAGTCAAGGAATTGGAGTGTCTTCACTTAGTTTATCTACTATTCATACTTTTTATACTAATAATTTTGAGAGTGAGCTTTACTTTTTGCTTTTTCCTTGGATGGAGACTTCGTATTCCCTCAATTATGTTAGGTTATTCCCAAATGAACAATGGAGGGATTCCTCCTATCTTCAATTTAATGCCAATATCTATGCAATATTCTACAACCGAAAGAGAATAGGAGTGAATATTGGGACGGGATTTTCTATATTTGATTTGGATAATATTTCAAAAAAATATTTAAAGGGTTACACCCCTGTAGGTTTCAATCTGATATTGGAACCTAGGATTAATATTACGAAATGCCTTATCATTCGCTTAAAATTCATGGTTCAATTGTATCAGAATAAAAACATCAATTACGGGGCTATTGTTAAATTTGGGTATAAATTGAATGGATGAGTATTTTACCCCTCTACAATTATTCTACACCGGCACATTTTAGCTTCAAAATCCAGTATTTAACTGCACAGTTATAGCCCGTTATCCCTTTTCGGCCAAATAATTGCTTTTTTGCAAATGCCCCTCATTCCGGATTCGAATGAACGTTTTGGATAGAATAGAAGGAGCAATAACCCCTCAATCGCTTATGACTCTAAGCTGGGCTTTTGGAGGGACTTTTTCTTGGATTTTCTTTTGTCTGCGTAACCTTTGGAGGCTCCGTAGGCCTTGAGTTGATCTTTTAGTACGTTGCGAGCACGAAAAAGTCTCGATCGCACAGTACCGGTGGGAATGTTTAGAATTTTTGATATTTCATCATAAGTGAAACCTTCAATATCGCAGAGTAAAATGACAGAGCGATACTCTATCGGGAGGTTGTTGAGGGCCGTGCTGATTTCATCCCCTAATTTGCGATTAAAAATCTCTTCCCGAAGATCAAAATATCCTGTAACTTCAGTATTTATATCCTTGGTGTACTTTTCAGTCTCATCGAAGTCAAGGCTGGAAATAGCCGCTTTATTTTTGCGGCGATATTCATTGATAAACGCATTTTTTAAAATGCGAAAGAGCCAGGCTTTGGCATTGGTTCCTTTCTTATATCGATCGATAGACTTAAGTGCTTTGAAGTACGTCTCCTGTACCAAATCTTCTGCAGATCTCTCATCATAGGTGAGATGGTAGGCAAAGGTATTGAGCGCTTCCAGGTGAGGTAAAAATTCACTATCAAAAAGCTGTAACTGCTCCGGATTCATTGGGGTATGCTCATCAGAAGCTTTTTTGGGGGATATGCTTTTGTCTTCGTCCATGTGTTACAGTTTGCACTAAAAATATTAAAGGAAATAATGTACAATTTGTTCGCATACCTGTGAAAACCTATAGGTTTTTTCTTATGATAAAAAAAATTATATGTAACTTGCGCTTTTTTATGAAAGTATGTATTTGAGTTTTATTTAATTGATTTATCTTCAATGATATGGCCGACATAGATTCTAAAACAGACATCATTACCGCAAAGGATGTAATCCTCGTGGTCCAGTCCTATGTCACCGAGGTGAAACGCAGATGGAAAGTTATACTTTTGATTTTTATTGTATTGGGAAGTTACAAGGGAATAAAGGCAGTATTAACCGAACCGGTGTATCTAGCTAAACTCACCTTTATGCTCAATGAGGAGCAAGGTGGTTTGGCTGGTGGTTTGGGAAGTCTGCTTGGAGATTTTGGATTGGGTTCAGGAAAGGAATACAATTATCAAAAGCTCATAGAACTGTCCAAAAGTAGAAAAATATTCAGTAATGTAGCTATGGATACAGTACAACTGGATGGGAAAAATACACTTTTGGCCAATGCATTGATCGATGATTTTGAAACGTATGGCCGGTGGGGAAAAAACGATTGGTATAAGTTCTGGGAAGAAACACCTGCTCTTCTTGGATTTAGGTTTCATACAAACCGAAGCACGTCATTAGATAGATTAAGTAGGGCAGCTTTACTGGCACTACATGCATTTGTCAACAATGTTCTTGGCATTACTGTTGAGGAAGATACAGGAATATTGACCATGAAATCTACGCTGCACAATGAAGACCTTACCCAAGTTTTAGTGGAGCGATATTTTGATGAACTCTCTAATTACTACATTGAAAAGACGATTGAAAAGCAAGCTGCTACTTATAAACTGCTACAAAATAAAGTAGATTCGATACAAGGGCTTATCCGCAAGAAAGAATATCAAATCGCCACTTATGCCGATACCCACCGCAATGTATGGTCCCAAAAAGCCAAAGTCCCTCAGTCCCAACTCAAAAAAGAGGTACACCTCTTGTATGTCATGTTAGGGGAAGCCATAAAGAATAAAGAGTTGGCGGATTTTACCCTCAATAATAAGACGCCATTTATACAGGCAATAGACCGCCCTATTCAACCCCTCCCGGCTCTACAGCCTAGCTGGTGGATGGAGATACTGCGAGCCGGGGTTGTTTCCCTGCTGGTAGGTGGACTCTATATAGGTATATCCAAGTGGTTTCGGGATACGATTAAAAGTTAAAAAAAGGAGTACGGAATCTATTCATTTAATAAAAATTGAGTAATTTTGTTACTCGAATTATGATAGAAACACTGATATCATCCAAAACGCGTGTAAAACTTCTGTTGAAATTTTTTCTCAACAGTGAGGTTCGCTCGTATTTAAGACAGTTAGAGGGGGAATTTGGAGAGTCTTCCAATGCGGTCCGTGTTGAGCTGAATCGACTGGAACAGGCCGGTCTTTTGAGATCCCAATCCAAAGGAAATAAGCGATATTTTCAAGCAAATAGGGAGCATCCGCTTTTCGAGGATATACACAGTATTGTCCGCAAGTATATTGGAATCGACCGTATCATTCTTGAGGTAGTTAAAAAACTCGGGGAGGTAGAAGAAGTCTATCTTTCCGGAGATTTTGCGCTCGGTAAAAATAGTCCGGTCATCGACATTATCATTATAGGTGATATTGATAAGGCATACCTCACACAACTCATCGAAAAAGCAGAACATTTAATTAAACGTAAAATTAAGTATTTGATTTATTCCGGTAGCGAACGGAAATTATTTCATACACATCACAATAAAGCAACGTCATTATTACTATGGAAAAAATAGAGGATTTAATGTATGATCGACTCAAGCGCAAGGAGACGGCTATAGGTGTAATCGGACTGGGGTATGTCGGATTGCCCTTGGCCTTGGCCTTTGCTAAACAATTTAGAGTAATTGGATTTGATATCAATCCGGAGCGGGTGGAAATGATGAAGAAGGGCATCGATCCATCTAATGAATTGGAAGCCGAAGCTTTTCATAATAAAGATATCTCTTACACTGCAGATTTGGAGGATCTAAAGGCGGCTACCTTTTATATCGTAGCGGTACCGACCCCGGTTGATAAGCACAAAGTGCCCAACCTTAAAGCAGTTCTCGGCGCTTCGGAAACGATTGGAAAGGTCTTAAAGAAGGGCGACTATGTGATATATGAATCCACGGTCTACCCGGGATGTACAGAGGAAGATTGTCAGCCGATACTAGAGCGATTATCCGGCTTGAAATCTTGCCGGGATTTTAAATTGGGTTATTCTCCCGAACGAATTAATCCGGGGGATAAGGAGCATACGGTAGAGACGATTTTAAAGATTGTGGCCGGATGTGATGCGGAATCTCTGGATCAGATAGCGGCAGTCTATGGGGAGATCATTCATGCGGGAATTTATCGGGCCTCATCCATCAAAGTTGCGGAAGCCGCTAAGGTTATTGAAAATACCCAACGCGATTTGAATATTTCATTTGTCAACGAATTGGCTATCATATTTGATCGTATGGGGATTGATACGAGAGAGGTATTAGAAGCGGCTGGAACCAAATGGAATTTTATTAAGATGACCCCCGGATTGGTCGGTGGACATTGTATCGGTGTAGATCCGTATTATTTGCTCTATAAATCCAAACAATTGGGTTACGATCCGCAAGTTATACTGAGTGGAAGAAGGATCAATGATGGCATGCCTGCTTATATTGCCAAGAGACTCGTTCAAATGCTTATCGCAGAGGAAAAGAATCCCGGCCAATGCAGGGTGTTAGTCCGTGGTATTACTTTCAAGGAAAATGTTTCGGATATCCGCAATTCCAAAGTGGCGGATTTAATCCGGGAAATACAGGACTATGGGATTGAGGTAGATGTCGTCGATTGTTATGCAGATGAGAGAGAAGTACAACACGAATACGGTATACGATTGGCGGAAAGCATTACCGGACCCTATGATGCAGTTGTCGTGGCGGTAGCGCATGAGGCCTATAAGAAGGATGGAGAAAAGGTCATACGAGAAGTACTTAAACCCGAAGGGATCGTAATGGATCTCAAGGGAATTCTGCCGGTTGAAATGGAAGGAGTTAAACTTTGGCGATTATAAGGTATCGACATGAAGAACAAGGGAATGAAATGGTATGCGGTGTACACCGGGTTTAGAAAGGAAAAATCTGCTCAAAGGGAATTGGAGCGAGCAGGAATAGAGGCTTATGTTCCTACAGTAAGCAAAGTTAAGAGGTATACCCGCAAAGTGAAGAAATATCAAGTACCCTTGATCAGTCATTATGTGTTTGTTAGGATAGAAGAGGAGCAATACAAGCGTGTTCTGTCGGTTAGAGATGTCCTTCGTTTTATAGGAGTAGGGCGGAAGCGCTCTCCCATACCGGAAGAGGAAATACAAATACTAAAGCATATTACAGGAGAGATTGAGAAGGTAGAGATGCTGCCATTGGAAGCATTGCCCCGGGGAAGTTGGGTAGAGGTCATGGGAGGTGCCTTGACCGGGCTCAAAGGTAAGGTCCTGTCAAGTGTTGGTAAACATCGTTTGTTAGTAGAACTTAATCAAATAGGGTTCGCTCTGAGTATAGAGGTTCCCACTAAGTATTTGCGTGCTGTAAATTGCGCGTAAGTGATACATAATCAATATTATATGGGCAGTAGGTCTGCGACCTATTGACGGCGAAGCCATGCCGTTTTGCCCGGATTCATAGAAAAAATTAAATACTCAGTTATACAAAACTTTAAGTAGATGAAAATAGCAGTCATTGGAACCGGATATGTCGGATTAGTCACGGGAACGTGTTTTGCAGAGACCGGCAATGAGGTTACTTGTGTGGATATTGATGCCCGTAAGGTACAAAAGATGCAGGAAGGTGTCGTCCCTATATATGAACCCGGTCTGGAGGTGATGTTTAAACGCAATGCAGAACAAGGGAGATTAAAGTTTACTACCTCCTATGCATCAGCCATGCAGGAGGCTCAAATCGTGTTTTTAGCTTTGCCAACACCACCCGGAGAAGATGGGTCTGCCGACCTTAGTTATATCTTATCTGCTGCAGAGACTTTAGCACCTTTTATCCGAAGATATACTGTGATTGTGGATAAGAGCACTGTACCTGTGGGAACCTCAGAGAAAGTGTCTGCTGCTATATCCAAGCATGCAGACCCCACTTTATTTGATGTCGTTTCCAATCCTGAATTTCTAAGAGAGGGAGTAGCAGTGGAGGACTTTATGAGGCCGGATCGGGTAGTTGTCGGAACAAAGTCGTCCAAAGCGAGAGATATTATGAGTAGGCTTTATGCCCCTTTTGTGCGCCAGGGCAATCCTGTATTGTTTATGGATGAGCGCAGTGCGGAGATGACCAAATACGCGGCCAATGCTTATCTGGCAACACGCATTAGTTTTATGAATGAGATTGCCAACTTATGTGAGCGGCTAGGCGCCAACGTCGATTATGTTCGAAGGGGGATGGGGAGTGACAGCAGGATTGGGAAGCGTTTTTTGTTTCCGGGTATCGGATATGGGGGAAGTTGTTTTCCCAAAGATGTCCAAGCCCTTGCATTGATGGCTGAGCAAGCGGAATACGACTTCCGCCTCGTCCGCACGGTTATGTCTGTAAATCATCGACAGAAGACGCTATTGGGGCAAAAGATGAAAAATTATTTTAAAGGAGACTTAAAAGGCAAAAAAATCGCTATTTGGGGATTGTCGTTTAAACCGGAAACAGATGATATAAGAGAGGCCCCTTCCTTGGATTTAATTAGGGAACTCTTGTCCGAAGGCGCTGAAGTGCATGTGTTTGACCCGGAAGCGATGGACAATGTGCGCGCCCTCTTCGGTGACCAATTGATCTACGGTAAGGACCCTTATGAAGTGTTAAAAGATGCTGATGCCTTAGCCATCGTCACTGAGTGGCAAGTGTTTAGAACACCGGACTTTGAGCGGATGCTTCGAGAGATGCGCGCTCCGGTGATATTTGATGGTAGGAATCTCTATGATGTTAAGGATATGGCAGCTACGGAATTTTATTACGATAGCATCGGAAGAACGATCTAAGAATATGAGTTTTAAGCAAATGGAAAAAATACAAATGGTAGATCTTCAGGGGCAGTATCAGCGCCTGAAGTCTGAGATAGACCCTGCGATAGCAGAAGTACTGGAAAGTGCATGGTACATCAAAGGTCCTGTGGTCGAACGATTCGAAGGGCATTTGGCAGATTATTTGGACGTGCCCCATGTCATTGGGGTGGCCAATGGTACGGATGCTTTGCAAGTCGCATTGATGGCTTTGGGATTAGAACCGGGAGATGAGGTGATTGTCCCCGCCTTCACTTATGTGGCTACTGCTGAAGTAATTGCCCTCCTTCATCTAAAGCCGGTGATGGTCGATGCAGATCCTGATACCTTCAACCTAACCCCTGAAATATTCGAAGCCGCAATTACCCCAAATACCAAAGCAGTAGTCCCCGTTCATTTGTTCGGACAGACCGCTGACATGGAGGGTATAATGGAAGTCGCAAGACGCTACGAGATCTTTGTAATAGAAGATAATGCGCAGGCGATAGGGGCTAGGTATGAAATGGTAGATGGCAGACGTACAGCTGCCGGAACCATCGGGCATGTGGGTACCACTTCTTTTTTTCCTGCAAAAAACTTGGGTTGTTTCGGAGATGGAGGTGCCTTGTTTACCCGTGACTCAGCATTGGCTCGAAGAATTAGAATGATTGCGAATCATGGTCAATCCAAGCGGTATTATCACGATGAAATAGGAGTCAACAGCCGATTGGACGCCTTACAGGCGGCTGTATTAGATGTAAAACTCCATCATTTGGATGATTTTGCAAACCGCCGCAACAATGTTGCACACGTATATGATCAGGCTTTTCAAGGGCTAGACGAGGTGC
>Ga0256841_1002253_pt1 | contig 15534 bp, 11 predicted proteins | sample 356308metaG_FD_185971 | JGI IMG/M metagenome (GOLD analysis project Ga0256841, IMG submission 185971) | Hydrothermal vent microbial communities from Mid Atlantic Ridge, Atlantic Ocean - 356-308 | ecosystem: Environmental > Aquatic > Marine > Hydrothermal vents | place: Atlantic Ocean: Mid... | reverse complement strand
TGCACAAATCGGAAAATATAAACTGGTTGAATTGAAAGAACGAGTGGACAATGCGAAACTTCCTCATATCCGTTTAGTTGATATGATTATCGAAAACAAAAAGAAAAGGGTGGCTGGTGTTTTTTCATATACATTGCTCGAAGCAATAAGCGACAGGTTGAAGAAAAAAGAATCTGTAATTCTTTTACAAAACCGCCGGGGCTTTGCCACACAAGTTTATTGCGAAGATTGCGGTCATATTGAAATGTGCGAAGATTGTTCCGTTTCCATGGTGCATCACATAAATAAAAATATTTTGAAATGTCATTATTGCGGAAGTACAAGACCCGTACCTCGTGCGTGCCCCGTTTGCGGCTCGGTCGAAATCAAGTTTTACGGTACCGGCACCCAGCGTGTTGAAGACGAGTTGGAATATCATTTTCCAAACGCCAGAATTGAACGGATTGATTCGGATACTCTTGACCGTAAAGGAAAGTTGGGAATAATTCTAAACCGTTTCAGAAAAGGGGAAATCGATATTCTGCTCGGCACACAAATCGTTTCGAAGGGAATGGACTTTGCAAACGTAACGCTGGTAGGAGTAATTGCAGCGGAAACAACTTTGTGGTTGCCCGATTTCCGCGCGGATGAACGTACGTTTCAATTGCTTACTCAAGTTTCGGGAAGAGCCGGAAGAAGTAAAATTGAAGGCGAGGTGATTATTCAAACTCAAAACAGTAAGCATTTCGTCTTGCAAAAAGTGTTACTGAACGATTACCACGGCTTTTACGAAAAGGAAATAAATTTGAGGAAACACAGCAATTATCCGCCATTTTCACGTTTGGGGTTAATTGAGACAAAGGACGAATACGAAGACAAAGCAAGAGGGGCAATTAACGATTTCTACAATTATTTAAGGAAAAGGACAAAGAGACTGATAGTTTCTCCGCCCACCGAAGCAATCATCGCGAAATTAAAAGGGCAATACAGATTTCACTTGATTGTTAAAAGTCCTAAAACAAAAGACCCGGGCGGAAAGGAGCTGAGGCGTGCAATTCAGGATTCGTATGTGGAATTCAAACAAAAGTCACGTTTTCGCGATGTGAGATTAACAGTCGATATCGATCCACAGAGCATAATTTAGATAAAACCCGGTTTCGCAAAGAAACCGGGCGTTATGAAATTAATTGGAGAGAACTCCGGTAACTTTTTCGGCAGCGTCTTTTAATGTTGCCGCAACTTCAAAATTCAATCCGGATTTTTCCAAAAGTTTTCTTCCTTCTTCGGCGTTCGTTCCGTCCAAACGTACTACAATAGGCAATTCAACTTTAACTTCTTTCACTGCATCAACCACGCCTTGTGCAACTCTGTCGCATCTTACGATACCACCGAAAATATTGATCAATATGGCTTTTACATTCGGATCGGAAAGAATGATTTTAAATCCGTTGGCAACGGTTTCCTTGTTTGCCGTTCCGCCAACGTCCAAAAAGTTTGCCGGTTCGCCGCCCGCCAGTTTGATAATATCCATCGTAGCCATTGCGAGTCCCGCACCGTTAACCATGCAGCCGACGTTTCCGTCGAGTTTTATATAATTCAAATTATATTTCGATGCCTCTATTTCAAGTTTTTCCTCTTCGTCCAAATCGCGGTAAGCCACAATTTCGGGATGCCGGTACAATGCATTGTCGTCGAAGTTCATTTTTGCATCGAGGGCAATAACATCTCCTTCTTTAGTAACCACCAAGGGATTGATTTCGGCAATTGATGCATCTGTTGCTTCGTATGCATTGTAGAGAGCCATTAAAAATTTAACTGCATTTTTAAATTGAACACCGCTCAACCCCAATCCGAATGCCAGTTTGCGTGCTTGGTACGGTTGCATTCCAAGTGCCGGGTCGATTGTTTCTTTCAGAATAAGCTCGGGAGTTTCGGCGGCTACTTTTTCAATTTCCACGCCGCCTTCGGTCGATACCATAACAACGTTTTTCGATTGTGCACGGTCAAGTGTAATTCCAACATAAAGTTCACGGTCGATGTTTACACCTTGTTCAATCAAAATACGTTTTACAACTTTTCCTTGCGGACCGGTTTGGTGGGTGACCAAAGTCATTCCCAACATTTCTTTTGCAAGTTTTCTTACTTCACGCAAGTTTTTGGCAAGTTTAACTCCACCGCCTTTCCCCCTTCCGCCGGCATGGATTTGCGCTTTAACAACCCAAACTTTACCGCCAATTTTTTTAGCTGCCGCAACTGCTTCATCGGGTGAAAAGGCAACTATTCCTTTCGGTACGGCCACATTAAATTTTTGCAAAATTTCTTTCGCTTGGTATTCGTGAATTTTCATGATAAACCTTCCGATTATTGAATAATATTTTCAAACATTAAACGAAAATTATAAATATTTGGTTAAATAGCCTAAAATATTTTTTACTATGTAAAATCAAATTAATTATAACTTAAATAATAAAAACCCCCGCAAATGCGGGGGTTGAAAACCGGAATATGAACAGGGTTAAAGTTTCTCGCTAACCAGTTTCGCTTGCATGAAGAGTAGCAAATAATCCCTTCCGCCAGCTTTCGAATCGGTGCCCGACATGTTAAAACCGCCGAACGGATGTCCGCCGACCAATGCACCGGTGCTCTTTCTGTTGAAATACAAATTGCCAACGTGAAATTCGTTTCTTGCGCGTTCCAGTTTCTTTTTATTTTTCGAATAAACCGAGCCGGTAAGTCCATACATCGTGTTATTCGCAATTTTCAAAGCATGATCGAAATCCTTGGCTTTAATTACCGCCAACACCGGTCCGAAAATTTCTTCTTGCGCAATTGTTGCGTTGGGTTTAACATCTTTTATCACGGTCGGTTCAATGTAATATCCGTCGCCCTCAATTTTTTTACCGCCGGTTACCAGCTTGCCTTCTTTTTTGCCTGTTTCGATGTAAGATAAAATATTGGCTTGTGCAGCGGCATTGATTACAGGTCCCATAGCATAATTGTCTTTTGCCGGACCGACTTTGATTTTTTCAACTGCTGCTTTCAATTTTTTATTGAATTCGTTATAAACTTTGGCATCGACAATTGCTCTGGAGCATGCGGAACATTTCTGCCCTTGAAAACCGAATGCCGAAGTTACAACGCCTTGCACGGCTTCGTCAAGATCCGCTTCACTGTCTACTATAATTGCATCCTTGCCGCCCATTTCGGCAATTACGCGTTTGAGCCAAATTTGACCGGGTTGAACTTTTGCCGCCAATTCGTAAATATGCTGACCCACACCAACCGAGCCGGTAAATGCTATAGCCCGGGTCAAAGGATGAGCAACCAAAGTATCGCCAACTTCACCGCCCGAACCGGTTACGTAATTCAATACTCCGTCCGGCAATCCGGCTTCTTTCATTACATCAAAAAACAACTTGCCCATCATCGGTGTATCGCTCGAAGGTTTCAGAACAACGGTGTTGCCCGTAACTATTGCAGCCGAAGTCATTCCGACTAAAATCGCGAAGGGGAAATTCCATGGCGGAACCACAACATGAACGCCAAGCGGAATGTAGAACAGTTCGTTTTTTTCGCCTTTTACTTTTGTCAATGGTTGCTTTGCGGCATAGCGTAAATTTTCACGGGCATAAAATTCCAAAAAGTCGATTGCTTCCGCCGTATCGGCATCGGCTTCAATAAAATTTTTGCCTGCTTCGTAAATCATCCACGCATTTATTTCGAATCTTCTTTTTCGGACAATCTCGGCTGCCTTCAACAAATATTTCGATCTGGTTTCGGCAGGAGTGTTTTTCCACGTTTCAAAAACTTTGGCGGCTTCTTTAACGGCTCTGTCGGCTAATTTTTTATCGGCTTTGTAGAACACGCCGATCACTTCTTTTTTGTTGGAAGGATTGTACGAGTTGAATTTCTTTTTGGTTCTTAACTTTTTGCCGTTAATTACCAATTCGTGTGTTTTGCCGAATTGCTTTGCTACTTTGTTCAAAGCGTTTACCTGTGCTTGATAAACTTTCTTGTTTGCAAAGTTGCTAATCGGTTCATTTCTGAATGGTTTCAGTTTCATCTCCGTCTCCTTTTATCTTTTTTACAATTATAAAACTTGCCAAAAAATTAAAATTACATCTGTTAATTCAAACAATTTTCAGGTAAAAAACAATTAAATTATTTGCCGAACAAAGCATCGTAAATTGCATCGTGGTAAACCGCACGCATTTTGTAAATTTTTCTGTTCTTCCGTGTCGGATATACTCGGTTGGTCAACAGAATAACAAATATTTTGTTGTCTTTGTCGAACCAAATTGAAGTACCGGTGAAACCTGTGTGACCGAAAGAGTTTTTTGAAAATTTGGTTCCGAACGATGAAATACCATCGGTGCTTTTCGTATCCCAACCAAGTGCACGTGAAGATTGTTTTGTTTGTCTTGTAGTCCAATAATCGATTGTGGATTTTTTAACATAGGCTCTGCCGTTTAACCTTCCTCCGTTAAGCATCATCATTGCGAACTTTGCCAAATCCGGTCCGGTGGAAAACAGTCCGGCGTGCCCGGCCACTCCGCCAAGCATGTAAGCTCGTTCGTCGTGAACTTCTCCTTGAATCTGGCGCATTCGGTAGAAAGTATCGATTTCGGTTGGTGCGCATTGGTTTTTCAAGCTGTCCGGCGGATTATACATTGTTCTGTTCATTCCCAAGGGTTTGAATACTTTCGCTTCCAAAAATTTATCCAAAGTTGTTCCGGTAATTTTTTCAATTATCTTTTGCAGTGTAATAATTCCCAAATCGCTGTAGACGTATTTTTCCCCGGGTTTGTAAATTAACTCTGTGTTCATAATGTCGTTTATAACTTCTTCGCCGGTGTTGTAAATGTCGTAATACTTTTTGAATGCAGGTAAACCGGAATTGTGCAGTAACAAATTCCGGACGGTTATTTCGCCTTTGCCGTGATTATCGAATTCGGGTAAATAGGTTTTTACTTTTTCATCCAGTTTCAATTTCCCTTCGTCGTATAAAATCATTGCGGCGGTTGTTGTACCAACAACTTTGGAGACAGAAGCCAAGTCGAATATTGTATTCAAAGTCATTGCCGGGGAAGTTGTGTCGTAAGTAAAATGACCGAACGCCTTTTGGTAAATTATGCTGTCTTGATTTCCAATAACAAGCACGGCGCCGGGGAATACGGAATCCCGTATCGATTTCAGAATCAGTTTTTCCACTCCGGAAAAATCGGGTTTGGAATTCCCGGTTTCCCACAGTTTCTTTTGTGAATAACCGACGAATACGATTCCAATTAAAATAATTAAAATTATTATTTTGTTAAGTTTCATTTTTAGCCTCGTTATTTTTTCCAAAATTAGGATCGAGAGGAATAAATTTCGTAATTAAAAATGCCGGTATTGTTGCGATAATTACCCAGATGAAAAAATGTTTATATCCGATAATATCTGCGAGCCAACCGCTGAACATACCGGGCAGCATCATTCCCAAAGCCATAAATCCGGTAGCGATTGCAAAGTGGGCGGTTTTATATTTGCCTTCGGAAATGTAAATCATATAAAGCATGTATGCGGTAAAACCGAAGCCGTAACCGAATTGTTCTATTGCAACGGAAATTACAACCGGCAGAAAGTTTTCGGGTTGGGTGTAAGACAAATAGATATAGACGGCATCGGGTAAGTTGATTGCAATTAACATCCACCAAATCCAGTATTTAAGGCCGTGTTTTGCTGCAAGAAAACCACCGAGCAGGCCGCCCAATGTTAATGCAATTATTCCGATTGTGCCGTAGACCAATCCCACTTCACCTGTTGTTAAGCCGAGACCTCCCAACTCTCTTGCATCCAATAAAAACGGCGCTGCAAGTTTAACCAGCTGCGATTCACCCAATCTGTACAGAAGCAAAAATGCAATAATCAAACCGATTTTTTCTTTCTTAAAAAATAAAACGAAAGTTTTGAAAAATTCACCTGCTATATTCCGGTTTCCTTCGGCAGCCGGTTTGTCGGTTTTCGGGTAAGGCAGAATAAACTTGTGATATAAGAAAAATATCAGAAACAAAATTGCGAGTGATGCTATTGTGATTACCCACGAAAGAGGAATGTTTCCGGCGCGGGCTACAAATGTTGCCGATGCTTCCTTTTTCAATTTCGGATCGATTTGAATTACCGCGTAAGCGTTTTTATTCCAGTTTTTTCCGGTAAACTCGAACCGCAATCCTTCGACCAATGAAATACTTTTGTCTCCGCCTTCCTGCCCAAAATTTACAACGACGGTTTCGCCGGGCGGCGGTGCATTGGAAAGATGAAAAGCGATAATGCCCAAGTTACCAACAAATTCTTTTGCGGCAACAATCTTCTTTGATTCCCCGAAATTATCCCGGAGAAATTTTTCCAACCACGAAGGTTCTTTTGTTGTTTCAGCCTTCCGCGCTTTCTTTTCTTCTTTTGATTTTTCGTAATAGAAACCGTTTCCGGTATTCAGTTTTTTTGCAAGTTTGATAATGGAATCGGCTTTTGACTTATGTACCGGTACGGTTGGAATTACAAGGTTCGCGGGTTCGGAAATAATTCTAAGCTCACCTTCCATCGCTGTTGCCCGGGAGGAATCGTTAAATACAATTTTGTTTTCTTGTGAAGGTTTTGCCGAAACTTCAACCGTTACCGGGGGCAAGCCGGTCGTGCTTTCCAAATAACCGGCAAGAATAATAAGCAAACCTTGACCGGTAATCATTGCGAAGCGGTAAAACGTGCTTCTTATTCCAACGAAGAAAGCCTGGTCGTGTTCCGATAACCCAAGCATGTAAAAACCGTCTGCGGCAATATCGTGCGTGGCAGAGCTGAAAGCGAGTAGCCAAAAGAATGCAAGTGTATATTGAAAAAAGTTAGGTACCGGAATTGTGAGCGCAACGCCTGCCAATCCGGCGCCAACGAACAATTGCATCAAAATTATCCAAAACCGTTTTGTTTTGAATAAATCGACAACCGGGCTCCACAAAGGTTTGATAACCCAAGGAAGGTAAAGCCAGCTTGTGTAGAGAGCAATATCGGTATTTGATATACCCAGCCGTTTGTACATAATGACGGAAACACTCATTACGATAACGTACGGTATGCCTTCGGCAAAATATAACGAAGGTACCCACGCCCAAGGATTTCTGTATTGTTTTTTTTCTTTTGCCATTATTTATCCGGAGTAGTTAAGCAATTCTGGAAACAAAATATTGAACCGCCATTAAAGCCGCTCCGAGTTCGGGGGGCATGTCCGGTTTTACAACCGATACGTTTTTTGTGCGGTTTTTGATTTTATTATGAAACAATCTTGAATAATAATTATCTTTGGTAATTAATGATCCGGTAAAAGAAATTTTGAATAAATCAACTTTTATTAATTTTTGCATAGCAATAATATGTAGAATCAATTCATCTGTTTCTTCGTTCAAGATGGTTTTACAAACGGAATCGCCTTCTTCAGCCGCTTGAATTACAAGTGGGGCAACTGAGGCAATATCGAAATTATCCACGTAAACTGCAGTGATAAGTGATTGCTGGTTTTTAATTCCCTTGCTGGCAAGTAAACCGGTTAAAGCAGTATTTTGTCCGCGTCCGTCGAAATTTTTGGCAACGGCGGTTAATCCTTTTCTGCCTATGGAATATCCGCTGCCTTCATCACCTATATATCTTCCGAAACCGCCGACACGGTGAATTTCACCTTCGCTGTCTTTGCCGAACATTATCGAACCTGTACCGGCAATCAATATACTGCCGGGGTTCCCGCTGAAAGCCCCTTCCAGAGCAACACGTGCATCGCTTTCAACTTCGAAGGATTTCACGGGAAAATTTTCTTTTTCACAAATCCGTAAAAAGTCGTATTTCATTTTCTCTGCTTCTTCGGTTCTTCCCGCACCGGTTGTTCCGAGCACAACGTAAACCAAATCATCTGCCGGAATACCGGCGGTTTCCAAACATTCGCCGATCAGTTCAATCAGAGTGTAAGAAACTTTTTCGGTTCCCTTTATCAAAAAGTTTGTTGCACCGCCGGTGCACTCCGCATAGGTTTTCAGGTGAAGGTCGGTGAGTACGGCTTTGGATTTTGTTCCACCCCCGTCAATTCCGATTACGTAATACATTTAAGCCTCTTAAAAATAATTTAGTAAAATACTCATTTTCCAAGGAACATAAAAGAAGCAGGTTTGTAGAAAAAACATAGCCTGTTTAATTTTTTTCCGTTACGGGTTGCAGAAAAAGAGCTTTTTAAAATAAATTAACCAAAAAACGGGGGTAAAAAATGCCGGCGGAAAAACTTAAACGGTTTTTAGATGAAAACAATGTAAAATACGTTTCCATCAAACATTCGTTAGCTTACACTTCACAAGAAATAGCGGCAACGGCTCACATCGAAGGCAGACGCTTGGCCAAAACTGTAGTAATTAAAGTAAATGGAAAAATCGCACTTGCCGTGTTACCGGCATCATACAAAGTGGATTTTGATATGTTGAAAAAAGAATTGGGTACGGAAGATGTACGTTTGGCAACCGAACAGGAATTTAAGGATAAATTTCCTGGTTGTGAAGTGGGAGCCATGCCGCCTTTCGGTAATCTATATGATGTGGAAACTTATGTTGCTGCCTGTCTTGTAGAGGATGAAGATATCGCATTCAATGCAGGAAGTCATACGGAGCTTATCCGAATGTCTTACCTGGATTTTGAAAGGTTGGTTAAACCCAAAATATTAAGATTCGGAAGAAAACAGAAAGTGTGAGTGTAAAAATTATCTCATTGATTTTTATTAAAAATGTGGATATGTTTTGATTAAATTTAAATCGTCTGGAAACGGAATGCGTAAAGCAGGTAGGATATTTTTTATTTTCGGGATTGCGGCATTTTTATTCCTTTCGGTCTCTAGTGCATTTTTACATAATCACAAAGCAGACCCTTACACTCATTATAATTGTCCTGCATATCTTATAAGTATAGCGCTCGTTTCGCTAGCCGCAGCTACCGTAATTTTATTAAAAAGAAACTTTCCGCGTCCGTGCAATGCGGCGGTTCCGGAAAATATAAATCTTTATTCCTCTGAATTTACCCGTTTATTGAAAAACAAATCCCCACCTTTTTAAGTTCAAATTTTTGTAATTAAAAACAAACCATATTTTAGAACATAATCAGAGGTGACCATGTTTGCTAAACTCGGGCTCACCGTTGCATTGGTTGTAATTGTGGCAACCGGTGTTAACGGGCAGAGCAATAAAGATTCAACATTTGCATTAGTTAAAAAGCTCCAAAAGCGGATTGAAATTCTGGAAAATAAATTACAAGAAAATGAATTGGAAGAATTATTGAAAGAGGCAAAAACCGAAGCCGAATCCGTTGTGGAAAAAAAGAAAACAAAAACATTCAAGAGTGGACAAAGGGCTCTGCAGGCAATTAATCCCGAACTGAGTGTTACCGGTGATCTTTTCGGTCAATACACGGTAAAGGAAAAAGATCAATCCGGCGCTTATTTCCGGGTACTTGGATTGCACTTACAGAGCAATCTCGACCCCTTCAGTCTCGCTAAAATCTCTATTGAGTTTTCACCCGAAGGCGTTGAACTGGGCGAGGCTTATTTGACGTGGACAAACTTTCTTACGAATTTAAGTTTGACAGCGGGGAAATTCCGTCAAAAATTCGGGATTGTAAACCGGTGGCACAAACATTCGCTTGACCAATTCGATTTCCCATTGGCGCTTACCACAATTTTCGGGGAAGACGGATTAAATCAAACCGGAATTTCTTTTAATTGGCTTATGCCTTCCTTATTGGCTAACGTAAATGAATTAACCGTTGAAATAACCGACGGTTCGAACGGGCAACTTTTTGCCGGCAAGTCTTTTTCTTTTCCCGCAATACTTGCCCACTTGAAAAACTATTGGGATTTATCGCGGAACTCCTATTTTGAATTGGGATTAACAGCCATGTATGGCAAAAACAAAATTCCAAAGACTGTGAACGGTTTACTCGAAGAAGTTGAGAAAAATACTTTTGTAGCCGGAACCGATTTGACTTACTTTTGGCAACCTGTTAACAAAGCACTGTACAGATCGTTTGTTTGGAGAACGGAACTTTATTATGCAGAAAAAGAGTTGGTGGAACCAAATAAAATCAAGGCATTCGGCGGATATTCATACTTGCAATACCAATTTGATGAGAAATGGTACGCCGGCGCCCGGTTCGATTTTACACAGCCGTTCGAATTGAACAACGGAAATAAATCGATAACCCAACTTGCACCTTACATTGATTGGTGGCAAAGCCATTGGGTAAGATTGCGTTTACAATACAACTTGTTGCAGAACAATTCCGGACTTGACCCGCAAAACACATTACGTTTACAAATTACGTGGGCTATGGGTCCCCACAAACATGAAAGATATTAAAAACGGAGATTGCAAAATGAAATATAAAATTATGGTATTGTTTTTCGTCCTTGCCTGCATGACAAATCCCTTGCCGGCTAAAGACAAATTGCTTGTTGTAACAACTTTAAGTACTTATGCCGATATAGCAAAACAAATCGGTCAAGATAAAATAGAAGTTCATTATATTGTTAAAGGAAACGAAGATGCTCATTTCGTAAGACCAAAACCAAGTTACGCCGTTTTATTGAATAAAGCCGATGTATTTGTTTCAACCGGATTGGATTTGGAGCTTTGGGTCCCGTCGATTGTCGATTTATCGAAAAACGAAAAAATCCGGTCGGGCCAACCCGGATACGTAGCAGCGTACGATGGAATCGAGCTGCTTGATAAACCGGCAAATCTTTCAAGGAGTGAAGGCGGGTTACACATTTACGGCAATCCGCACATTACCACAAGCCCGCTTAACTTTAAAATCATTGCCGAAAACATTACGATTGGGTTGGAGAAAAACGATCCGGAAAATGCCGGATTTTATCGTAACAATCTTAAAATATTTAATCATAAAATTGATGTTGCCACATTCGGGGAAGAGCTGGTTAAACTTATGGGCGGGGATTTATTAACCAAACTTGCCACTTCCGGAAAATTAATTGATTTTTTGCAAACGAAAACGTTCAAAGGCAAAAAATTAATTGACAGACTCGGAGGTTGGCTTAAAAAAGGTATGATATTCCGGAACAAACAAGTTGTAGCATATCATAAAAACTGGGAATATTTCATCCGTCTTTTCGGAATTAATATAGTAGGTTATGTGGAACCTAAACCCGGTATTCCCCCATCCCCGAAACACGTCGAGTCGTTGATTCAGGAAATGCGTGCAAAGAATGTGCGGGTGGTATTGGCGGCGAACTATTTTGATGAAAGTAAAGTAAAAAATATTTGTGACCGCGTAGGAGCAATACCGGTTATTGTTCCAATGTATGTGAACGGCGCGCCGGGTACGGAAAATGTATTTAAACTTGTCGATTATTGGGTTGACCATTTACGGTCGGCGTTTTTAGAGTTGGCAAAAAATAATTAAATATTAAATAATAGGTTATTATAGAATGAACATAAATGTTTGGGATATAATGGCGCCGGCATTTTTCGAATGCTTAATTCTCGTCGGAATTCACTCATACTTAGGCTTGCACGTTTTGCGCCGGAAAGTGATTTTTGTGGATCTTGCCCTTGCCCAAATTGCCGCACTTGGCACTACGGTAGGATTTCTGTTCGGAATAATGCCCGGCACCACCGGCGCTTATTGGTTTTCATTGTTCTTTACTTTTATAGGCGCAGGTGTTTTTTCCGTGATACGGTTCCGGCATGAGAAAATTCCTCAAGAAGCTGTTATTGGTTTGGCTTATGCAATTGCCGCATCCGTATCAATTTTGGTTATCGATAAAGCTCCGCACGGCGCCGAACATATTAAAGAAATACTTACGGGAAGCATATTGTGGGTTAAATGGTCAACAATATTCAAAGCGGCTGTTGTTTATTCATTCGTCGGACTTTTCCATTATATTTTCCGGCGCCAATTTATATTGATTTCCGAAAATCCGGAAGAGGCATACAAACAAGGGCTTTCCGTAAAATTCTGGGATTTCCTTTTCTATGTTTCATTTGGAATTGTTATAACACACTCGGTTGGAACGGCAGGGGTTTTGCTTGTTTTTGTGTTTTTGGTTGTTCCGGCAATTACCTCGATGCTTATTACCAATGTGTGGTGGAAACAACTTGTAATCGGTTGGGTAATGGGAGTGATAGTAAGCGTTGTAGGATTATATATTTCTTACGTTGCCGACTTGCCAAGTGGTCCAACTGTTGTTACCTTTTACGGTTTTGCATTGCTGATTGTGGCTTTAACTCTTTACGTTGCCAGAGCAAAGGAGAAAACCGGCGCTCTTTTGAAATTGGCTGCCGGCGTTGGTGTTGTAATTGTTGTAGTTGCGGGATTTTTCCTTATGGGAAACTATTTTAACAACTCTCATGAACATCAAGAAACACAAGAAGAAAATGTTGCGGGAACAGTGAAAAATAATATGAAGACCAATGCTCCCGGCAGTTTGGATTTATTGATTGAAAAATATAGGAAGACAAACGACGAATATGAAAAAATAAACATAGCAACGAAAATATTAAAAATTAATAAAGTCAAAGGATTAAATATATTATTAAATCAATTGGAGAAAAGTGATTTGCCGTTTATGAGGGAAGAAATTATTAACCGGTTAAGAAATGCAACAGGTAAAAATTTCGGTTATGATTCGGAAAAAAACAGTGATGAAAATTCAGTATCTTTGAAAAAATGGAAAGAGTGGATTAATTCACAAATGTAAATAAATATGAAAAGAAAATTCCGTTATTACAAAATACCCGGTAATGTTGCATACGGGGTTATTTTGTTTGCTTCCGTAGTTGCGGCGTTTTGGGGAGCAGCGGAATTTTTTCACGAAGGATGGTTCGAACCGTACGGTAAATATTTGCCATATTATTTGATGCCGGCGGCAATATTAATTTTTCTGAATCTGCTTGCACTTTCTTATCCGCGTTTTGGAGGTGTGCTTGTAATTGCGGGTACAACAGCTTTTCTCGTTTGGCGATATAATGTTTTAATGAAATTGCATTATGTTGTTCCTCCTTCTTTTTGGGTTATGGGAATCATTTTCATGTTTCCCGGTTTTCTGTTTATAATTGACGGATATTTGAGAAAGAAACACGGATTGGAAAAACCCTCCAAATTTACCCTGCGCACACATAAAAAATTTATCGTTGCCATTGTTCTTCCGGTACTCGTTACTGTGGCAACGGGCATTCCGTTATTGAAACGGAACCTCGAAAGAATACCGCTTAAAGATTACGGCGAAGTTAAATTAAAAGGAAGCGGGGTAGAACTTACTTTTGCCGGCTCCGGTCCGGCTTGGCTTTTTTCAAATAAAAATCCTGTTGTTTATAAAGGTAAAAAATATTCCGGTTTGTCTTGGAATGAAATAGCATTGTTCGGCAAAACACCCTTGGGATTTGAACATAAGCGTTACGGGCTCGGATACAACGGTACGAAAAAATCAATTTACTATGCAACTCAAAACGATTTCGAAAATTATAATATGTTCAGATATATTGATTCCGCCGGAAAGCAATTAACCGATTCGGTTTACGATTACTGGCGGTTACCTTCGATTGACGAATATGTGAGAGTATTGACTTTCCGCGATTCAAACGCCGGCGGGAGTTTTGACTACGAAACCGGAAGGGCTTCATACAAAATAAAACCCGACAAAGATGCTCCGTTGTGGGCGCCGGAAAAAGAAGTGATTTATTATTGGTCAGCTACAAGTGCAAACGATACCACCGCTTACGATATTTCATATTCCGGTATGGTAAGAAAAATATTAAAAACAGTAAAGCAAGATTACCGCGGGTTCAGGGCAGTTAGGGTAAAAAGTAATTAAATATCTATCCAATAAGTAAACTTTGCCAGAAAAATATTATTGGCTTCGGAAGTAAAAAGATTATTAAAATCCCTTCCGAAATTAAAATCCCCCGGATTGTTAAAATTGGTTCTGTCGTGCGACCAAACAAGATAAAGAATTGAACCGGGCATTACTTCCCAACGGAAAACCAGCGTGCCGCGAATCGATTTATAATTAAAATTAGGATTATAAAGATTAAAAGCATTTGCAGGACCGTTCCCATCCGGATCGACAATATATTCATCCGCACCGGAATCGTATTCTATTGTTGAGCCGTTTTTTCCGTAGTAATTAAAATCGAGCGAACGGGGCTTTGCCACTTCTTTGAAATTGGTATAATTTCCCACCGATATAAGAGGTTGCGCAAACAACTGCAGACTTATTTGCGGAGTGAAAGTCCAATTCAACCTGATGTTTGCAGATACCGTTTTCTGGTTCAGCTCTCCTATAACGTAACGTTTACCGAATGTGGCAATCGCAAGTTCGTCATCCACGGTTGTTATATATTGCAGTTTGGAAATTCTGAAAGCATACTCCGGACTGAAACTTAATGAGACTTGCGCCGATGGCTTCCATTCAAATTCCGCATCAAACGAATAAGAAAAAGTTTGCAATGCGTCGTTATTGAAACTTGCTCCGACTGAGTAAATAAAATTCTTCCGGCTGTCGGATGAAATATTTGTTCCGACCCAATAAGCCGAGGGACTTATTGTTAAGGGTCCACCGCGCGTTAAGGTTTTGTTCAATGTTTCAAAAACATAACCAGCCTGAACATTTAAGTTATAATAATTCATAAATTGAAAGTTGGAAAAAGACATAATTCCGTTTGCCAACAGATTTCCTTCGAAATCGAAGGAGCGGAAATGGGCGGCATATATGAATTTCTTGCGGAAGAGTCCGTCGGGTTGAAACCAGCGGTAGCCCAAAACTACGTGAGCGTTGATTTTATCGGCAATGAACTGAAAACCCAAATCATTATTTTCAAAGCCCGGCGAAACCGCACCGATTGATGTGTTGAAATAGAAATTTCCTTGCTGTTTGTTTAACGAAACCCTTGTATAAAATCCGGCAAGTGAAGTACGGTTTGAATCGAGTTTAATGTAAGTTGCATCGGGGCGTTGAAAATAGCGGTAAGGTTCCTTTTGTAATTTTACCAAATATTCTCCGGTCCCTTGTACGTAAGAACCGACGGCATAAGCGGTGAGAGCATAAACTTTTTCTTTGTCGAGAAATGTCCATCCGTCCACTCCGAAAGTGTATGCTTGTTTGCTCAGCAGGTTTTTTAATTCCGGGTTGCGCAAATCCCTGTTAACTGCGGTTAACATTAGCCCCACTGCATGCCGCCCTTCATCGAATTCTTTTAATGTTCTTAACACACCGTAATGAGTTAAAGGTTCCACTTCTGCTTCGTGTATGTTTCCGTTTATAGAGTATGATGCAAACATGCGCTGGGTAACTGCGCTAAGTGCACCGACTGAAAGATCGTTGCCGATTTTTCCGGAAAGTTTTGCCGCACCTAAAATTCTTGTTTCGTTCGGAAAGTCGGCATAATCGTGGCGTGGTAAATATCCTTGAGGACTTCGTCCGATGCGACGCGAGTAAAATAAAGTCGGGTTTCCGAAGTTAAAATTCCAACTGTTTCCTGCACCGCC
>Ga0256841_1002252_pt1 | contig 15541 bp, 6 predicted proteins | sample 356308metaG_FD_185971 | JGI IMG/M metagenome (GOLD analysis project Ga0256841, IMG submission 185971) | Hydrothermal vent microbial communities from Mid Atlantic Ridge, Atlantic Ocean - 356-308 | ecosystem: Environmental > Aquatic > Marine > Hydrothermal vents | place: Atlantic Ocean: Mid... | reverse complement strand
CGGTAAAGATAACAGATGCCAATGGCAACCCTGTGCCTTCACCGATTGGTAAAGCCTACATTGGACAAAAATTGACTGCTACCGTTACTAATATAGCCTGCGGAAACAGCTGTTGGGGACAAGTCCTAATAGAAGATAAACGCGCGCCGGAGTTGACTTGCAAGGACACCTTGATACGATGCAATCAAGACATTGATCCACTTAACTTGGGTTTCCCGGTTCCTTTAGCAGATATTCTTAACCCCAATGGACCGCAGCCTTATATCGCAATGGGTATTGATGCATGTGGCAATGTTACTCTAACCTATACTGATAGCATTGTAGACCAAGGATGTGGGTCAGATACCTCTTCTATTATTTATAGAAAATGGAAAGCAATAGATGATGCGAATCTGATGGCGATGTGTTTTGATACCATTTATCTTCAGACCGGTACACTAGCAGATATAGATCTCCCTCCCCATTACGATGGAATCTCTATCAATCCGGATGGTGATGCACCAGAACCAATTTTACCTGCCTGTAATGGGACTTGGACTAAATTCCCCAATGGATTTCCCGATACAACAGCGACAGGTACAGGCGCACCAAAAGGTATATTATGTGGTAAAATACAGTTTTTCTTTGAAGATGATACGATTGAAATCTGTGGAAATGGTTTCAAGCTTTTGAGGCATTGGATTATAGTGGACTGGTGTCATCCTCAGGATCGTTTGGAGTACATTCAACGCATTAAGATAGCGGATTTGGATCCTCCGGTGTTGAGTTGCCCAGGGACTAGATTTGTGGCTGCAGATACGATTTCAACAGGACTATGGTCATGTACTGCCGAGTATTTGCTTCCTGTACCGCAGAATATAGAAAATCTGCCGGCTCCTGATCCACATGGAGTATACGTTATAGGGGAATGTAGTAAATGGACGTATGAGGTAAGTCACTTGGCAGCGATAAATCCAAATGACTGTACCCCTGACCCGGGTGCTATCCCTACTAAAGATAACATAGTACAAATCGGAACGACCCCGGATGGATTGCCCATCTATAAAGTAATCAATTTGCCATTGGGATGTAATTGGATTTATTATACCGTGACTGATGATTGTGGACACGTGACGAGTTGTGCATACGATATATATGTTCGTGATGATATTAAGCCAACGGTGGCTTGTGACAAGCACACGGTTGTTTCCTTGACAGATGATGTGACAGGAGGTTTGGTGCAAGTCCCGGCTTCTGTATTTGATGATGGAAGTTTTGATAACTGTATGTTGGATACTATGTTGGTGAGAAGAACCAGTGACAATTGTCGGGTTCGAAACAATACAAGATTTAGAGGTTATACAGAGTTTTGTTGCAATGATATTGGCAAGGAGATAGAGGTTATCCTAAAAGTAATAGATAAGGCTGGGAATATGAGCCAATGTACAGTAAAAGTTACGGTACAGGACAAATTGCCTCCTATTATTACAAGTTGCCCAAAGGATACTACCGTTGACTGTGGGATCGATTTATCAGGCAATTTAAATAAGCGTTTCGGTACAGTGACATGGTTGGATAATTGTGGTGCGACGGTATCTGATAAATTGTATGGCTCTGTTAATAGCTGTGGGGTAGGTACCTATACGCGTGTATTTACGGTGACTGATAAAGGTGGTCTAAAGGCTACGTGTTCTCAAAGAATACGCGTGGTCAATCAACATCCAGTTACGAGAAAGGATATAAAGTTTCCAAAGGATACGCTGTTGACAAATGTATGTCAAGGGGACCTGTCTCCTGATAGACTAGGTAAACCCATTTATCCACCATTTGATAAGTGTACACAGTTGGCAGCTAGTTATGAAGATCGTGTATTTTCATTTGTCGATGGGGCATGTTTTAAAATTCTACGTGTATGGAGTGTCTTGAATTGGTGCACCAAGGAAGAATGGGATACCGTCCAAGTAATAAAAATAATCAATACCATCAAGCCGGAGATTATTGGTTGTACCTCTAAGGTTTTTGATATTGTAGATTCTACCTGTAGTAAGACCATTACCTTGTCTGTAGACGGAAGAGATGATTGTACTCCGGTAAACGATCTTAAATGGAGTTATATATTCAAGCGGTCAGATGGAACAACTTATACCGGGAATAGAAACTCGGCTACATTTACTAGAGTCCCGAAGGGAATACATACGATGACTTGGACATTGGAGGACCAATGTGGAAATGTGACAAAATGTACCCAGAGGATAGTTGTAAGGGACAAAAAGAAGCCTACACCATATTGTCGCACAGGTATTGTAACCGTTCTAATGGAAGGTTCAAAGCAAATTGCCATTTGGGCCAATGATTTCAATATTGGAAGTTTTGATAATTGTACAAGTGATGGCAACTTGAAGTATTCCTTCTCTGCCGATACTGCAGATAGAGGAAAGATATTTACCTGTTCGGATTTAGGTCCTAATGGTGCAGACTCCTTGCACACAGTTCAAATGTGGGTAACGGATGAAGCGGGCAATCAAGACTACTGTGAAGTAAAAGTCTTATTGCAGGATAACAGTGGAGTTTGTGGTGGCAATACGAACCTTAAAGGAATAATTGCAGGACGGGTAATGATGTCGGATGAGACTGCTATTGAAAATGCTGAGGTAAGTTTGACGAATTCCAGTATTGACTTAATAGACAAAAAGATGACTCTTCAGACCGGTGCGTTCAAATTTGAAGTGCCGATGCATGAGTCCTACGCATTAAAAGTGACAAAAAACGGAGCATATATCAAAGGCGTTTCTACCAGAGACTTGGTAATCATTCAGAAGCACTTGTTAGGGATGGAAGTATTTGATTCTCCGTATCAATTTATTGCTGCAGATGCTAATAATTCTCATACTATTTCCTCTGGTGATATCGTCACCATTAGGAGATTAATATTGGGTAAGAGTGATAAGTTTGCTAAAAGCCCATCCTGGCGATTCGTAGATAAGGACTATACCTATCCGGATCCTTTTAGTCCCTGGCCTATAAAAGAGAGTATATCCATTTCAGAGATGGATAAAGACATGATGGGCAACCATTTCATGGCCATAAAAATAGGGGATTTGACCGGAGATGGAGCTTTCGACTTGAATGGGGCAAATAAGACCAGAGCAGCTGAAAAATTGACCCTATTTACTAACAGTCATGGTCTAAATTCAGGGGAGGATTATCAGATTCCGATTTATTCAGATTCCAAGGTGTCAATAGAGGGGATTCAATTGACTATTCAGTTGCCGGAAGCCTGCGAGTTTGTAGGGATTACTTCTGGAGTATTAAGCTTGTCTGAGGAGAACTTAGGGCTTCAAAATCTTAATCAGGGTATTGTGACGATGTCTTGGTATGAAATAGGGGGGAAAGATATACAAACCAATGAACCTTTGTTCTATATCCATGTAAAGGCCAAGGCCAAGACTTCACTTCAAGGATTGGCGATGAATTCAGATGTCACCACAATGGAGGCATTTGATAAAGAAGGAAAGGACTTTAAAGTGAAATGGGAATTGAGGACAAGCAAACAAAAGTCTGCTTCTTTTGCCTTGCTTCAGAATACCCCAAATCCATTCAATCATACAACGACAATCGGATTTGTATTGCCGGAAGCTTCAGGTGCGAGTTTGACAGTTTTTGATATGTCCGGTAAAGTAGTACGACAAATGACAGGACAGTACCAGAAGGGGTACAATGAGATTGTATTAGACATGAAAGATCATAACAAGTCAGGTGTATTGTATTATAGATTAGAAACAGCTACACATTCTGCTACACGCAAGATGGTGTTACTCCAATAAAACGGTTATTAGAAGATCGAAGGGAAGAGAGGGCGCAAATAGTTCGCACTCCTCTCTTCCCGGATGATCATTTCATTAACAATGCCCCCCGCCAAATAATTAAATCGGTCAGATTAAAACTATTTAAAAATGAAAAATTTTATACTTTATTTAATCCTAGGTTGGGCGGTTACCATTTCATATGGACAAAACAACGCTTTAGACTTTGACGGAACCAATGATTTTGTCCAGATTGCAGATCATATCGATTTTAATGGACTGAATCAATTAACGCTGGAAGCTTGGATTTACCCCAAGGCGATTACAAATCCCGGTACTAATATCATTATCAATAAGGAAAATGAATGGGAGATGGGAATACGCAATGGGATGCTGGCTGTAGCTACAAGAAATACAGTTCCCGGATGGAGCTGGGTTTCTTCAGGGACAGCGATTGCGGCTGATCAGTGGACTCATGTAGCGGTAACCTATGATGGGGCCAATTATGTGTTCTATGTCAATGGCGTGATGGTAAATTCTTCTGTGGCTTCAGGGCAAATAGATGCTGCGAATACATATTCCAATGATGTATTGATCGGAAAGCGCCTCATTTTGGGTGGAGACTATTTTACTGGAACTATTGATGAAGTTGCCATATGGAATACGCCAAGATCAAGTGCTGAAGTAGCTGCAGATATGCAGGGGAATATTCCATGTGGGACTGCCGGTTTGATAGGATATTATACCTTTGACCAAGGAGTTGCTTATGCAGACAATACTGGAATAGCCAATATTATGGATTGTTCCGGCAATCACAATGGTATCCCTGTAATGTTAGCGTTGAACGGTTGTGCCTCCAACTTTCAACCTGGGTATGTTCCGAATTCCGGTGGTCTTCAAATTGTAGGGAATAATGTTACTTTGTGTGCAGCAGCACCGATGAATTACACTGTTTTAGGGTTTCATACAGGTGTGACATGGTCCGTAACGGGGGGGATTATTATGTCTTCTACCGGATGTTCTGCTACGGTCCAATGGAATGCAGGTGCTCCATCATACAATTTGACGATCAATGAGGCAGGTGTAGGAACTGTATCTCTAGATTTACAAGAAGAAGGGGATATAAATATGGCATGCAATGATTTGGTAAATCTCTCTGTAGATTCTATTTGTCAGGCTGTTGTTACCCCTGCTATGGTGTTGGAAGGAGAACAATTTCCGGATGCTTCTTATGAAGTTATCGTAACTAATCAAAATGGAGTTGTTTTACCCGGCAACCTTGTAACAAAAGCACAAGTAGGGCAGATTCTCAATTTTACAGTAAAGCATAAATGCTCCGGTAATTCTTGTTGGGGACAGATAAAGGTAGAAGATAAGTGGATACCCCAATTAGTATGCTCAGATACAGCAATTGTGACAAGTTGTGATATGGGTACAGAACCGGAAGATGTAGGTTTTCCATTACCTGCAGGAGCTACATATACAAAATATGCAGATGGAAAATACAAAGTTGATGGCTTTGATCCTTGTGATACGATAGATCTAAGTTTTAGAGATGACTATACGAAGTTTGGCTGTGCGACAGATTACTATGCTTTAATTGTAAGGCATTGGAAAGCCACAGATAAATATGGCAACATGAGTCAATGTGTAGATACGATTAAAGTAACGAGAGGAGATGTATCCGCAATTAACTTTCCCATTAACTGGGATGGTCGTCCCGGACACAATCGGCACTTGGAGTGTGATGCTGCAGGAGATGTAACTCATCCATTCGGATGGAACCCATTACCCAATGGCAACCCATCCCCATTTCCTAAAGGAGGATTAATCGGGACAGGATACCCCACCGGTGTCAGTTGTGATCATATAGCAGTAACGTATAGAGATAGCAAACTTCCCATATGTGGAAATGCGTACAAATTACTGCGGGTTTGGAAAGTATTCGACTGGTGTACGGGAACTTTAAGGGATACCTTACAGATAATAAAAGTAGTAGATAATAAGGCGCCGACTTTGTCTTGTCCGGGTAGACATGGTGTACCTGCGGATACCATCGGTACGGATTACTATAACTGTACGGCCTCCTTCTTGGCACCTGTTCCAATAGCTAATTCCAATCCCCCCGCTAACGATACAAAAAATGTATATGTCTTGGCGGAGTGTTCTGATTGGACGTACAAGGTCTACCATAAAGCTGCGATTTCACCGGAGGATTGTACACCGGATAATTTGCCGGGTACTGAGGTCCCAAGAGTAGGAACGGATCCTGCAACCGGTTTGCCTATCTATAGAGTAACCGGAATGCCGCAGGGATGTAACTGGTTATACTATATTTTTACAGATGCATGTGGCAATAAAGATACTTGCCAATTTGATATTTATGTGAAAGATACAAGGACACCTGTAGCTATTTGTGACCATCATACGATTGTGGGCTTGAATGCGTCAGGAGAGGCTAAACTATACGCCGAATCTGTAGATGATGGAAGTTATGACAACTGTATGCTGGACCGCATGGTCGTGAGACGAATGACAGACAATTGCAACATTCCCGGCAACACTCAATTTGGTCCATTCGTACAGTTTTGTTGTGAAGATGTAGCCAATAATCCCATTATGGTAGTATTCAGAGTGTACGATAAGTTGGGTAATTTTAGCGAGTGTATGGTAGAAGTCAATGTCCAAGATAAAATTGCTCCGACTTTAGCTTGCCCGGCAGATAAACATATTCAGTGTGGGCAGGACTACACGGATCTTAACCTGACAGGTAGAGCTACCGTAACCGACGTTTGTGGTGGTGCTAGTATCACCCATCGTATTGTCGCTGCGGATACAACCGTATGCGGAATAGGATACGTAGTACGAAGATGGGTCGCTGAAGACGCAGGAGGGTTGAAAGACTCTTGCGATCAATATATATATATTGACAATTCCAATCCATTTTCTGCCAAGGATATCGCATGGCCAAGTCCAAAGACAGTTTCTGTCAATGGATGTTCTGTTGCAGATGCAGCACCGGATTTATTGGCTACTACGCCTAAACGACCACAAGCCAAGTCAAATGATGCTTGTGCGAATATTGTAGTCGGGTATAAAGATCAAGTATTTCATAATACCCCGGAGAAGGATGTATGTATAAAAATAATTAGAACATGGACGGTCATTGATTGGTGTCAGTTTGATAGGGATCATCCGAATTCAGGAAAAGGCCAATGGACTTATACACAGACTATATTAATTAAGAATTCTAAAGCACCTATTATAGATGCAGCTTCTTGCAAAGACTTAAAATTGACGGCTGATGCAAACTGTGCTTTGGAACTAAACCTAACTGGGGCTGCTACAGATGACTGTACCCCGGCCAATGAATTGATTTGGAGCTATGAAATAGATCTCGGTCGAGATGGTTCTGTCGATATTAATGGAATAGGCCAGATATCCAATGATACCGTCCCTGCCGGACACCATAGATTCACCTGGAAAGTAGAAGACCAATGCGGAAACATCGGTAGATGTTCCTTTAATATCGATGTGCTGGATGAAAAAGATCCTACCCCCTATTGTCGTAGTGGTGTTGTAACTACTTTGATGAATAATTCTAAGGCCATTCAAATATGGGCATCGGATTTCAATATAGGTAGTTTTGATAATTGCACACCGGATAGCTTATTGAAGTTTTCATTTTCAAAAGATGTCAATGATAAATTTAGAACCTATACATGTGATAGTCTTGCCAATGGTATTGCAGATACTTTTGACGTAGAAATGTGGGTGACAGACTTGTTTGGCAATCAAGCATTCTGCGCTGTAAAGGTAATCATTCAAGACAATATGGATATTTGTCCGGATAACCCGGGTCTTTTGGCATTGGCTTCAGGGAAGGTGATGAATGAAAAGGAAGAAGGAGTCGATCAAGTACAAATGACCTTGTTGATGAACAATGATTATCTCACGGGGATGAAGACCAAGTCGGATGGAGTATTTAGTTTTGATGGGTTGGAGAAAGGGCGTAATTATGCACTCCAACCGAGTCGCTCAGATGATCCGTTGAACGGTGTGAATACACGTGATCTGGTAGTTATTCAAAAATATCTATTGGGGAAGATAGATTTCACCTCGCCATATGATTATTTTGCAGCAGATGCCAATGGAAGTAAAACAGTCTCTACTGCTGACATCTTATTGTTGCGCAAATTGATTTTAGGTAAACTAGACCATATGCCCAATAATAAGTCCTGGCGGTTCTTTCCCCGTCAGTATTCCTTCCAGGATCCAAAGAATCCACTTGCTGAAAAAGCACCGGAAATCATTGAGTTAAATGGAATGGATCAGAGTTATACAGACTTGGACTTTATGGCGATAAAAGTAGGTGATCTCACGCATGATGCGAAAGCAAATATCCATTCAGGAAGTTCAACCAGAAGCGAAAAAGCTCTAACTTTGAATATCTCAGACAAGCAACTTCTCTCTGGAGAGGAAACGACTATAGAATTATTCTCTTCTGACTTTAAAGAGATGGAAGCGATGCAGTTTACACTGTACTTTGACCCTGATAAAGTAGAGGTCCTGGATCTACAAAGTGACGTCCTTAAAATTAATGGTCAAAATATGGGTCGTAATCATTTGCAAAATGGTTTGATGACCTTTGCCTGGAATGATGCCAGTCCACATACACTCAGGGAGGATCAAGCTGTTCTCAAACTAAAAATTAAAGCCAGGAGCTTGTCTCGAATAAGTGATGTTTTGAAGATTACATCAAGCATAACCCCTGCATTGGCTTTTGATAAAAATGGGGCGGAATACAGTGTAGAGATGCGATTCTTTGAGAAGGATCAAAAAGTATCTGAAGACCAAGTTTTCCTCTTCCAGAATTATCCAAACCCATTTGATGCCTCTACTGTCATCGCATTTAGACTGCCCAAAGAAGGTGACGCTACTTTGACAGTGAGAAGTATCGCAGGTAAGACTTTAATGATTAAACGCATATCAGGAGTTAAGGGACTGAATAAAGTAGTAATATCAAAATCTGAACTCTCTTCAGGAGTGTTGTACTACCAACTCGAATCCTGTGGTCAGACACTGACACGAAAAATGATTTTGTTGTAGTATTTTGCTGAATGAAGCAAGCTTGTTGTTGCTACATTAATGAACAAAGGCAGAAAAATTATTTTTGACTGATTTAATTTTCTACCAATCTATCGTTTTATCGCAGAAGAGATACCTCAGGGTATCTCTTCTGCATTTTTATTTATATAGAGGTTAAATGAATTACTTCTTTGGGCGAGTTTTTTATTCGGTATTGTCGTTAGTATTGCAAAGTGAGTTTGTATTCCTTTATAAAGCCACAAAAAGTAACACGTTTAAAGGGAGGATTATGTGTAGTGAGAAGAAATTTGTGTTTCTTTGCAACACATTTCATACTTAGAATCATTAATAGGTATTCATTTTGGGTCAACAATTCAAATGACGATTAATCGCGATAGCAATATGATGGGAGCTTTAAGAAGTGGACTGTTATGGGTCTGTGTTGTTTTTTTTATAGGAGGCACTAATTTATATGCTCAGAAGACAGGAACCATCCGGGGCAATGTCTATGATAAAGGGGATGGTGCTCCGGTAATATATGCCAATGTTATCCTTAGAGGAACGACTTACGGTGCGACGACAGATCTTGATGGATTTTTTGTCCTACCAGAGATTCCGGAAGGCAAATATACGATCGTAGTAAAATATGTAGGATATGATTCAGTGGCTATCCCTGTAGTGATTAAACCCCATGGAATTGTTTACAAACGCATTTTACTCGATGAGGGCGGTGTTAAACTTCAGACGGTGCAGATCTCCGGAAGAAAGACAACTGCAAAGCGCAATGTGCAAATCTCAACCTTAAAAATATCCAATAAACAAATCCAATCCCTCCCTTCTACAGGGGGAGAGCCGGACATTGCTCAATATTTGCGAATCCTACCCGGTGTGGTTTCAACAGGTGCTCAAGGTGGTCAGATTTATATTCGTGGGGGAAGTCCTATCCAAAATAAGATTCTTTTAGATGGAATGACGATATTTAATCCTTTTCATTCTATTGGGTTTTTCTCTGTATTTGAAACAGAAACTATTAAGTCCGCAGAAGTTAAAACCGGAGGCTTTGGGGTAGAATACGGTGGAAGAATGTCTGCCATAGTAGATATAAAAACTAAAACCGGCAATACAAAACGATTTGGAGGAACTGTTGCCGCTAGCCCTTTTCAACTTAAGGCTATCTTCGAAGGACCTATCGTGAAGTTTAAAGAAGAGAATGGAAGCTCACTTTCCTTTCTTCTCTCTACTAAAAAGGCAGTATTAGATAAAACTTCACCCTATTTGTATCAACATGCCATCGTGGATAGCATAGGTAGTTTACCCTATCGCTACAGCGACCTTTATGGGAAACTCACCTTGCAGACCAATGGAGGAAGTTCTGCCAATGTTTTTGGATTTAATTTTACGGATGATGTCAATTATAAATCCATTGCAAGTTATAGATGGAATTCTAAAGGCGGCGGACTTAATTTTAAGCTCGTTCCACCCAATTCCTCTCTAATTATGCGTGGTGTTTTCGCATATTCCAAGTACGATATTAGTGAGTCCATTCCAGTGCCTGAAGGCGAGCGCGAAAAACCTAGGAATAGTAGTATACGCTCTTTTGATGCCAATATGAATTTTACTTTTTTTGGAAAGAATTCCGAAGTGAATTACGGGATGAACTTCGAAGCATTTACGACCTATTTGCAATTTGTTAATCCACTTGATATTACATTTGAACAGACAGTTAACAATACTATCATTGCAGGATATATCAAGTATAAAGTTAAATTTTATAACCTCGTTTTAGAAGCGGGATTGCGACCTACGTACTACGCCTCCTTGGCTAGTGCAAGAGTTGAGCCTCGCTTTGGGTTGAAGTACAATATTTTGGATAATTTCCGATTCAAGGCAGCCGGAGGTCTTTATTCACAACAGTTGATGAGCACGGTCAATGAGAGAGACATTGTCAATCTATTTACTGGATTTATTACCTCGCCTGTTCTTCAGAGAGGTAAACATCTCATCGCCGGATTTGAATTTGATCCACTGGAAGGTCTGGAGCTCAACCTGGAAGGGTATTATAAGAGGTATGACTTGTTAATGGCGCTCAATCGCAATAGACTGTCCCCTCAAGAACCCGAGTTTATCCAAGAGACCGGAGATGCTTATGGAATTGATTTGCTGGTCAAATACAGTCTTCCGCATTGGTATTTTTGGGGTACATTTTCTCATGGATATGTCTTCAGAGAGGACGGTAATCAACGGTATCCTGCCACCTTTGACCGTCGTAATAATCTCAACATATTAGTGTCCTATAAATGGGGAAAGAACGATGCATGGGAATTCGGTGCCAGATGGAATTTTGGTTCGGGATTTCGATTTACAAAACTTTATGGGTTCACAGAACGAGAAGTGTTTACGGATTTGACAAAGGATCATAAGAGAGAAAATGGAGATCTTGTTCCTGTATTCTCCAAGGATTACAATCGGGGGATACTCCCGGATTATCATCGTCTTGACCTATCATTAAAGCGTATCTTTGTCTTTTCGAAATACAGTAAGTTGTCACTCAATTTGAGTGTGACCAATGCATATAATCGCAATAATATTCTATTTGTGAATCCCCTGAGAGCTGATGATAAGTTATTCCAACTCCCCTTCCTACCCAGCGCGGGCTTGAATTATAAATTTTGAGTTAGGGCTTTGCAGGAGCGATACCTATCGATGCATTACAGGATATTTTGGTATGAAATGGTAAAGCCCAAGTATCAAAGATCCTTTCTCCATCCCGATTGAATTTGCTTTATTTTGGAATTAATCAACTGGTGAACATGATCTCTCATAGCTCTCGGATCAAGTGAAGGGTCTTCAATTGGAGGACCTATCCACACATGACAAATATTGAATAATTTGCCACATTGAGCGACAAATTGTTGCCACATAGAACGTACGTCCCAATAGTTGGAATATCGATCTTTGTATTCTATTACCATTGGGATGATTCCAGCGCCGGCATTTAGTGCTTGTTCGAAAGAGCCTATTTTAAAAAGGCCGGTTTCATCGGTTGTAAAAGTAGTTCCTTCCGGAAAGATGAGTACGCTTGTCCCTGCAGATAGAGCATTGGAAATTTCTTTCCTTACCTGTTTGTGGCTCTCTTTATTCATGCGTTCGAGATATACGATACCGGTAAAACTCATACCCGCGCCTATAATGGGAAGTTCCTTTACTTCGGCTTTACTAATCGGGACGGCATCCAAAAGGCCAAGGGCAATCAAAGGGTCTGACCAACTCCGATGGTTACAGATATACAGATAACCTTTTTTGTCGGATAATTCCTTTGGCCTTTCATCTTTCACATCATAGACAAACCCCATTATTGCTACGGCAGTGTGTAAGCATTTCTTTCTTATATTTGCTCGAGCTTTTTTGGACAAGGGTTTGAATTGATGGAAGAGTAAAGCTGGAAAATAGTACAGACATACTGTGAGAAGAAACAACACCAAACGCACTACTGCCAATAACCATTGGAAGGGGTAAAGCCATTTATATTTGTGGTGGGTTCGGGTTAAATCGGACATTATTTTCGCTTGTTTGGCCGCAAATGTACCATTTCATATCCAAATTAACATAGCCATCCAGAGGTTTGTTGAACTTGGTTATTTCAGATCATGTGTTATTGTTTTTGAAACGCATTAGAAGTTAGGGCAATGAGATGCATTCAAAGTCTGAATACAGACCTCTCTTTGGTTGAGCAGAAAACCTCGAAAAGTAAAGGATCTATTCTATAATAAATTAGGATTTATCCTGTAGAGCAAAAACTTGTCGCAATAAATCGGTCGTTCTGGCTCGAAGGTTAGTCCTTATGTTAAGCTCTTCTTTTTTGACCTTGTCAAATAGAGCATCCATCGCTTTGTGCGTTATATAATCATCTAGTCTTGGGTTTACTTTTTTGATAAGAGGGATCTTGTTGTAGGCAGTGACCGCATTTGTCCAATACTCTAACGCTCCGAATTTGTTGAGACTTTCGACAATTATAGGGTTAAATGCCTTGTAAAGCGAATTAGAGGTCGAACGCACTAAGTAGGAGGTAGCGGCATCATTTCCACCTTTTAAAATCGCCATTGCATCTGAAATGCTCATATTGACGATCGCATCTACAAATATAGGTTTAGCTTGTTGGACGGCGTCCTCCGCTGCGTGATTTATTTTTTCTATTACAATGCTTTCAACATTGGTAAACCCCGGAATAAATCTCAATTTTTCTGTAACTTGTTGAGCCTCCTTAGGCAATAAAATTTTGTAAGGACTCTTATAAAATCCATTTTGAACAGCAAGCTGTTGAACTCCTTTCTCCACTCCTTTTCGCAGGGCTTCTTTGAGTCCTTGGGCGATTTTAGATTGTCCTATTTGTCCGTCATTTAGACTGTTGAGAAAGTTGTCCATGGCCCCGGGAGAACAAGAAGTAGAAAAGGCAAGTAATAGTGCGATTGCGAAGAATGTCTTCATTGTATTAATTTTTTGTGATATAGATATTAATTAATAACGATAATTGTACGCCATTGATTGTTTGAGGTCACATTAAGCGAATGGAGTGCAACCCGGGCAAATATTTTCGTGAAATAATATCTTTGAGCTGGAGATAGTCATCATTTTTCCCGACAAAATCTAACTCCGTGACATCAACGATTAGGGCAGGGTATTGAACAATATTTTGAAAATACTCAAAATAAGTGTTTTGAATTTTAATTAAATACTCTGCCGTAATATTTTGTTCGTAGGTGCGGCCTCGTTTTTGAATGTTTTGGAGTAGCTGCCCGACCGGGCGATGTAGATAGATTAAAAGGGACGGTTGCGGTATGTTTTTTTGAAGGATATGGTACAGGTTTTGGAATAATCGATATTCCTCAGCAGAGAGATTACTCCTTGAGAAAAGCATAGATTTGGGGAAGGTGTAATCAGCGATATTGCCGGAATAGAAAAGATCTCTATTGGCGAGTACGGCTTCTAATTGTTTGAACCGTTCCGTTAAAAAAAAGAGTTCAACAGAAAACGCATATCGATCGGGATTCTCATAGAAATAAGGTAGAAATGGGTTGTCATCAAACTGTTCAAGGATGAGTTTACTGTTCAAATCATTGGCAAGACGTGTAGCAAAGGAGGTTTTCCCTGTGCCGATATTGCCCTCGATGCAAATGTAGTCCGTATTGATGTTGTGAATCATATAAGTGAGGTAGAAGAGAAGTTTGTCTTTGAAGTACAAAAAATAAATCGATGCATGATCGCCTGCTGGAGGCACAAAGTTAATCAAATTACTAATATTGAATATATGTTATATGAATATATATCATGCTAATTACTATATCAATGAGCTGTATTATTTTTACTGAGTCTCAGAATTTATAAGGGTAGGGGATGAGAAAGATCATGGACAGTTCGTTACTAAAACTATTGTTTTATAATGGAACTTGGCAATCAATTTATTGAGATGAGTGTTTATTTTGTGATTTTAATAGATCAAAAAGAGTTGTAGTAGAATAGCAATTCTGAGTTAAACAATGGCAATAACATAGTTTTCACACGGTGATAAAAGGATGATTTCATCCTGCAATAAGATATTTTGTGGAATTTTTAGGTGCACCATGTTTCGATATAAACAAAAATAATAATGTATTGACCTTTCCATTATTGATCTAATGCATGTCGGTGAGGTAAAGGAATACTGATCTTAAGCTTAATCGTGTAACAGTTTACTTTGAATTGCTGTGTTTTGAGGAATTATCTAATAAGTGATTTGGGTAGTAGGGAGAAATGAGTTACTTTTGCGCGGTGTTTCTAATAAAACAAAAGACTTATGGCTAAAATATCTAAACCCGTTTATGCATTGTTGTTCTTAATTTCATTAGCGGGGATGGTTCTATTTCTAATGTTTAAACCGGAGTGGTTCTGGGTAATGATGCCCTTTGTAGGTACTACCTTGGTTAAAGCTTTAGATATCATTTGAATTTATTTAATAGGTCAAGTCTGGATAGGACTTCGGGTAGAATCTACTTATCGACATGTAATGTGTAGAAAAAGTAGTATTCGTGTGTAGGTATATGTAGAATATTTATTACCTTTGCACCCGCTTTGAGTAGGAGGCATCAAATGTGCTGATTTCTACTTATAAAAAGCAAGGCCCCGTAGCTCAACTGGATAGAGCACCTGACTACGGATCAGGAGGTTGAAGGTTCGAATCCTTCCGGAGTCACAAGAGAATGGAGCGGATGAGTGTGGTCGATGGAGCGAAGCGGATCGAAGACACGAAGGAGCTACATTTTGACCTTGGACGCGGAATGATCATCGGAGATAATCCTTCCGGAGTCACAAGAGAATGGAGCGGATGAGTGTGGTCGATGGAGCGAGGCGGATCGAAGACACGAAGGAGCTACATTTTGACCTTGGACACGGAATGATCATCGGAGATAGTCCTTCCGGAGTCACAAGTTCAGATTTTGCTTAATTTCATAATGGAAGATGAAGTCTATCCATTTCATATCATAACAAATAAACATTAATCATAATGTCCAAAATTTGTCAACTGACCGGAAAAAGACCCATTACGGGCAATAATGTCTCACATTCACACCGAAAGACAAGAAGGCGTTTTTTGCCTAATTTGCATAAAAAACGGTTTTATATCCCTGAGACGGATC
>Ga0256841_1002251_pt1 | contig 15543 bp, 11 predicted proteins | sample 356308metaG_FD_185971 | JGI IMG/M metagenome (GOLD analysis project Ga0256841, IMG submission 185971) | Hydrothermal vent microbial communities from Mid Atlantic Ridge, Atlantic Ocean - 356-308 | ecosystem: Environmental > Aquatic > Marine > Hydrothermal vents | place: Atlantic Ocean: Mid... | reverse complement strand
ATAGGGAGCGGATCGCTTAAAAACTTCTTCAAGTACTGCTCGTAAATTTTGATTGAATGTCATGCCTCGGCGTTCCATGACGATATCAGCCACTTCCAATGCTTTATCTAACCGGTAAGTCCGCATACCCTGGGGGCCACCCCAGGAGAAAGACGGAATAAAATTCCTCTGATAACCCGCGCCAAAAACATTGGCCGAAACCCCCACGACAGTACCGGAATTGAACATAGTATTAATCCCGCATTTAGAATGGTCTCCCATCATTAAACCACAAAAGATAGTTCCGGTACCTACAAATCGCTCCATCTGATAATCCCAAAGCCGAATTTCAGAATAATTGTTTTTGAGGTTGGACACATTGGTATCAGCACCTAGATTACACCACTCTCCTATCACCGAGTTGCCTAAATAACCATCGTGACTTTTATTGGAATATCCCAGCAAAATAGCATTATTAATCTCTCCGCCAACCTTACAGAAGGGTCCGATCGTCGTCCCACCATAGATTTTAGCTCCCATTTTAACGAGGGTTCCCTCTCCCAACACTATGGGACCTATCATTGTTGTTCCCGGAAGTATTTTTACCCCTTTGCTTATATAAACGGGCGAGGTAGCATCTATGATAGCCCCTCTAATTTCTGCGCCTTCTTCTACAAAAAGATAATCCCCATAGACCATGTTCTCTGCTGATATATCCTTGGATACACGGCCTTGGGTCAGGGCCGCAAAATCTGTCTCAATCACATTGGCATTCATTTGAAACAAATCCGCCGGACGCCTGATAATGCCTTCTACCTCACGGTTTAAAGCTATCTCATCAAAATGTTGTTCCTTTAATGATTCGAGTGGTTTATGAGCATGTTTATCTGACATTCTTGCAGCGATCCAAATCCCTTTTTCACCATACAATGCTTGCCCCTCTTCCAATGCCATAATAGCCTCCACCAGCTCCTTCGAGGGCAAAACAGAACTATTGACACAAAGATTGTCTCCCGAAATACACAACGGGTAGATATTTTGCAAATAGCTTTGGGTATGGTATGAAATGGTACCTTTTAAGAGTCTACTCCACTTCTCAGCCATCGTATCCACTCCTATCCGCAAAAGAGACACCGGTCTCGTATAAGTCAACGGTAATAGTGATGCCCAATGTGTATCGACGAGGATTATATTTTTCATAACTGACACATATGAGGGGTAAAGATACTCAAACATTATGAAATAAAATAATATGTTCGAAGCAAACGCCCGAATAACTCACTAAATACTCGTCCAATTTAAATATAAGCATCTGACTGTCAATGCAAAGTTAGCCAGTAAAGAAGAAATAGGATTAAGAACTCTACCTATAACTTCTCTGTCGCTATGATCATGGCGCATAGAAAGAGGCAGACATTATCTGCCGGGTTACTCCCCTGAGAGTCTAGGACTAGGAATTTTTGCCCCCCAAAGGAGACTCCATATCAGATACCTATCATCATCCTAACCGGGTCCTCCAACAATTCTTTGACTCGTACCAGATAAGTTACCGCTTCCTTTCCGTCAATTAGCCTGTGATCATAAGACAAGGCGAGATACATCATTGGCAACACGACTACGGCCCCATCCACTGCCATCGGGCGTTCTTGAATCTTATGCATTCCGAGTATGGCGGTTTGAGGTATATTGAGAATCGGAGTAGAGAGGAGAGACCCAAAAACCCCGCCATTGGACACAGTAAAGGTACCTCCCTCAAGATCGGATAATGAAAGTTGATTTTCGCGAGCTTTTATAGCCAGGCGTTTCACTTCGCGTTCGATATCGAGGAGAGACATATGTTCCACATTGCGGATAACAGGCGTAACGAGGCCTTTAGGGGCAGCGACGGCTATAGAGATATCTACATATTCATGAAACAGAATTTGATCCTCCTGCAATCGAGCATTGACCAATTCATGCTCCATTAATGCCGTTGCACAGGCCTTAAGGAAGAACCCCATAAATCCAAGACTCACACCGTATTTCTCTTTAAAAGCCTCTTTGTATTTGGCCCTTATATCGAGAATAGGCTGCATGTTCACTTCATTGAAGGTAGTGAGCATCGCCGTTTGATTTTTAGCTTCGACAAGATGGGCCGCGATCGTCCTTCGCAGTCGAGACATCTTCTCTGTGCGCACCGGACGGTCTTGATTATCAGATACAACCTGAGGGCCTGGAGGCGGAGCACTGGTCACTTTTTGAATTGTCTTTTCAGCCTTTAATGCATCTGCCTTTGTTATTCGTCCATCTTTGCCCGACCCCTTTACTGATTCTGTTGAAATACCTTTCTCCCTAAGGATTTTAGCTGCAGCAGGAGAAGGAATAGGCTTTTCCACCTTTACTTCAGCAGGAAGTTCCTTGGTAATTTTCTTAGGAGATGGTTCGGCCACAGGAGAAGACGTCTCCTTAGCGGCAGGGGTGGATCCACTAGCTGAGGACGGTTCAAGTGTTGCGACAACTGTACCAATCGGAATATCTGCTCCTTCTTCGACGAGGAGATGAATGACACCGGATTGTTCAGCCGGCAACTCAAGGGTTGCCTTATCGGATTCCAGTTCAGCTAGTGGCTGGTCCATTTCAACAGTATCTCCATCACTGACCAACCACTGTGCAAGCGTCACTTCATTAATAGATTCTCCTAATGTAGGTATAATTATTTCTATAGCCATTTGAATATGTTTATTAGTATTTACAAGGTACTTCTAATAGGTTAAACGATATTTGGTTTCTTTACAAGAACAAACATGAATTTTGCATGGAGCTGTTTTCAATTTACAATACATTTTCATCAATTTATTAGAAAATTTTAAAGGTATCCAATGGTGCGACCATTTCATACTATAAAATCCTCTATCGAATAATAAAAAAGTTTATTCAAATGCTCTTTTCACGATGTCATTCTGTTCTTCGATATGTACTTTTTTAAAGGCGATGGCCGTACTTGCACTTCTCAATCGAGCGATTTTGCGAATCGGATAATGTTCTGTTCGAGTCAATATATATGCCCAAGCCCCCATATTGGATGGTTCCTCCTGAACCCAACAGATCTCCGCATTAGGATACTGTTCAATGATTCTCTCCCAAGCTTTCTGGGGGAATGGATACAATTGTTCAAAACGTATAATTGCCACATCCTTACGATTCTCCTTCTCCTTGAAATCCAACAATTCGTAATATATCTTACCCGTGCAAAGGGCTACGCGCTTCACCTTAGCCGGTGGCAACACGTCCTCATCCCAAATCACCTCTTCAAAATGTCCTTTGGCAAGAGCTTTCATCGGGGAAACCACCCTCGGGTGCCGGAGCAAGGACTTGGGAGACATGACAATTAATGGAATTCGAAAGGGCCACGCCAACTGTCGTCGGAGGGCATGAAACATATTGGCAGGTGTCGTCGGGTTGATCACGCACAAATTTAATTCGGCGCATAACTGCAACCAACGTTCGAGACGTGCACTTGAATGTTCCGGGCCCTGTCCTTCATAACCATGAGGTAAGAGCAATACCAATCCACTCATCCGATGCCATTTACTGTAGGCGCCACTGAGATATTGATCAAAAATAACCTGCCCTCCATTCGCAAAATCACCGAATTGCGCTTCCCACACGACCAGATTCTCAGGAGAAGTCAAACTGTATCCATAATCGAATCCTACCACAGCAAATTCCGAAAGAGGCGAATTGTACACTAGGAATTGTCCGGTCCCTTCCCCCAAATCAGACAGACGATTATGCGGTGCATTGGTTTGTCGATCGTAGATAACGGCATGTCGGTGTGCGAAAGTACCTCGACGGCTATCCTGACCACTCAAGCGTACATTGCGTCCTTCCATCAAGATGGAACCATATGCCATCATCTCGGCCATCCCCCAATCTACCATGGACTTGTTTTCTCCCATTTCCTGCCAGGACTTCAACAGTTTCTCGGCTTTACGTAAGGGAGAAAACCCCTTTGGCAATTGTGTCATTCGCTCTAAGATATAACGAAGGGTTTTCATCTCTACTCCTGTCTTTGGAGAAGAAACAAAGTCATCGTATTGCGGAGCTCGAAGCGATTTCCAAGCTAATTCCGGAGCTTGATATTCATAAGGAAGAGGATGCTCCTTCACCTTTTTGAGTTTAGACTGTAAATCAGCCCAAAAACGCTTTTCCAAATCCTTTGCTTCTTCAGCAGTAATAACCCCTTCACCAAGAAGTTGGTCCACATAAATATCTCTTACATTTTTATGGGCTGCAATGGCCGCGTACATCATTGGTTGGGTATATTTGGGATCATCGGCTTCGTTGTGCCCATGCTTTCTATATGCGACCATATCCACAAAAACATCCCTGTGGAAAGTCTGCCTCCATTCTGCTGCAAGCTGAGCCACAAAGACCACCGCTTCTACATCATCACCATTAACATGAAACACCGGAGCACGCACCACGCCTGCTGCAGCAGTGCTGTAATCAGACGAACGAGCATCATCAAAATCCGTAGTAAACCCTATCTGATTATTTATTATCAGATGAACCGTTCCTCCGGTCTGGTATCCATCTAGTCTCGATAATTGCATCGTCTCATAGACCACACCCTGTCCGGCAACAGCAGCATCTCCATGAACCAAAATAGGCATAACGGACTTGCCTTGAGAGTGGTATACGATATCGTCCTTTCCTCGAACAAATCCTTCAACAACAGGGTCCACCGATTCCAAGTGCGAAGGATTGGGCGCTAACTTTATGTAATAAGACTTTCCGGAAGGGGTCTCTTTCATAGAAGAAAAACCCAAGTGATACTTTACGTCTCCATCCCCCATCGTTAAATCTTCGGGATTTTCTCCTTCAAATTCCGAAAAAATCTGCGCATAGGTCTTCTTCAAAAGATTGGCCAATACATTGAGTCTACCTCTATGTGCCATTCCGATAGCTACCTCCCGAACACCTAGCTCAACAGCCTGTATTATCATAAAGTCTAAGGCGGGAATGGCTGCTTCACACCCTTCCAATGAAAACCTTTTTTCACCAAGATATTTCGTTCCCAAGAACTTTTCAAAAAGGATGGTCTCATTGAGCTTGCGCAGTATCTCTTTCTTCCGCTTCGGATTAAAGGCATATTTATCATATTCGACTTCCATTTTATGCTTTAGCCAAGCTTTCTCCTTGGGATCTCGAATATACTCCCATTCGATACCAATCGAACGACCGTACGTATGCCAAAGTCTATCTATGATTTCCTGCAAGGTAGCCCCCTCCATCCCTAGCTCCGCTCCCGCATAAAACGAAGTGCTAAAATCTTCTTCACTCAAGCCAAATTCCTCGATATCCAAATGCGCTTTTCGGTCTTTCCTTACCTTTATGGGATTCGTGTCCGCTATCAAATGCCCCCTGTATCGAAAAGCCTCAATATATTGGTAAACCCTTAACTCTTTGGCGATATCAATTCCTGCTTCCGTTGAAATAGGGCGCTCCAAATTGCCTTTCAATGCAAATTCAAATCCTTCAAAAAATCTTTTCCATTCTGCATCTACTGTATCGGGCGCTTTAGAGTATTGCTCATAAAGGTGCTCAATATACACCGGGTCCGCATGCAGAATGTATTGATCGTAGTCTCGTGTCATTAAAGTGTTTTTTATTTAATAGACCGGAATTTCCTTGTCTTCCCAATTACGAGAATTCTCCTGAATTCGATACAGCCACAAAGTTACTTCTATTGTCAAGAAATTATTGCATGAAAACAAATAATATGCAATACCGTTCAATCCATGCCGATAAAAAACAATGCGCAATGAAGCATACAATGGGGTAAAATAAATACCTGCGAAGACAGCCTCCCCTACACTTGTCAAAGAATATTCCTATCTTGGCTTTTTTTTAGGTGTCTTTGGACGAAATAGAGTAACTTAAATATATAATTTTACAAATTTATTCTTTTATACTATAAAATATTGATTGTATATGTTGGTAATAAAATATAAAATAAAATCATTGTTTAAATACATATTTATACTTCCTGTGTTATCTTTTTGTCTAATGGGTTCGTCATGCACAAAAGAAAAAATTATCACAAAGACGCTTGTTTTAAAGGACACCGTCTTTATTACCCAATATGACACGGTATTTCTAAAGCAGTATTTGTCTGACTCTGCCACTACATTTATTTTGGTTAGACATGCAGAAAAAGAAGTAGGTGGCAGCAATCCCGACCTCAGTCCTGCCGGAATTTTACGTGCCCAACAACTTAAGCACTTACTTTCGCGGATCCCACTGACGGGAATTTATTCTACCCATTACAACCGAACAGAACAAACAGCACAACCTGTAGCGGGTGATCACCAGCTCCCCATAGAATACTATAACCCAACCGATCTCAACCAACTTATCACTAGAGTTAAAAGCAGACATTTCAACAAAAAGGTTTTAGTAGTAGGACACAGCAACACCACTCCCAAGCTCGCCAACCTTCTCCTCAATCAGCATATTTTTTCAAGTATCCCGGACAGTGAATATGACAACATTTATTTAATTAGAGTATATCGGTCCTCCCCTGCTGAAGTACTCCATTTAAAATTTGGAAATCCATGAACCCGCTACCTCCCTCCATTATTCTTCAAGCACAGACACTTCACAAATCGTTTGATTCCATACATGCAGTCAATGGAGTAAGTTTGTCTATCAAACGAGGAGAAATCTATGGCTTACTGGGGCCAAATGGCGCGGGAAAATCAACTATGTTACATCTAATCAGTACCCTTCTCCAACCCGATAAAGGAAAAATTATCATCGAGAACCTATCTCCTACAAAGGCTCCGGCTGCTATCAAAATGCTTATGGGGGTCGTACCGCAAGAAATTGCGCTATATGAAGATTTATCCGCAAGAGAAAACCTCGCTTTCTGGGGAGGGTTGTATCGCGTACAACCTGATCTTCTTCGACAGCAAATAGATAAAACACTGGAGTTAGTAGGCTTAAAAGAGAGACAAAATGATCCCCTTCGCACCTACTCCGGGGGTATGAAACGCAGGATAAATATCGCAGCCGCCCTTCTTCATAACCCTAAGATCTTGCTGATGGATGAGCCAACTGTAGGCGTCGACCCTCAAAGCAGAAACCACGTCTTTGAAGTAATTGAACAACTTCAACGCCAAGGAATGACCATTCTATATACGACCCATTATATGGAAGAAGCCGAACGCCTTTGTGAAAGAATTGGGATAATGGACAACGGCAGAATCATCGCTGAGGGAACCGTGGAAGAACTCAAATCCCAATTTGCCATTGAAAATATACTTTCCTTGCAACTCAATGCAAAACAAGAATACGTCGTCTCCCTCCTAAATGACCTGGGGATAGGATGTAAATATATTACTGAGAAGAAATCACTCCAAATTCCAACAAGAGATATTAGACACACTTTGTGTCAGATCTTACCTATCTTAAGCAAACAAGAGATCGCCATTTCCCGAATCGATACCCAAACTGCCGATTTGGAACACGTATTTCTACAACTCACAGGCAAAAGACTAAGAGACCAATGATATTTCATCTATTTCGCAAAGACCTACTACTCTTCTTAAAAGATAAAAAATCTATCGTACTGACTTTTTTACTACCGATAATCTTAATCTCCCTCTTTGCTTATGCCTTCGGCGGGTTAGGGGCAAAATCCAGCGTTTCTCCACTCGATCTAATCGTAGTGGATCAGGATCGAACTCCTTTGGCTAAAGAATTAATTCGTGCATTAGATTCGAATGCCAATGTACAGGTAATCCCAATGCATCTACCTGCTGCCCGTGCCTCTATTCTTAGAGGAAAGAACACTGCGGCTCTTATTCTCCCCAAGGGATGGTCCCAGGCATTGGAGACAGGAGATACTCTACCCCCGGAGATTATCTACGATCAAGCGAGAAAAGCTGAGGTCAGCATGCTGATGCCAACTTTAACCGGTATATACTTCTCCACCATCTCCCGGATAACCATCCCAAAAAGTATTACCCTTTTTCTTGACAAAAATTATCCGAATCTCCCTGCAGATATCAAGAATAGTATTATTCAGACCCCCATCATACCCCCTTCGTCTCCTCAAGAAAAATCCAATCAATTTAAAATGACAAGTGTGGTCGGTGTGGCACACTCCTCGCATCTTGGACTTATCCAAGCTATTGCGGGCACTGCGATTATGATGTTATTATTCAGCGTCGCCGCACTGGGAACAAGTCTATTGGAAGAAGAAGAAAAAGGCACCATGAATCGTCTCTTGATGGCCCCCTTTTCAAGTACTTTAATCTTGTATAGCAAGATGCTATTTACTTTTTTCATTGCCGTAATCCAATTGATAATTATGTTTGTTTTTGCATGGTTAGCAGTCGGTTTGGATGTGCCTTCCCACCTGGTATCTACCTTTTTAATGATTGTTGTCACGGCACTGGCTATAAGTAGTTTTGGCATATTTTTAGCTGCCGTATCCTCTACCCGACAACAAGCACAAAGTTTAAGTACCCTGATTATTCTTATCATGTCTGCTGTAGGAGGAAGTATGATCCCCTTGTTTATCATGCCACCGATTATGAAAAAGATCGCTATTTGCAGCGTAAACTATTGGGGAATCCAAGGCTTCTATGACATATTTTGGCGAAATCTTTCATTATGGGATATTTTACCTCGAATGAGTGTTTTATTAATTATCGGTATAAGTATGACCACACTTTCAATTTTTCTGTTTACTCGAAGGATGAGCCGGCGAAGATAATTTCTGATTCGTCTCTTCCACTTCACCATACAGAGGGATCGACCAAAACACCCCCCGTTCGCTGCCCAAATAAGACAGAATAAACACCTTCTTACCCAACCATTTATATTCTGCAGCCATCTATTATAAAAAACACTTCATAACAAATTCACTTGATTATGCCTCGAACTTTCATATCTTTAAAAATTTCTAATAAATTGAACATAAATGTATTACAAATTTTCTGCAGCTATGGAACCGCTTCGCTCTCACATGAATTTTTTTTAATTATACTTCTGTGTGAATTTATAATTAATAAAATTCATGTTCGTTTCATATATCTGCTTTTCTTTATAGTATTCCTTTTAGGATCTGCCTGTGACCCATCAGACCATGACTGTATCTGTACCAAAGAATATCACCCTGTCTGTGGGTCTGATGGAGTAGAATACGTCAATCCTTGCTTTGCAGAATGTGCCTGTGTTTCTTGGACGGAAGGACCGTGTGGGGATTGGGTAAATGCCCTAATACTTTTTCAAGGCCCCCCTTCTTCAGATGGCTGTGGTTGGGTGGTACAAATAGAAAATACTATATACAGCCCTAAAGAATTGGCGGACTCCTGCAAAGTTGACCTACTTCCGGTGTCTTTGAAATATGTCGAAATCAATGAGAGAAGCCCTGTCTGCTGGGGCGTTCTAAAATACATTGAGATATTGGCCATCCAACCAAGATGAGGTGCTTAACTAAAGCTTATAAATTGAATCCTAATGGATTTTCACCCTTTGGAAATTATAGTGTTCCAATCGAATCAGATCGACGAAGCCATTTTCAAAGTACTCCACTCTATTCTCTGCATTGTTTAAGACCGGTCGGATATCATAGACGGTATGGATGCGCGAAATGGGTTCACCTTTAGAGAGGGAAAGTTGAAATTTGTTGCCGAATTTATCAAGGCTTTTGCCCAGAAAATAGAAAAGGTCGTATCCTTCGTAAGCATCATTTCCGGGCACCTCTCCATATTGGCTAAAATATCGCTTTCTGAATTGTCGGGTAGCACTATTAAAAGGATTGACCAAGCCACTGACAGATAGACGTACATCCATCCTATTGAGCAAATCATAAACTCCATCCCCAAAATCTAACCATTTATACAAACCATATAATACAGTTTCATTGGTCCCGGATAGAAGTTCGAATTTCTGCATAAAGGAATACACGAACATCTTATCTTTATTGGAAGCATAGGGAAGAAAGAAAACCAAAGGTCGATCAGATGCCCAATCCAGAGAAGCAGAATCAATCATGGTGTGCCCCCTCAACACAGTATCTACGTTGACCTCTATAAAATGAGGCATTTTTCCCTCTGAGCTACCTTGAACTTCAGAATAAATTTCCTCCATTAATTTCTTTTTGCTCTTATCCTTCTCCTTTATCACGATGTACACTTGCTCCGGATCATAATTCTGGGCTATATGATTAAAAATAGTCTGGTAATGCGCTCTTAATCCGGCTTTCGTTTGGATATAAAATGGATTATTCTTAGTGATTTTTGGACTGGATATCCAAGGAGAGACATGGGTAAAATCATGCGCTTTTGCCCTCTCGGAATAATATTGGACACTGGATCTTTTATAAGGGCCCACTACTACATCAGGTGGAGAAGAGCGCATATCGCGCCATATTCGCTTCGCATCCTCTTCCGAATAACGGGTATCCTTAGCGGAGACGTTGAGATGCACCCCTTCATTATTGAGATCCTGAATAGCCATTTTTGCACCTGCCCAAAACTGGATAAATCGCAATGTAGAGCCTGGAATTTTATCTCTATTCTCTTCTGTAACACGATTGGCACGCATAGGCAATAGTAACACGACGTCATAACCGGACTTCTTTTCACTCTTGAGATTATAACCGTAATCATAAGGCATATCATCCGTAATCGGGGCCTTTTCCTGTTTCACTTTCCAGTTTGGGCGCTTGACATGGTTGGAATGCGTCCGTGCAGGATGGGGGTGACTCCGGTGGGGCTTGGTTCTCGGTTGGTGTTGGGTTTTATGGGTAATTCCACAACCGGCCAAAACCGTTATGCTGAGAGCCACTATAAAATATTTCATATCTTTAAAAATTTCTAATAAATTGAAAATAAATGTATTACAAATTTTCTGCACCTATGGAACCGCTTCGCTCTCACATGAATTTTTTTAAACATACTTCTGTGTGAAATTTATGTTTAATAAAATTCATGTTCGTTTCATATCTTTAAAAATTTCTAATAAATTGAAAATAAATGTATTACAAATTTTCTGCACCTATGGAACCGCTTCGCTCTCACATGGTTATTTTACATTTAGTCTTCCTTAAAAAACGCAAATCTCAGACCTTACTCCCATTCAATTGTAGCGGGTGGTTTTGTGCTTATATCGTATACTACACGATTCACACCTCGCACTGTATTGATAATCTCACTACTAATGGAGGCAAGAATATCGTGAGGTATCGGGCTCCATTCTGCAGTCATCCCATCTTGAGAATAAACTGCTCGCAAAGCGATCACTCTATCATATGTTCGCTCATCTCCCATTACACCAACGGAGCGAACAGGGAGAAGTATTGTCCCTGCTTGCCATATTTTATCATACCATCCCGTTTTTTTAAGCTTCTTCATATAAATATCATCCGCTTCCTGAAGAATATGAACACTTTCAGCCGTAACCTCTCCAAGTATCCGGATACCCAATCCCGGCCCCGGGAAAGGATGGCGGTCTAAGATATAGGACGGTATACCCAATGCTCGTCCTACGGCTCTAACCTCATCTTTAAATAAAGTGCGCAAGGGTTCCACCAATTTCAAATGTAGATGATCGGGGAGCCCACCTACATTGTGATGTGATTTTATCGTAGCTGAAGGACCATGTACGGATAAAGATTCGATCACATCCGGATAAATGGTACCTTGGGCCAACCATTTCATATCAGACAATTCCGCTGCTTCCTCTTGCAATACGTCTATAAACATAGACCCAATCACTTTTCGCTTAGCTTCCGGATCAACTACCCCGGCTAATGCATCCCAAAAACGCGTTCGAGCATCCACCCCTTTGACATTAAGCCCCAGATCATGATATATATCCAATACTTCTTGAAACTCCCCCTTCCTCAACAGCCCATTATCCACAAAAATCCCTTGCATTCTATCTCCGATGGCGCGATGTAGCAAGACCCCCGCAACGGAAGAATCGACGCCACCGGATATAGCGATGAGAACATTGTCATCCCCTACTTGCGCTCTAATTTTACGCACGGCCTCATCTATAAACACTTCCGGTGTCCAATCCCCCTTTAATCCTACTACTTCAAATAAAAAGTCCTTAAAAATCTGCTTTCCACAAGAGCTGTGGGTAACCTCTGGATGGAACTGCAATCCGAAAAATGGATGGCCAAACAACGCCGCCGGGCCTTCAAAAACCGCAACGGGGATATCTTCTGTCCCGGCAATAATCTGCGCTCCTTCCGGTGCTCTGGCGATAGTGTCTCCATGGGACATCCACACTTTCTCTCCGCTCCCAATATCTTTGAGCAACCTACTCTCCGGGTGTTCGACCTGAATAGAAGCAGGTCCGTATTCTCGTTTATTAGAACGCTCTACAGCACCTCCTAATTGATGTGCCATCAACTGAGCCCCAAAACAAATTCCCAGAACAGGAACACGACGTATCAGAGATACTACATTCAGACTTAACACCTTATTATCGTGCACAGACCATGGTGAGCCTGAGAGAACAACCGCTTTTACCTCTGCCGACCAATCAATCGGCTTATCGTAAGGCTGGATCTCACAAAATACGTGTTGTTCACGGATACGCCTCGCTATGAGTTGGGTGTATTGTGAACCAAAATCTAGGATAACAACTTTTTCATTCATCGCACAAAGATAATATGCTAGATCCGTCATAAGGTATGAAATGGTGGAATAAAAACACTCGACAACCTGTTTATCCCATGGCCCCCTATTCATCGTCAGTATGAAATGGTTGCACAATAAGTTACCATCTCATCTTATCCACCCCAATACCTCCATGAGCATAATAAAGATAACAGGCGAGCGAGTGACAGCTGCTGACGTTCGTAAAAGAAACAATTGGCTTTTACATAACAAAGTAGAGAACAGAGCTTTTGGGGAAGACTAAGTAACTCCTTAGCCCTTCTACTTCTCCCACCCGCTTGCAACAAATCCAAATCTCAATGCATTCAGGAGATGGGAGCACGATATAAACCTATCAGAAGCACTCCTGAAAGAAATAAAAATCTTGTAATCAACATTATTTATAAAAATAATTGATTTTTTTAGCTGTAATCTATTTTTTTGTATTATATTTGCCATATAAAACATTTGTATGATATGTTCTATACACACGATTTCATACGCCCCATTTATTTTCTCGGGCAGACAATTTGTCGCTCAAGATACTTTGTTGTATCTTTACCCACTAACCTTTTAAGGAACAAGGAACAAGGAACAAGGAACAAGGAACAAGGAACAAGGAACAAGGAACAAGGAACAAGGAACAAGGAACAAGGAACAAGGAACAAGGAACAAGGAACAAGGAACTTGCTTATCTCAACTAATTACATCGTTCTACCGAAGTATCCATTGGTGCTTTCGCGCTGATGTCAACATAATACCGGATTCTTATTTTCATACAAACCCGTATAAGGAGCTTGCTCTATGTCTTGTCCGGTGGCTGGGGAAGCCTCCGTTTTGGTGAAGGTAAACGACGAACCTATTTTCATTCTATTTCGGGGCTGTACCCGATTCAAAAAAGCCCGCCTCCCGATGCATTGTCGTGCTTTAATCGGGAGACGGGGATTATGAAAAATATTAAAATCAATCAACATGAAAAATATAAAAAATGTTTATACAATAGTCTTTTTTATTCTCTTTGCCTTTACGCTGAAAGCACAGATGGATTGCTTGACACAAATGAATCCGCCTCCACAAAATGCTCCCATTTACGGCCAGGGCTGCGATCGTTTCTTAGATCCTGACAGAGCTGGTTCCTTTCCTATGTTTACTGTCAAAATGAAATTTCATTTTATTGGAAATGGTAATGTTAATTTTTATAAAGGGGCAGATGATGATTATAATAACATGAATGCAACCTGGCAAAGTAGATTATTGATCGATAGAGCTAATGAATGGTATGCAAATGTTCGAGATAATCCTCAACAAGAAAAGGATTTTCTCGGAGATTCTAGAATTCGCTTGAAAGTAATTCCTGACTATCACGACGGTATTTATATATGGGAAGATTGGAATGATTATTACAATAATTACACCCCCGAACCGGGAGTAATTGATGTTAGATGGGTGAGTTCTCCCTGTCTAGGTGGAACTAATACTGAGTGTCTTCAAGGAAGGGCTTTAACTGGTGCTAATAAAATAAATATGTATCATTGGCAGTATGCCCAACAACATGGCTACCTCGGATGGTGGGATTATGCACACCTATTAGTCCACGAAGATGGACATATGTTCGGCTTAGCTCATGCCTGGTTACCATATGCAGAATGCTCTTATATTGACATCGACCCTACAAAAGAAGGGGATGATACACCTAAGGGCTGGAATGTATCAACAAACCAAATGTCCTACAATGAATGCCAATGTGCCCTTTCCCCTTGTCAATGGAGCCATCTTTACTCCAATATCTATGATCATAATTATGATTTTGCTGATATTGATTGTGATATGAACTATGATGATATTATCGTTAGCTCGGACGAAACTTGGGATGATAAAGTAATTGTAATGAGCAATGTTAGAATCATCAATAATGCTACTTTAACCATCAAATGCGATGTTGAACTCAACACCGATTCTAAGATTGTCGTAGAGGATGGGAGTAAACTCATCGTGGATGGCGGACATTTGACCTCTTTATCTTGGTGCGGAGTAGATACTTGGGCAGGAATTAAAGTAACCGGTGGAAATTCAGATTTCGATGTAAAAATCTTCAACGATGCTTTGATAGAAAATGTAACTGATGCGGCTGTATCCATGTTCCCCGACTTGCCTTGGCCTCAAATAAAACTTCATGGAAATGGAATATTATGGGCTGAAAACTCCACCTTCAATAACTGTAGGAGAATGGTAGAATTTATTGCTTTCACTCCTTCTCTTAATGGAAGCTTTATTTATAACTGTACCCAAAACGGAGGTAGATGGGGAATTACCAATTGGAATTGCTTATCCGTCCTTGTGGACAATAATCAATTTAACAATGTCGCTAAGAATTGTATCATAGGGATAGATGCTTCCTTTAACCTTCTAAACAATGTTTTTAACAGCGATGAAACCAATGTTTTATTGCAAAATACGGCATTGACAATTCCCTCGACTACTGTTACCAACAACCAGTTCTATGGCCCCAAGGAGGGACTCAAATCTACAGGTGCTACTAACTTTCCATCCTTAATTACATCCAACACTTTTCACAATACCGATAAGGGGGTCTTTTTGGATGGAGATAGTAAATACAAAATATCCAACAACAACTTTGAATTCAATGGCATTGGCGGGTTTTGCTTATCGACGGGTGGTAAAAAGAATGAGTTCTTATCCAATACTTTTCTGGGAAATCAGACAGCCGGCATTTTTACTGTGAGTAATAATAGTGGGTTGATGTTTTTACAAAATTGTTTCAACACCTCCTTCACGGATGTATTTATCATTGGAAAAGTTGACAATCAAGGGGATGCTATAAACGCAGCTAGCAACTGTTTTACCCATCAGGCCTCCCCCAGTAGTAACGTGAAAG
>Ga0256841_1002250_pt1 | contig 15545 bp, 9 predicted proteins | sample 356308metaG_FD_185971 | JGI IMG/M metagenome (GOLD analysis project Ga0256841, IMG submission 185971) | Hydrothermal vent microbial communities from Mid Atlantic Ridge, Atlantic Ocean - 356-308 | ecosystem: Environmental > Aquatic > Marine > Hydrothermal vents | place: Atlantic Ocean: Mid... | reverse complement strand
TTTATGCCATTCCAGGTGTCTTCCTGGGTTCTTTTATGTCCAACATGATCCCTGGCAAGAATCTTGCCCTGTTTCTGGGTATCATGTGCATGGTAGCTGCCTTTGCGTTCTTGCTGGTCCCGGAAGAATATGGCGACGAAGGAAGAACGCGAATAAGTAAGGACGAAGCGAGGAAATTCTGGTGGGCCCCGTTTTTTTCATCTTTTCTGGCAGGATTACTGTCGATCGGGATAGGAAACTGGCTGGTACCGATCTTAAACACCAAAGTTCGCCTCAAAATGTCCTCTTCAATTGCAAACGTTCTGGGAATCATGTTTATCGTTGGCATAGTTGGTTCCCTCGTTCACCTGGTTCTTGGGCATTATCCCGACTGGCACATACTGCTGTGGGGAGTTCCCGGGGTTTTCATAGGTGGTCAAATTGGGCCAAGACTAGTTTCGCGGATAAACGAAAACCACATCAAGGAAGCTTTTATTTTTCTCTTGACCCTGACGGGTTGTCACATAATTTTCAATGTGTATTGAATAGACCCATGAAAATAGTATTTTCATGCATGGCATAGAGATCATTCAAGGGCAACCACTACGCGTTGACCAGCGGACAATTCATGAGAGCCGGTTACCAGGTACATTAAATCGACAGCGAGGGCTTCCACCATTTTCACTACCTGTTGTAATGTAGTCATAATCCTTGCATCATCTATTATATAACTGGTTGGAGTATCAGCTTCCCGGATCTTCACAGCGCATTCGTTAAACCATTTATTTAACTGTGAATAAGCCTGGTTAATTTTTTGTCTGATGGAATACGGATCGAAGTCTTCTTCCCTGATACCGTGGCAAAGGTTTTTGAGAATATCCCGCAGGGTGTTTGCAGAACCCGAGAACGTTTCCCCAGAGTCTATTGAGCCATGATTATCATTAACTAGGGAGGCCATAATTGACGCAATCTCAGCGAGCCTGCTACCAATGCGCGTAAAGACGAATACGCTACGAAGATCAGAATTTCTCGGCCTGTATTCGACCATAAATCTTAGCGCATCAGATTCAAGCTCGTAACTCTTGTCCTGTATCTCTTTGAGAGTTGTACTTATCCATCGACTATTTTCCACCTTTCTATTCCTGATACAAATAGCCACTTCTCCTATCAGCCTGTCCAGATTCTGATTGATCTCTTCCACCAGTATCTTGAGCACGTTGTATTCAACCTCGTAGGCACTGTTCATAAAGCCCTCCGATTTTAGTCATCTATATGAAAGACTATTTTATCTTTGGCTCCAGATGGACCTTTACAGAGACTTTCACCCGTTTGTTGTGGCCGGCCAAATGTGGCCCAGCCATGCTGATTGGTCAAATATATTAAACCCCAAACGTTGACCAAATTACAAATTTAGTTTCAATCAGTTGCGCCTCACTAAACAACCCTCCTCTATATGTTAATGGGGTTATGACGGTTAATTAAAATCAACTCCTGCTGCCAGACTGCGCTAGTCGCCAAGCCTGTCGGCTTTTCTGGTCGTGGGGTTCTAATTCTAGAGTCAAACAAAAAGCCAAAGCACAGTCATTGCGAACGCAGTGACCGAATGTTACAAATGTTTTTTAGGAATCGATCCAATAGTGAGGGGAAGGGTTTGATCCTGCATTTGGGAATTCCCGGCACAATGATCACTGGGTTCCCGCTTCCGCGGGAATGACAAGACGTTTTGCGACCATCCAAATTTTTTCTTCGCCCGGAGGCGATAGGGGCACCACAGTTGATTATTCCTCTTTAGCGTCGGAGTGCTCACTCGTGTTTTGGTTTCCCAGGAATAAAAATAGTTTGAAAGATTAGAAATATGATATACAGTAATATGAAATACTTTCCTCGAAGCAGTAGATATGAAGCCAACAGAATCAGTTAACATAACTTGGTGCGAGGCACGTAGAAGAATACTCAAGGAAGCGGCAGTGCTTGTCTCGATTTGGATTTTCATCGGGGGGACCGCAGTTATTCTTCTTTTTACACAGGTAATCAATGTACTTGAAGACTGGATAGCGCCTCTTGGCGGTTCAACCCCGGCAAGCAGTTCCGAGCCGATGGCTACAGCAATAAGAAACATATCCTATTTTCTACACAATTTATCAAGATACGGAACATACTTTCTGATAATAGCGATATTTGTGTCGTCTGCTCTTTTTTGGCTTTCGTTGAGGCAAATACTTGTCGTAAACTGCCCTCATCATGACAGTTCCATAACCGGAGAAAAATCAAATGAAGCTTAATGTCCTGGTGTCTCATCCCGAGGATGAGATAAGAAAATGTTTTGTTGAAGCAATTGAAAATTCCGGAAACACAGCTATTGAATGCCCCGAGATTACACCTGAGAATCTTGCCTCTGCTGAAAATACCCACGTGGCGCTTGTTCCTGTTTCATCGGATGAAGAAAGCAGGGCTGTTTCTCTTATCAAGGCATTTAGAAAAATTGATAATACTCCTATCTTTGTATCCCTTATAGAGGAAGACGATCCCGGAGAACAGTACTTCGCCTTTGCAAATGATGTATTCGATACCATGCCATACATAAGTGAACCCGAGTTGATTCAGTTGAAGCTCGAAATCTACAAGCATTATGTTCACCTGAGAGGAAAGGAAGACGCTTTTCCCGATAAAGATGTACTGAGTGGGCTTCAGAACAGGATTGTATTTCGAGAAGAGTTGAAAAAAGAGATCTCCCGCTCCGATACACTGCCGAGTGTTTTTTCCATCATGCTTCTCAACGTTGATTTTTCTCAAATGTCGTCAAAGCCATCGTCTTACAATCACGTCGTAGAGTTCCTGAGGAGGATCGGAAACTATCTTACGAGCATCGTAAGAACCCATGACAGGATTTACCACATTTTCCCTAATCAGTTTGCTTTGATACAGCCTGAAACCAACGAGCTTACCAGTGAAAAAGCAGCCAAGAGGATCAAGGAAACCCTGTACGAGGAGGCAAAATCGTGGCCGAACGATGCATTGAAATTTTTTATCTCAACCGGTTCAGCCACTTACTTTCCGTCCGAGAAATGCCAGGAATCGGAATTGATCCAAACCGCATACGAGAATCTTAATTGGGAAAGAAAATTTCATGCTTTGCCCAAGAAGATTTTTAGTACCCCGGATAAAGAAGAAGACAAGGTAATACTGGTAATTGATGATGATCCTGTAACCAGGGCATACCTGGAGAAACTCTTAACTAAGGAAGGATATAAGATTCTTCTTGCCGAAAGCGGTCAAAAAGGCCGAAGGCTTCTTGAAGAAGAGCGCCCTCAGGTGGTGCTTCTAGATTGGATGATGCCCGGTCTGGACGGAATGGAATTTTGTAGGAGGGTCCGAAGCACTCCCAGTTTGTGTTCTGTCTACATAATAGTGCTCTCCATGATATCCGGCACAGAAAGCGTGGTTTATGCGCTGGAGACCGGCGCTGACGATTACCTTTCGAAGCCCTTGCACGATAAAAGGCAGGAACTTCTGGCGAGGATAGAAGTCGGTTTCAGAATTCAGAAAATGCAGGAAAAGGCATTGCAGGCTGAACGTTTGCAGGGGGTGCTTGAAATGGCTGGAGCCGTAGCACACGAGATCAACCAGCCGCTTATGGCAATGTCCGGTCTAGTCGATCTCCTTTTTATGGACCTCGGAAAAGATCACCCTGCTTTCGGCGTTGCTGACAGGCTCAAGAAGCAGATTAACAGGTTAGGGAAATTGACGAAAAAACTCAACCACATAACAAGGTACGAGACGGTTGAATATCCCGACGGGATTAAACTTTTCGACCTTGATCGTTCAACTGATAGCTAGCAAAATGTTTCTCGTGCTCAATAAGAGCCTTCTTTACGTCAAAACCCGAAGTATAGCCACCGAGGGTGCCATCGCTTCTTACAACCCTATGGCAAGGAATAACTATCGGGACCGGATTCGCTCCACAGGCGTTACCTACTGCTCTGACTGCTTCAGGCCTTCCCATCTTTCTGGCCACCTGCGCGTAGCTCACCGAGGTGCCATATGGAATTCCCTGCAATACCTCCCACACCCGCTTCTGAAAATTTGTGGCTTCTTTTAAATCCAGGGGAAGAGAAAAATTTCTTCTTTTTCCTTCAAAATATTCACTCAATTGTGTCTTGACCATCAATAGGTAGGTGTGATTAGAACAGGTGTCTCTAGGTTGAGCCGAACCAATTCCGTCTATTTCATCATACGGCGGTACTTCGTTAAGTAAGGATAATTTTTTTACGCCGGTCCGGGAAACCTCGACAAGAATTGCCTTGATAGGAAAAAACTCTAATAAAAATAATTGCCTGGGCATTTAATCAGTCTTCGTCAAGGATAAAATCCGTGATGTAGGGATTTGTTTCCATCTCTTGCTTAATGGTTGAGGTTGGTTGGTCACCATAATCGTGTCCCGGGAATATCACAGTTTCAGGCGGTAGGGTAATTATCCTTGTCTCAATTGATTTCAGCAACTGATCAAAAGAGGCTCCAGGCAAGTCCGTTCTGCCAACCGCCCCTACAAAAAGGGTATCACCGGTAAAAAGATTATTATCTACTTTTAAACAACAAGAACCAGGGGTATGACCCGGGGTGTGAATAAATTCCATTTGAAGCTCGCCAAAGTTAAGTACATAACCGTCTTCCACCGCTAGGTCGGCAGGAGGCGAAGGCTCAAAGCCCATCTGCCTTGCCCATTCCATATTTTCCGGACGTCTAAAGAATTGATCATCCAGCACATGCATAACGATTGGAGCTCCGGTTAACGCCTTCATCCTGGCATTCCCACAGGTATGATCAGCATGACCGTGGGTATTTACGATATATTTAAGTGATAAACCCGAGTTTCGGATCTCAGTGAAAATTCTTTCTTCATCTCCAGCGGGATCAATAACCACACACTCTTTCGTCTTTTCGCAAACCAGAATGTAACAAAATACCTCCATCACGCCAACGATCATCTGCTTGATTTCCATCATCGTTTTTCTCCCGGAGCCAAATTTCACTGAAAGAGTCGTTAACTCCCCTTACACTGGCTTTCCACAACTTCAACCAGTTGATCACAATTGATGTTTCCACCAGTCATAACCGCTACGACTTTTTTCCCTTTCAATCGATCCTTAATTTTTAATGCCGCAGCAAGCGCAACCGCACCCGCCGGTTCCGCCAGGTTGTGCGTTAGTGTAAGTGACAGGTTGACACCATTTTTGATCTCATCCTCGCTGACAAGCACCACTTCATCCACCCTGTCCTTCAAAATCAAATACGGAACTTCAAAAACCCCCCTCGCTGCAAGCCCGTCGGCAAAAGTCTCAGCTCTGTCAGTGATAACTCGCTTTCCTTCCTTCCACGACAGGTAGAAAGCAGGAGCCTCCTCGGCCTGGACAGCCACAATTTTAACATCGGGGTTTATGGCCTTAGCAACCAGAGCCAGGGAAGCACATCCGCTACCGCCACCCACAGGCATCAATATAACATCTACACCGGGGAGGTCCTCAAAAATCTCCAGCGCCATCGTGCCGAGCCCGTTCAAGATCTCCGGTTCATTTCCCTGTCTCAAATAAAAAAAGCCCGCATTCTCCGCAAGTTCTTCGCAGTAGTTTTGGGCTTCGTAAAAATCATCACCCTTCTCTATAAGTTGTGCACCCTCTGCCTGGATAGCCCGGTTAATCTGGGGATTATTGTTTTCAGGAACCACAACATTGCATAGGATCCCCTGTTCCCGGGCTGCCCAAGCCACCGCCAGGCCATGATTACCCTTGGTTGCTACCACTATCCCACTTTTCCTTATGTCCGGTGGAACGTGATACATGTAGTTAACGGCACCGCGCACCTTAAAAGATCCCGTAGGGTTGTGGTTTTCGTGCTTTATAAATATTTCTGTACCAATTAGCTCCGAGAAAGACGGATAGGATACAAGTAAGGTCCTGTTAAGCTTCTGATACACTATCTTTCTCGCTTTATAAATATTTAGTAAATTCACCTGGGCTGCGAGTTCTCCAAATCTTTGATCGATCATGACTATTCCTTCCTCAAAACGCGTTAACCTTCAAATCACTCATTGCTTACTTCTCGCATGTAGGCTGGTACTGGAAAAAACCTCCAGCATCTTACCATCCCTTAATGATATTTGCAATCCCCAGGGAATCCGTAAGTAACCAAATAATCCTCGTCTAATGTTTGCCTGAATCCATGATCGTTCACCTGGGCCGCAGCTGCAAGGAAGAACCCGGCGGACTATAGTAAGCGATGTCTGGAGGACGATGACTCCGCAGATGCGGTGCAGGTAGATGACCAGTAGGGAGTAAAAAGATTGCTTTACAAGGTGAAGAATAATCCACCCTAACTTTGTGACCAATAATAAGCAAGTTAGACACGTTATGCAAATCAGCTATAAGGTTTCGTCATGGATTTAGGTGATTGTTGGTGTTGGAACCCCGATTTATCAGAGTTTCCACAGGCTAGCATGCTGGGTATCCAGGCCTCCCACAATAGAAAAACGGAGAAGATCTTGCCTGTCAGTGTGTGTCAAGGGCACGTCTTACTGCCGTCAGTAGTTTATCCACGTCAAAGGGCTTCTGTATAACATCGATGGCACCGCTCTCGTAGAGTTCTTCGTAAGGTATATCGCTTATAAACCCTGTAGCAAATAGTATCTTAACCTTGCCATCCATGGATTTTATTTTCTTCAGGCACGTCAGGCCGTCCATCTTTGGCATCATGTAATCCAGAATAATAAGGTCAAAGTAATTCCCTTTCCTTGTGAAAACGTCAATTGCTTCGGGACCGCTTGACGCCCATATAACCTCATAGCCAAACCTCGAGAGTATCTGGATAGCCACCTTCGCAACGCTTTCTTCGTCATCCACTAGCAAGATCTTTTCCTTCCCGCTCGGTAGCTCTGATTCTTTTTCCAGGTTATGGGGTAAATCGCTGGCTTCATTCTTAGCAGGAAAATAAATATTGAAACATGTTCCTTTCCCGATTTCCGTATCAATATCGATAAAGCCTTTGTGAGACTTAACTATTCCGTATACAATCGATAACCCTAGCCCGGTTCCCTTGCCTACTTCCTTGGTGGTAAAGAAGGGATCAAATATCTTGTCGAGCATATCAGAAGGAATACCACAACCGGTGTCACACACAGACAGTAGTACGTACTTACCACTTTTTGCATCAACAAATCGCTTTGCTTCATCTTCACTTAAAACCACATTTTCTGTCCTTATCAGAAGTTTCCCGCCGTCGGGCATCGCATCTTTTGAGTTAATCGCTAAGTTAAGAATTATCTGCTCCATTTGAACCGGGTCAGTTTTTATAAGATCAAGATCGGGTTCAAGCTGCAGTTCCAACTCTATGTTCTTTGGCAAAGATCGCTTCAGAAGTTTTTTCACGTTTGAAACAACCTTATTCAAGTCAATGAGTTTTGACGTCCGCTCCACCTTTCTACTAAAAGTCAGGAGATGACTTACGAGCTCTCCTGCGCGCGATGCGGCTCTTTCTATTTCTTGCAACGCTTCGCCCTCCGTTGCCCTGAGTTGCTCATCCATAAGGAGGATCTGTGAATACCCCTTTATAGTGGTGAGAAGGTTGTTGAAATCATGTGCTATCCCTCCGGCAAGTATTCCGATGGCTTCCATCTTCTGGGCCTGCAGTAACTGGGCTTCTAAAGACTTTTTCTCTCTTAAATCACGCGCATGTGCCACGCTACCCAAAAGCTGACCGTCGCTATCGTAAAGAAGACTGATGGACATTTCCATTGGGACGATCTGTCCATTTTTTAAAATCATCTTGATCTCTTTTTCTCGCACCACCTGTTTGTTTCGAAGTATATCGAGGAGTTCTTCCAGTTCTCTAGAATCCGCATAGAGCTTGCTGAATTTTTTTCCTATGAGTTCCCCCCGGCTGTATCCGAAGATCTCTTCGGTTCTTCGGTTTATCTTCAGAAACCTTCCGTGGCAATCCACAACACCGATGGCTTCCGTAGAATTCTCGAAGAGATTTTCGAGCAAATTCTTACTCCGAATGATTTCGTCTTGTAACTTCCTGGTTTCTGTGATGTCCCGAGCTATGTGCACAGTTCCCAGAAATTCTCCATCTTCGCCTTTTATTGGAGAACATGTGACATACAAATATTTCCCATTTTCGAGTTTAATTTCTTCGAATTCAATTTCCCCACTTGCCTGGGAACGCATATGGGGGCAGGTTGATGGGTATTCGGTAGTTTTATGGACAACTTCGTAACACTTTCTGCCAATTAATTCTTCAATCTCGCATTCCAGAAACTCTGCTGCCGCTCTATTAGCTCTGAAAATTTCGCCACCACTTTTCAAAAGAAATATCAGATCGGGTACTGAGTCGAAGGTCATTTCCCAGTCTCTTTTTGCCTCCTCAATGCTCCTCTCCCTTTCGCGGATTGCTCTTGCCATAAACCTAACGTCGTCGAGAAGTTCGTTGAATTCTCTTATCTGAAATCTCTTAGATTTTTCGATCCCCTCATACTGCCCGGATGCAACCATGCTTATCTGCTGCTTAAGATCTTTAATTAGCTTTAGTATGTTTCTCGGTGCAATGAGTGATACAACAACAAGAACAAGGATCGTTCCTCCGAGAAAAATGGTGAAAAACAGGTTAAAGGTGTTTAAAGATGCCAGGGCAATGCTTTCAGGCTGGGTGACCACCGATAGCCACCCGATTTCGGGGATGCTTTCAGCGCTCCCGATGTAAGTAACATCATCATCCTTGTACTTGAAATTTCCAAGATTCCCACGAAGTGCTTCAGCAATAAACGGTAAGTTCCTCAAGCTCATTCGTTGCGCAATAATATCTCGGTCAGGAGCTACTATTATTACTCCACGACTATCAGTCACAATGATACGTACGCCTTTTTCCGCCTCGAGGTTCAACATCTTTGCACTCAATTTCTGCAGATCGATGAGACCGACAATTACCCCCTGTTTGCTCCAGATCCCTAGTGCTATCGAACTTTTACCACTGAAGGGTGACACGAAGGTATCCGACCACGATTGCCCTTTTGATTCGACAACCTTCCTGAAAAAGTCGTAGTTCGAAAAGTCCAGTCCAACGAATGCCGGCTTAAAAGGTGATATGAGTTTAACTTCGCCGTTCATATCCAGCACCAGGAGGGACTCAAAAACGGTATCTTCTAGCCTGAAACTTGAAATATATCGCTGGAAATTGGATTCTGGTATAACCCCAGAGGCGAGATCGTTTTTTACGATATTTAGCATTTCCTCCTGTACGGAAAAAATCTTGGAGAGGTCCTTGGCTACAAGTTTTGCTAGAATCCGGGTTTGTTTATCTATGTTTTTTTCCAGTTGCCACTTTATGAACAGGTGACTTACTGCTCCAAGAATCAATACTGGAATCAGTGAAGCAAAAATGAACCAAAAGGTTACAAAAAATCTAAGGCTCTTTTGTCTAGTCATCTTACTCGGTCAACCTCTTCACGGTTTTAAATGCTCCCTTTTGTACTCTAAGCAAGTACCAGTCGCGATGAGCGTCTCCAAACTCGTCAATAATAAATTGACCTTGAAGTCCTTTATACTTGCCCGGTATAAATTTCAATAAATTTTCCGATTCTCCAGAAGTTTTCATTAGAGCTTTTCTAAGAACAATTGTCGTCTCGTAACCAAGCGAAGAGAAGAAATCCGGCTTTCGGCCATAGAGGTCTTTGTAGGCTCCTTGATATTTCAAGTAGCTGGGTTTATTAGAATCCGGATCAAAATCAGCACATAACCATACATTTTCAACGGCCTTTCCGCCTTCTTTGAGAAATGCCGGGGTAAAACACCAGGAAGAGCACATAACAACTATCCTTCTGTTAACTTTTCTCACTTTTTGAACCAGTATTGCAGAATGAAGAGGCGCCGCCACAATAACTACTCCGTCTATGTCACCGAGCTTGAGTTGCGACACCCCTTTCCAGAAATTGCTCATATCTTGAGAATTGAAAGGGGTTTCTTGAACAATCTCTCCTCCGTTATCTATAAAATACCTAGATAACCATTTTAAGTAATCCTTGGTAAAAGTAGGGTTGCCTACATCGTAGAAACATGCGATTTTTTTAACACCTAGTTCTTTTACCGCTAAATTTGCTAACTGCCGCGTTTCTTGTTTAAGGTTAGAGTTTATGCAGACAACATAATCTTTCTTTCGAGAAAGTACACTCGATGCTGCCGTAGGACTTATCAAAACCTTCTTGAATTTGTCCGCAATTGTTTTGCCAGCAATCGTCATGCTGCTAGTGGTGTGCCCTATTATCGCAATAACACCTTCCCTTATGAGCTTGGTATCAAGCCTTTTTGCTTCCTCCTCATTCCTCTTATCGTCTCTTATGATAAGTCGAAGCTTCTTTCCATCTATGCCCCCGTTTCTGTTTATTTCCTCGATACCAAAAAGAACCCCGTCCCTTACATTCACATCAACGTCAGAGGTTATCCCCGATATGCTTCCAACGAAACCGATTTTTATCTCCGAATCAGCCCTTGCTGTTTGAAAGGACAGTAATATAATAAAAAAGATCCAGAGCCAGATGCCTCTGCTTATAAATCGTGGAAAAACCATCGCGACAGTACCCCGCTAATCTCTTCAAATGTTGCTAACTATTTTTTTCGGAATGAACCCACTGACTTACCTTTTCATAAAGTTCACCTGCGTTAATCGGTTTTGATATGTAATCGTTCATGCCTGCCACCAAGCAACGTTCGCGGTCTCCCTTTAAAGCATGGGCCGTCATCGCTATTATCGGGATATCCGGATCTACTCCTCCAACTCCCTGCCGAATTATACCGGTTGCCTCAAATCCGTCCATAACTGGCATCTGAACATCCATCAAAACTAAGTCAAAGTTCTTTTTTTTGAGAATCTCCACAGCTTCCCTTCCATTTTCAGCGTAAACTACATCAATGCCTTTTTTCTCTAATAGCTTGCCGGCTAGCTTTCTGTTGATATGATTATCTTCAACAAGGAGAACCTTGATCCCCTCAAGTCGCAATTCCTCGCTCTTTTCACCTTCCGCCTCTTTTTTCTTTTCCACGACTTTTTCTCCAAGCGCCTTCAAAATTGTCTCTAGGAGTTCACCCTTTTTCACCGGTTTCAGTAAGTACGACTCTATCCCTAGCTCCCTACACCTTTTCATATCATCAGCCCTGCCCACCGAGGTTAGCATTACTAACTTTGGCCGGTGATTACAGCCTATTTTTTTAAGTTTTTCTGCTACTTCAAAACCATCCATTCCCGGCATGAGGTAATCAAGCAAAACAAGCTTGTACGGTTCATTTGAATCACCTGCTCTTTTCGCTTCCACGATTGCTTTTTCACCACTTGCTACCACTGATACCTTGCACCCCCACATGGTGAGCATCTCTTCAAGTATCACCCTGTTCGTTTCATTATCATCAACCACCAGAACAGAAAGATTCTGCAACTTGGATATCGGCACGGGTTTCACCTGCTCCGGAGCTTCTTCGGCGAGATCAAAACCTGCGGTGAAGTAAAATGTCGTACCCTTTCCCAGTTTGCTTTCAATCCAGATTTCCCCGCCCATCATTTCGACCAGTTGCTTTGTAATCGCAAGCCCGAGTCCGGTCCCGCCATATTTCCTGGTGGTGGAAGCGTCAGCTTGAGTAAAAGATTCAAAAATGGCCTTCTGTTGCGACGGACTAATACCTATGCCGGTATCCTTGACTGAAACCTGGAGCATTACCTTTTCTTTTATTACCTTGTTCAGATCTATCTTGAGAACGACTTCTCCAAGTTCCGTGAACTTTATTGAGTTACCCAGCAAATTAATAAGTATTTGTTTAAAGCGTACCGGGTCTCCTCGCAAAAACCTTGGAACGTCGGGCTTGATCTGGTAGAGAAGCTCAATGTTTTTCTCGGAAGCCTTGATAGCTAGAGTGTCAATTACGGTCTCAACAACCTTTTCAAGATCGAAAGTCGTAATATCCAAAAGGAGTTTACCAGCTTCAATTTTGGAGAAATCCAATATATCATTTATGATCTGTAACAGGGATTCTCCAGATGCCTGAATCATTTCAAGGTATTTTTTCTGTTGAGGACTAAGCTCGGTATCCAGGAGCAATTGAGCCATCCCTAGGATGCCATTCATGGGAGTCCTGATCTCATGGGACATGTTTGCAAGGAACTCACTTTTTAGTCGATTGGCAACTTCAGCTTGTTTTCTTGCTTCTACAAGCTCGGTCACGTCAATTATGTTGACTATAGCCCCGTAGTAAAAACCTATTCTGTAGATTGGATTAATGCGCACCGAGTAGTATCCGCCTTTCATTTTTTTTGTATAAACAGTACGTTCCGTCATTTCCTTGGACTTGTAAGAAGCAACAATTCTCCTAATTTCCTCGGCATCCTCGTGAGCAACGAAATGCCAAAATTTCTTCCCCAGAATTTCGGAACGCTTTATCCCGATTAGTTTTAACGTCCACGAGTTTATCTCTTCTATTTCTTCCTTTTCGTTGAGCACAACAATGCCTTCGTCAATACCTTCAAGGATTGCCCAGAGCTTGTGGGACTCAAGTTCCATCCTGGTCTTTGCTATTTCAAGCTCTTTTCTTGTGCAGTGAGCCTTCGTACAATCTTCCACCAGGAAGAAATACCCAGAGATTTTACTATCTTCAAAAGTGATCGGCTTCCCTTCAACCCTTGCGAGAAACTCGCTGCCGTCTGTTCTTGATAGTACTATTTCTTTTGAGAACTCCTGGCCTATTTTGAATTCCTGAACAAAGTTGCCTACGTCAAGAAAAAACTGCTTATATCCCCCTTCGAGTACTTGCTTTCTGGACGTGCCGAGGATATCGGAAAAAGCTTGATTAACGTAGAGTATATTCCAGTCTGCATCGAATATGGCAATGCCCCTCGGTAGCTTCTCTGTAGTATACACTTGATATCTTGAATCAATCGAGATATTGGACCCGTACATAATTTTCCCCCAAAGAACTCAAGCGGGTTAGAATTTTTCCGGTTGTCCCATTTTATTTTCCGTCGATGAAGCCTTCCTCCAAAATACAGTGTATGATATATGCACATGTATTTTCAATTAAAGTTCGTTAACCAAAACTGGTTATTGAGGTTTTTTTTAATAGCAATTATTCAAGCTTTGTTTTGACATCGGTCGGAAAAATATGGTATCAGTTTTGCTCGGAATTCTGACCTACTCTCGAGGTCTTGCTTCGTGCCCATTCTCTAGTAAATTTCCTCATACTGACACTGATAAGGGTCGGAATCATGATCGCTAATAGATGATTCTTAAGAATATCTTCAAACTTTAGACAGGAGGAATTTAAAAATGCCTAAGTACGTGTACTTTTTCGGTGCTGGGAAAGCTGACGGAAATAAAGAAATGAAGAACCTACTAGGTGGTAAAGGGGCAGGGCTTGCAGAAATGACCAACCTGGGAATCCCGGTACCACCTGGATTTACCATCACGACCGAAGTCTGTATATATTACCAGGAACACAACGATTATCCTCCTGGTCTTGAAGAAGAGGTAAAAGAAAATCTCCGGAAAGTAGAAGAAATAATGGGTCGGAAATTTGGTGACCCGGAAAACCCGTTGCTGCTGTCCGTTAGGTCCGGCGCGGCCATCAGCATGCCTGGAATGATGGATACGGTGTTGAATTTGGGGCTTAACGATCAAACAGTGGAAGGCCTTATGAAGATGACCAACAATGAGCGCTTTGCCTACGATAGTTACCGCAGATTCGTAGCCATGTACGGCGATGTTGTCCTTGGCCTAAAACCAGAAAGTAAGGATGACATTGACCCCTTCGAGGAAATTCTTGAAAAAAAGAAAAAAGAAAAGGGAATTGAATCTGACCTTGATTTAACAGTCGAAGACTTAAAAGAGCTTGTCATCGAATTCAAAAAGGTTATCAAGGAAAAACTTAACGTTGATTTCCCCGAAGAACCCATGGAACAGCTATGGGGGGCTATAGGGGCCGTCTTCAAATCTTGGAATAATCCAAGGGCTATAGCATACCGAGAATTGAACAATATCCCTGACGATATGGGTACCGCTGTTAACGTTCAGGCAATGGTGTTTGGCAACCTGGGAGAAAACTCAGGTACCGGTGTTGCTTTCACTAGGGATCCTGCAACCGGCGAGAACGTTTTCTACGGTGAATACCTTATGAATGCTCAAGGGGAAGACGTCGTTGCCGGAATAAGAACACCCCAGCCGCTGACCAAGCGTCAGAAAGGTGACCGCGACATAATGTCTCTGGAAGAAGAAATGCCGGAAGTATTTAAACAACTTGACGAAATCAGAAAGATACTAGACAGGCATTTCCGGGACATGCAGGATATAGAGTTTACCATTGAAAACGGTAAGTTGTGGATGCTCCAAACAAGGTCAGGCAAAAGGACAGGATTTGCAGCCGTCAAGATTGCCATAGACATGGTGGAAGAAGGTCTCATCACCAAGGAAGAAGCGGTACTCCGTGTTGAACCAGAACAGTTGGGGCAACTGCTCAGTCCAACCTTCGACCTGAACGAAAAAAGCAGGGCTATCCAGGAAAGGAGGCTCCTTGCTGTCGGATTGAATGCGGGTCCAGGCGCGGCCACAGGTAGAGTTGTATTCAATGCGCCCGATGCGGAAGAATGGGCTCAACGAGGAGAAAAGGTTATCCTGGTTCGTATAGAAACATCCCCAGAGGATATCAGGGGAATGCATGCTGCTGAGGGTATACTGACTTCCAGGGGCGGTATGACATCTCATGCTGCTCTGGTGGCAAGGCAAATGGGAAAAGTATGCGTTGCCGGCTGTGGAGCGTTGGAAATAGATTACAAGAAGCGGGAGTTCAAGGTAGCCGGTAAAACTATCAAAGAGGGAGATTGGATATCTCTTGACGGTACCACGGGCGAGGTTTTTGAAGGAAAAATCCAGACCCGACCTTCGGAAATTCTCCGTGTCCTTATTGAAAAGGATCTGGATCCTGAAAAATCAGAAGTTTACCAGAATTTTTCGAAGCTTATGACTTGGGCAGACGAATTTAGAAGGCTCGGTATTAGAACAAATGCTGACCAGCCTGATCAGGCTTCAATAGCCATAGCCTTCGGAGCGGAGGGAATAGGCCTAACGCGAACAGAACACATGTTTTTCAGTGGTGATCGTATCGTATCCATGAGAGAAATGATTTTGGCCGACGACCTGGAAGGGAGGCGTAAAGCCCTGGAAAAACTACTCCCTATGCAGAAAAATGACTTCATAGGGATCTTCAGGGTTATGAAAGGCTTCCCGGTAACCATCAGAACCCTTGATCCACCTCTCCATGAATTCCTGCCCCACGAACCAAAGGCAATCGCGGAGCTTGCTGAAGAAATGGGAGTTCCTGAAGAAAAGATCATAAGCAAAATCAACAGCCTCCACGAAGCCAACCCAATGCTGGGGCATCGAGGTTGCCGCCTTGGGATCGTGTATCCGGAAATTACGGAAATGCAAGCAAGGGCAATAATTGAAGCGGCATGCACCGTAAAAAAGGAAGGCATTGAAGTTGAACCCG
>Ga0256841_1002249_pt1 | contig 15554 bp, 2 predicted proteins | sample 356308metaG_FD_185971 | JGI IMG/M metagenome (GOLD analysis project Ga0256841, IMG submission 185971) | Hydrothermal vent microbial communities from Mid Atlantic Ridge, Atlantic Ocean - 356-308 | ecosystem: Environmental > Aquatic > Marine > Hydrothermal vents | place: Atlantic Ocean: Mid... | reverse complement strand
CTACCGCAGTCAGGTTGCTTTCGATGTTAGGATGTTTCCAGGCGCATAGTTTACGCGCGCCTTGTTCCCAGTCGTGGCTGGCTTCATTTTCCGGCGCAATGTGCGCGCGCATCGGCATAGGATGCTGTTTGTTTCCTGTCGCCAGGCTAGCCAGGGCGCTGGCCAGTTGAAATTCGGTGGATCTGTCGTTCGCCTCGCCATGCCATTTCCTTCTGAGTCGGGGGATAGGGCGTAGATTTTCCCGATAACTTGGGCTGGAGGCGGCGTAGCGTTGTATCTCGCCGAGAATGATCAATACACTCTGTACCTCGCGTTGGCGGTCGTGCCGGCGTCGATTCAGGGCGAACATGGCGTTTTCCAGCCGATGTGCCAGGTGTTTCAGGCGATTTGGTGTTTCGTCCTTGCGCGCATGATTCTGGAACTGTTTCAGCCAGTTTCCATTACGTTCGAGGTCGGCGATCAGATCCGAGGCAGGTCTTGTTGGTACGTTGAAGCGCCCGAGTGGCGTCGCCAGATATGCCTTGCCTGAGCGCTTCATGAAGGCATAACGCTCGAACTGACTGATCCCGCGATTGACGGCAAGGGAAGAGACTGCGCGCGCGAAGTCCAGCCCGCTGATCGCGGATCGTCGTCCGAGGGTCGCGCGGCCTTCACTGAACAGGCCTTTCAGTTCAGCAAGCGTAGCAGGTTCCGACCATAGCGGCATCCATACCTCAGCCCTTGCGGGCGCCTCGTCCCGCAGGCTGATTGCTCCGGTTCCCGCACCACTGGGCCGCACGGTGAAAGGGAAACTCAGCGAGCCGGGTTCATCATGAAAGCGGCGGGTGATGGCGGCGGCGAACAGCAGGCTGCCTTCAATCATCAGTACGAAGTCCCACGGGTTGATCAAGGCACCGGCTTCATAGCCCGTTCCTGCGTTTGGTCCACCGGATTGACCGGGAGAAAACTGGCCGATAGCTTTGCTACTGAGCCGAGGTACTGGCTCGCCAAACAAAGCGTTTACCAGCCAGCGGCGACTGTGTTCCGGGATAAGCGAAGCATTGGGTGGGATAACATCAACCAGGCGTTGCATGTAGTTGTTAGTGAAATCCAGCCGACCATCGTTTCCGCCGGTACCTAACAGCGGTGGGTAGCGGGTATCTTCAGCAGTCAGGGTGACGGCGGCATCGAGCCATTTTAATGCGGTATCTGGCAGGGTTGCACGCAGATGGGTCAACATCTGGGCCTTCAGCAGCTTGTCCTTTGGGCTTTCTTTTAATCCAAACTCGGAAATGGCTTTCTTTCCTGTCTCGATGACTGCAAGGTAGTCCAAAAACCGGGGCAAGGATGATGCCTGGATTTTTCTCATGGCGTCCTGGTTGTCTTTTGGGTAGAACCCGCTACCTCCATTCCAAGGCGCAATGATCGGGGTTGGCTTCCATTGTTTGAGAAAGAATGTCGTCAGATCATCCTGGTGGAGCTTGGTGCGCAGTACGAAATGTTCGTTATGCCAGTGGCCGCTGATGTCGCGGTCCGATTGTTCGGCCAGGATGCGCAGGATGCCGAGCGCTTTCAGATAAGCGGCCAATGGCGTGGAATTGCAGCTTTGCAGTGGGATTTCAGCTATCGCCATGTTTTTGGTAATGGAATTCATTGTTGTTCCTCTCGGGAAGCACGCCAGTCGGCGATGCGCACTAGCATCTCCAGCCAGGCGAGTCGGAACGGGCCGTGGTCATGTAGTAATTTCTGGGTTCGTGTGGCCCAGGATGCGCCACTCTCACCTTCTCCCAAGGCCATGATGTCCAGCCGTAACTTGGTTTTCGGCAGATGTTCACCATCGAAATACAGTTCGGGCAATTGGTCACCCTCCCAGACGCCACGCGCATGGGCGCGACCGTCAGTGGGTGGTTCCTCATTGGGCAAGGCGCGTAGTCCCATGCGTACCTTGCCGTGATGAGCGGCAATAAGATAGGCAATCAAGTCGTTGCTTTCATTCGATGGATGGTGCGCCAGCCAAGCCAGGGCCGAGGCCAGTTCATGGCGAAAACCACGGCGTATTTGCAGGCGGGGCGCATCGCCGCCGCAGGCGACATAGTCTGGCCAGCGGGGGCTGTCGGGTAGCAGGGTGCCGTCCGACTTGGCCCAATATCGGTCGTTGTATGCCGTGGCGTTCGGGTGCCAGGCGATCAACATATTCTGGAATGCCTCATGTGCTTTGCCGACATCGTGCCAACGGGCAGCACATTCGATGGCATCGGCCTGCTCGGTTTCGTGTAGCGCTTCGCAGAGTACGCGGGCTGCCTTGGCCACGTCATGAAGATGCCGGTCCAGTGGAATGAAGCAACCAATCAGCGTGTCTGGGTCGTCACTGTCGCTTTCGGGGATCTGCTTCCCACCTTCTAGTGGTTGCAGTGGTTTTTTCTTGTCGATGAAGCGGGGCCTGAAGCCGAGCAAGGGCGAATACCCCCCTTCACTGGCGCGGAGTAATAGGGTCTGACCTGGACGTACCTGACGAGCGAGTTGTGATTGCCAATCACGTGAGATGATGTCCCAAGTGTAGGCCCCGGCTTTTTTTAGATGGGCTTGAATCTGCGTGATCGAAACCGGGCACAGTTCATTTCGTTTCGGAGCCATTTGTCCTTCGGGCTTTTTGTCGAAATTCCGCCAGAACACCTGTATAGGCGGCGTGCCGCTATCGCGGATATAGGGCGAGATGTCGATATCGAAGCCGGACAGGTCAGCTTCGGTATTGAACAGTTCCAACAGATCCTTGCGTCGCAGTACGGGATGGATCGGTTGGGCTTCGTCTATCCGCGGCAGATCCGCCGCCGAGGCGGATGTTAAGCCATTGAGTTTCTGATGGGCGGCTTCCAAGGTCTCGTCGGTATAGGGCGGCGAGAGTTTCTTGCCCGTTTCGATGTCGAGTATAAAGACCGGCGCCAGAGCATGTTCTCCAGCCCGGTTGCAGCGGCCAAAGCGCTGTACAAGCGAGGGCCATGGCGCCAGTTCGGTAAACAGGATATGACTGGAGAGATCGACTCCGGCCTCGATCGCCTGGGTTGCGATAATGATACGGTTCTCATGGCTGGCGGTGCGTGCCAGACGCTGGTTCAAACGCTGGCGTTCCTCGGCGCGGAAACGACTGTGAACCAGTAGCATTTCGGGCGCATCCGTGTGTTTCTTGAAACGCTTCAGAAGCTGTTCGCCCAGTGCCTGGGCGCGCTCCACAGTGTTGAGGATGATCAGTGTGGTTTGGTTTTCGTGATGCTGAAGAATCTCGTCACAGAGTTGGTGGATATAGGTCTTGGCCTGGGATTTGGCTGTTTCACTCGTCAGTCGGGTTGTGGCGAATGCCAGCGGCTTATTGGCCTCGTGTCGCTTGCGGATGGTGTCTGAGTGTTTTTCGGTATTGCTCAACGTTTGTATGCGCAGCTTGTCCAGATAGGGCCGAAAGTCGATGCTGTCCATCCATTTGGCGTTCAGCGTGGCGGAGATCCATAGGGAGCGGGCGCTGCCTGGATGTGCCGATGTTCGTCGGAAGGCTTCCAGTTGGGTCGACGTGGGCAGTCCAGCCCCCATCAGTTGAATTTCGTCGAATACCCACAGTGCGTCGCTGTGTAATTGTGCAAAATCGATCGGCCAGCGATAGCGGCTCATGCCATAACCACGCATCAAGGCTCGGGACAACAGCATGTCCTGGGTGCCGATGAGGATTTGGTCTTGCTCTGGCTCTTCGCTCCACGCCTTCATGTCGGCCTCGCCACCCATCAAGAGATGCACTGGCACAGGCTCGTCGAGCCGGGTCAACCAGTGTTGGATATTTTCCCGAGTCTGTTCGACCAATACCCGCATCGGCAGGCACCAAACAAGCCGGCGAGGGGTTTCCGGGTCATGTAGTTTACGTCTCTTATAAAGCCATGCGAGGGTGACAGCGGCGGTTTTTCCAAGTCCTGTCGGGATTTCCAGCGCATCCGGCCAAGGTTGTTCTGCCAGCTGTTGTTGATATGGATAGGGAGAAAATCTTGCTGTTGCCTGCTTGAACCAAGCCGGGTAACCAGAGACTTCACGATTCATGCATGCTTTCCTTGTGTCAGTTTTTCGAGTTACGCTGCTTTTTTTCGGGAGGCGATATCTCTTCGTTTGATCATATCGTCGATACAGGCTCAAAAGCTGAGTTACCTTGCTCGTTTTTTGTAAACAATTGTGTCGAATAGGGTTTGTCGGTATCTATTGATCCAGATCAATGAGGCTGCGATAGTGCCGACGTTCGACTGGCTACAGCGCTTTTTATGGAAGTGATTTATGAGCCTTGGTACTTGATGCGGCATGGAAGCGTCAACGGGCTGCCGCCGGAAACTCGTTCAATATCCCGATCATGCCCGAAGGCGGGCGGTTGCCGGGCAGTTGGCCGAGGCGGGCGAAGTCGAGTCCATATTCGCGAATCAGGCGTTGGATGCCGGAGGATTGCGCCAGCAGCCGGGTGGCTTCGTCACGTGGCACGGGTCGGCTGAACAGGTAGCCTTGCATCTCGTCGCAGTGCAGGTCTTGCAGGAAATGCAGTTGTTCCTCGGTTTCGACGCCCTCGGCGACTACGTTCAGGCCAAGGCTGTGCGCCATCGCGATGATCGCGCTGACGATGGCGGCGTCGTTGGAGGCATGAGTGAAGTCGGTGATGAACGAGCGGTCGATTTTCACCTTGCTGAGCGGAAAGCGTTTCAGATAGTGCATCGATGAATAGCCGGTGCCGAAGTCGTCCAGCGCGATACTCACGCCGGCTTCGTGCAGCTCGGTGAGTATGTCGATCGCCCGTTCCATGTTCCGCATCACCACGGTCTCGGTGATCTCGGCTTCGAGCATCGCTGGCGGGATGTCGTGCATGGCGAGTTCCGCGAGCAGGTTCTGGCCGAGATGTTCGTCGCGGAAGGTGGTCGGCGACAGGTTGATGGCGACGCTCAGTTGTTCGTGGCCGAGCTTGCGCCATTCGGCAAGTTGTTGGCACGCGCCGTGCATCACCCAACGCGTCATGTCGCTGATCAGGCCGGTTTTCTCGGCCAGTGGGATGAAGTCGTTCGGCGAGACGATGCCGAGCCGGGGATGCCGCCAGCGAAGCAATGCCTCCAGCCCGTGGATGACGCCGCTGTTCAGATCCACCTTGGGTTGGTAGTAGATCAGGAATTCCTCGTTGTCCAGCGCATGCTTGAGTTCCGCTTCCAGGCGGATTTGTTGTTTCGCGCGTCGGTTGATGTCTTCTGAATAGAACATGAAAGGACCGCCGGCGGTGCTCTTGCGTGACTCATGCAATGCGATGCTGGCGTTGCGCACCAGGGTTTCCGGGTCGTCGCCGTCGAATGGATGGATGCTGGCGCCGACATGGGTGGTGACGCGTAGCTCGTTGCCATCGATGTCGATCGGTTCGTCCAGGCTGGCGAAGATGCGTTGCAGCAGGTTGGTGATGACCTCGCTGTCGGCCAGCTCGGTCAGCAGGATGACGATCTGGTCGTTCTCCAGTTGCGCGATGGAGAACAGCATTTCGTCGCTCTGCGTCAGCGTTACGGTATCGGTGTCGCGGAAGATCTGTTTCAGGCGCGCGATCACCGCGACGGCCAGTTTGTCGGCGATGGCCAGGCCAAAGGTGTCTCGCACGCGTTGCAGATTGTCCGGCTCCAGCATCAATATCGCGACCTGGGTGGCGTAGCGACGCGCGCGTTTGATGGCCTGCTCGATGCGATCGAACAGAACGATGTGGTTTGGCGGCGTGCATGGCGCGCCAGTGGGCAGGGTCAGCAGCTTGGCGGCCAGATCGGTGTCGCTTGCCCGAGGTTCTTCGTCCCGCGCCGGCTGGTTGGGTAGCAGGACGACATTGTCCGTCGTTGGCGCGCGTGGTTCGACGGGGTCGCCGTCATCGGCCGGGTGGCATGCCACCCGGTTGCGGCCGCTCTCCTTGGCGACATACAGCGCCTGGTCGGCTTGCTCGACCAAGGCGTTGTGGTCGCTGGTATCGGCGTCCAGCATGGCGACGCCAAAGCTCGATGTGATGCGTGGCAGATCGGCGAATCCGGCGCCCCGGTTCTCCTGTACCGCCTTGCGCATGGTCTCGGCGATATCCCGCGCGGTGGCGATCTCGGTCGTCGGCAACACCACGCAGAACTCCTCGCCGCCGAAACGCCCGACCAGATCATTGGGGCGCGAATACTCGGTCAGCACGCTGGCGAGATACTGGATCACTTTGTCGCCAACGCCGTGGCCGAAGCGGTCGTTCACCGATTTGAAGTGGTCGATGTCCACCATGATGAAACTCAGCGGTTCATTCTCGCGGCGGGCTGCCTTGAACAAGGTCTCCAGTCCCTGGAACAGTGAGCGCCGGTTCAGTGCGTTGGTCAGCGGGTCGCGGGTGGCGAGTACCTGGAGTTCCTGATTCTGACGGGTGACCGCGCGCTGGCTCTGCTCCAGGCGGTGCAAGGTGCGTTGTAACTCGTCGTTCTTGCGTTCGATCTCGGTGATGTCGTCGAAGGTGATCAGCACACCGCGTAGGCGGCCGTCGCTGGCGTTGATCGGTGCGGCATTGACGGCAAAGGTGTAGGTTTCGCCGAGCGCGGTTTTCAGCCGGATGGTGGTGCCGCTGGCGAGTTCCTCGCCGTCCAGCACGCGCAGCCATGGAAGCTGGGCGATGCTGTCGTCCTCGGACTGGAGGCGCCAGTCCAGGGCTTCGGCGGAGTGGCCGGTCATTGCTTCTGGCGGTTGTCCGGTGCGCCGCGCGAAGGCGTGGTTGGCGAATACGATATAGCCGCGTTCGTCGATGATCAACAAGCCTTCGGCAAGTGTATCCAATGCGCCGCGCACGCGCTCCGGAATTACCGCGTCTGGATTCAGCTCGCGCAAGGTGCGCTTTAGAAAGATCAGGTAGACGAGAAAACCGCTCACCGCGATGAACAACGCGACCGATAGCAGAGATTGCCGGAAGGATAGCAGGCCGCCTATCTCGCTTAACGAAATGAAGCGCAGCTCGACGCTGCCCCAGCGGCCGCTTTCGTCATATAGCGGCACCTGTATCTCGCTGGCGGTGGAATGGTCATCAGGCGCGAGTGTCCAATGGTCGGCATGCTTGCCGGAGACAGCGAGCAGCTTGCCGTGACGGTCGCGCACCGCGCCGGACAGTATCCGCGGGTTGCGTTCGATGACCGAGTTCAAAGTCTCCTGGACGCGATCGTCCTGGCCCTCGGCGATCGTGCTGGTGAGCATTACCGCGAGCGATTCCGCCGTGGTCTTGCGTGCTTCCAGCGCGGCGCTCCGGGTATCTGGAATCAGGCCGAGCAGGTCGCTGACCAGCACCAGTGTCACCGTCAGCATGGTCAGGCCGAAACTGATGCGCGCAAGCGGTGAACGTAGAATTTTTCCCATGGTGGTCAGTCCTTTCGCGGCGGTGGTTCAGCGCCCTCGAACAGGGATTCCACCCGTTTCGAGATGTTGTCGTCGTCGCTCTCATCATTCGGCGACGTACGCTTCGGATCGGTGCCGAGCACCAGCAATGGGTCCAATTGTTTCCAGAGTGGCGCGATCGACATGAAGGCCGCCATCAACGAACCAGCGCGGGTCACCCAACTGACCACGCCGACCGACAGGCTCATGGTCAGGCCAATGACTGTTTCAGCCTTCAGTGCGCGGTGATTGGTATCGTCGCTGAGCGCTTGGTCCAGATCCTGTTTCAGCAGGTCCAGGTCGGCGAGAAAATCCGGGTTGTGCAATGCCGTGTGGCTCGGGCTGGCCGGGGGCCGCGGCGGCGCCATCGCCAGCGGGTTGAGATCGAGGTGCCCCAGGTTCAGCGGCTTTGGTGGAATGGCTTCGATCACCGGGTTGGAGCGTGGTCCAGTGGTTGTCGTCGGATTGGCGAAGAGTTCGACCAAGGTGTCGGCGTCCAGCGGATAGGGATCGAAGAATGTCGGGTCGAACGCTGGCTCTGGTGTTTCGGCGAGTAGCCGTGGCGGCAGGAATTCCGCGTGTGACGACGAGGCATCGATGGCATCCCCGATGACCAGGCGTCCACCGTCGGCGCGCGTGTCGGAGACCGGAGTGATTGGCTCCGCCACGGCGCTGCCACTGCTGCCGGTTCCGGTCACCGCTGGCTGAGTGTCGCTATCGATGCCACGCGCCACGGGCTTGCCGCTATCGTGTTGCGGGTCGCCGTTGCCGGAGAAAGGTTCGTCGGGTATCGGCAGTGCCTTCACGTTCAGCATGAATTCCTGGGCGGCGCTCTCCAAGCCATCATCGGCGTTGATTCGAATCGCCAACTGGCCGGCATCGGTGAATGCTGGCGTGCCGCTCAGCGTGCGACTCGCGGGATCGAAGCGCAGCCATGCCGGCAGCGCGCCGCCATCGACCCGGGTCGCGGCGTAGTGCAGGATGTCGGAACGATCGATGTCGCTGAAGCTGTCCGCGGGCAGGCGCAGCTGAAATGCACTGTTCTGGGTTGCCGTCTGATCGGCGATCGGCGTGCCGACGCGTGGCGCATCCTCGCTGCCATGCACGCGCAACGTCAGCCCGAAATGGCTGCCGTCGGCCGTGGTCAGTTGGAAGTGTTCGGCCAGACTTTCGCCGGCGGCGAGTTGCTGAATCGCGGCCTGGCCTGCATCGGCGGTATATTCCCAGCCGCCGTCACGATCGATGCGCAGTTGGCCCAGCGTGCCGTTCAGGGTTTCCGCAACAAAAAAGGATTCTCCCGGGTCGGCATCACTGATATGTAAGCCGCCGGAGGTCACCAGTCGGCCGTCCTGGATCCGTTGATCCTCGACGACACCGGGTTCCTGTGTGTCGGAACGTATCAGCGGCGCGTCGTTGACGTTCTCGACGGTGATTTGGAAACGCAGTTGCGCGCTTAGCGAGCCATCGGAGACGCCCAGCACGATGCGGTGGGTGCCGACCTCTGGGTCGTCTGGCGTGCCACTCAGGATCGCGCTGTCCGGACCGGATGGCGTCAAGGTCAGCCAGGAAGGCAATTGAATGGCGGAGAAGCGTAGACTGTCGCCATCGAGGTCGCGCGCGAAGACTTGGTAATGGTAGCGCTGCTCCTCGATCGCGTCGCCCTCCGGGCGGGAGACAAAGCTGGGCGCATGGTTGATCTCTGCGACGCTCAACGTGAATTGCTGGGAGACGCTGTCGACACCATCCGATGCCAGCAGGTTGATCGGGTAGTTGCCGTTGTCATTAAGGCCGGGCGTGCCGGCAAGCGTGGCGGTACCATCACCGTTGTCTGTCAGGCTCAGCCAGCCGGGCAAGGCCGAGGCGCTGATGCCCAGCGCGTCGCCCTCGGGGTCGCTGGCCACGATATGATACTGGTAATGCTGGCCGGTGGTGATCACACGCGGCGCGAAGCTATTGAAGACCGGCGCGCCGTTCGGCCCGCCGACGTTCAGCACGAAGTTCTGGGTATCGCTGGCGATGCCGTCGGATAGCCTCAGAATGATATTGCTGGTGCCGGCATCGCCGGCAGCCGGCGTGCCGCTCAGTGTCGCGCTGCCATCGCCATTGTCCGTCAGGCTCAGCCAGGCCGGCAGGCCGGATGCGGCGATCGTCAGTGGGTCGCCGTTCGGATCGCTGCCGCTGATCGAGTAGCTGTATGCGTGATCCACCGTTGCGCTGGTCGGCGCGATACTACTGAACATCGGCGGGCTGTTGCCGGCATCGACCGTCAGAGTGAAGCTTTGGATATCGCTCAACGCGCCGTCGGACACCGCCAGCACCACACTGTGATTGCCGACCTCGGCGTTCGTCAGCGTGCCGCTCAGCGTTGCGCTGCCGTCGCCGTTGTCGCTGAAGCCCAGCCACGCCGGCAGCGTCGTCGCGCTGATCGTCAGGGGATTGCCGTCCGGGTCGGTCGTGGTGATGTTGTAGGTGTACGCGCCGCCCTGGGTCGCGGTGGTGATTGCCGTGCTGGTGAACCCCGGCGCCTCGTTCACGTCGGTGATGCTCACCGAGATCAGTTGCGTATCGCTGCCGCCATTGCCGTCGTCGGCGCTGACCTGGACCTCGTAGACACCGTCGTTGTTCGCGTCACTGGGATGCTCGAAGTCCGGCGCGGCCATAAGCGTCAGCGCGCCGGCGTTGGCGTCGATGGCGAACAGGCCGGCATCGGCGCCGCCAGTGATTGAGAAGGTCGGGATATTGCTGTCGGCGTCACTGGCGGTGACCGTGAGCACACCGGTCTGGTTCTCGGCGACGATTGCACTTCCTGCCGAGGTGATCAGTGGGGGGGCGTTGACGGCGATAATGCTGATAGCGAAGGTGCCGCTGCTGACCGCGCCGGCGCCATCGTCGACGCTGAAGGCGAAGCTGTCGGTGGTGGTTTCCGAGCCGTCATGCTGGTAGATCAGGCGGTTGTTGTCGATATCGTCCTGGGTGAAGCTGGCGATGGCGACTCCCGGGTTGCCACTCAGTTCCAAACGACCGCTGGCCGGCGGGGTGGTGACGGAATAGATCAGTTGCGCCGTGCTGTTGTCGATGTCACTGGCGCCGAGCACGCTGTTGTCGATGATCACACCGCCACCTTCGCTTAGGGTCAGGCCGGCGTTGGTGTCCAGTGTCTGTTCGTCATTCACCGATGTGACAGCGATTGCAATGCTGCTGTTGCCTGTTTGTGCGCCTCCGGTGCCGGTGTTGGCCTGGTCGTTTGCCGCAATATTGATAGCGGTCGAGCCGTTGAAGTCGGTGCTCGGCGTATATGCCAGACCTTCCAGCGCGGTGTTGATGTCGCTGATCTTTCCGCTGAAGGTCATGCTGGCATCGGCGCTACCGTCGCCGCTGGAGAAGCTCAGGCCGGTCGAGCCGGAGAGTGTCAGCGTGCCGTCGTTGGCGCCCAGGCTGATCTGGATCGGGTTGTCGCCGGCATCGGCATCGCTGATCAGGATTGCGTTGCCGCTTGCCGAGGAGAAGGTCAGGGTGCTGTCTTCGGCGACGCTTTGCGTGACCAGCGAGGTGATTCCCGGTGCGCTGTTCGCCACGGCGAGGTTGATCAGCGCGACATCGGCGACGGCCATGCCGTCGTAGGCGCTGTCCTTGCTGTTCGCCACGGCGGTGATCAGCTTGTAGGCGGTATCACCGTCGTTCGTATCGTCCTGTAAACCGGTCAGTGTGACGCTCTGCGTCTGATTCCAGTTGGTCGGCGTGAAGGTCAGCGATGGGGTTGACAGGCTGGCCTCGGTGACCTGGTCGACTGACAAGGCGATGGTCACATCGCTGAGCGGCGCGGCGTCGAGGATGAAATCGATGTTGGCGGTGCCACCGGCTTCGCTGGTCGTCAGGCCGCTGGTCGGAGAAACACTGATGCCCGGCGCCACCGCGATGCCGTTCAACGCGAATTCCGAGGTGTCGCCGTAAGCGCCGGCCCCGAGGTCCACTGTTGCCGTGGCGGTGATGCGATCGCCGGCCAGCGGGTTCGCGCCACTCAGGTTCACGGCTATGCTGGCGCTGCCGGCGGTGTCGGTGGTCACCGTGGTCGCGCCGAGGTAGACCGCGCCTTCACCATGTCCGCTGCTGTCTTCCTTGCCCGCTGGGTTGCGGAAGAACTCGATGCGGTAGTTGGTGTTCGCGGTGCTGTTCAATGTGCCGGTGATACGCAGATCGACGCCGGCGGCGGTTGCGGTATACAGCAACGGCATGTTTTGCAGCTTGTTCGGGCCGCTGTCCGCGTCGCCCGTGTCGTTCGCGGTGACTCCATCGTCGCCGAGATCGATACCGAGCGAGCTGTTCGCGCTGATCTGGTTGCCGAGCACGGCATTGCCGCTGCCGCCATCGGTGATCGCGACGCCGGTGCTGTTGTTCATGATCAGATTGCCCTGGCCGCTCAGTGTGCCACCGATCAGGTTGTTGTTGGCGCCTTGCGTGACTTCGATGCCGTTCAATTGGTTGCCCATGTCACCATTCGGATTGGCGCCATCGATATCGGTCCCGATCTTGTTGCCCTGGATGATGTTGTTGCGCGTGGCTTGAGCGCTATTGGGGTCGATATTGGAGAGATAGATACCAGAGTGTGCGTTCGCCGAGATCAGATTGGCTTCTCCCGGCAGAGCGCCGCCGATGATGTTGTCGTGCGGCCCCTGCCACAAGCCGATGCCGAAAGCGTTGTTTCCCAGTGGCGCGCGACCGCTGGCATCGGTGCCGATCCGATTGCCGAGCACGCGGTTGCCGCTGGTGCTGTCATCGTCGAATTCGATGCCGCCCCAGCCATTGCCGGAGATCAGGTTGCCTTCTCCGGCGGCGCTGCCGCCGATCAGGTTGTTGCTGGCGCCCTGGGACAACTGGATGCCGGCGGTGCTGTTTGCGATTGCGGCAGTGCCGGCGGCATTGGTGCCGATGCGGTTGCCTTGCAGGGTGTTTCCCGTGCTGCCTGCTAGGCTCAGCAGGACGCCGGATTTTCCGTTGGCGGCGATCTGATTGCCGATGATGGAGTGGTTCGGGCTGTCCGATATTCGCACGCCATATTCATTATTGCCCAGCGCGCTATTGCCGCTTGCGTCCACGCCGATGATATTGCCGAGAACCTGGCTGCCATTGGTGGTGATGTCGGCGATCAGCACTCCGCTGCGCCGGTTACCGGAGATCAGGTTGGCGTCGCCAGTGGTCGCGCCGCCAATGGTATTGTCGTCGGCATCGTTCTTGATCTGTATGCCGTTGTCGTTGCCGATGGCGAGGGAGCCGGTGATGTCGGTGCCGATAAAATTGCCGTGGATCCAGTTCTCGACCGCGCCACTACCGGATAGCAAGATACCGTCGCCGGTGTTGCCGGAAATGATATTACGCTCGCCGGTGGTGGTGCCGCCGATCAGATTTCCGTTGGCGCCGGTGCCGAATTGAAGGCCGTCGTCGAGATTCGCCAATGCGGCGTCTCCCGTCAGGGTCAGGCCGATCAGGTTGCCCTGATAGCGATTGCCGGCGGCGTTCTGGGAATAGATGCCATCGTTTGCATTGCCGGATATCAGGTTGCCTTGGCCGGCGGTAGGACCGCCGATCAGGTTGTCGTTACCACGCACGTCGATGCCATCGTCGTCGTTCGGGATCGCCCCCGTGCCGTCGATATTCGCACCAGTAATATTGCCTTGCACGGTGTTGTTGCCCGCGGCGATACGAATTCCGTCAATGCCGTTTCCCGAGGCGAGATTGTCGGTGATCTGGTTTGAAATGCCTTCGATGCGTATTCCCGATCCGGTGTTCCCTTGGTCAATGCGGCCAGCGACATCCGTACCGACATGGTTGTTCTGAATGCGATTGCCATCCCCCGTGACGATGATGCCATTGTCGTCGAATCCGGTGATCGCGAAGCCGCGAAGCTGGCTGTCGGCGGCGCTGATACGCAGTCCGGTCACGCCCGCGCCGGCATTCGTGCCGTTCAGCTCGATGACGGGCTTGCCGATATATCCGCTCTGGCTCTCGGCAGACAGAATGAGCGGGTCGGTAACGATCGGCAATGCGCTGCTGGGTTGGATCCGGAACCAACTGCTGGCGTGATCCGGATCGAGATCGCCGATGTTGGCATCGGATGTGCTGGTGGCCACGATGTTTGCGACGCTGACTTGAGCGGCGATGCCATCGTCCTGGTAGTAGAAGTGATTGCTATCGTCAACGGGCAGATGGAATGCGACGCTTTGATCGCCGATCAGTGCGTTGCCATTCTGGATCGCCTGACGCAGGCTACCCTGGAGGGTTCGGTTCGCGGCGGCGTCGTCGTCACCATCGCGACTGTCGGTGACGACGGAGAAGCTGAAGCCGTAGTCGACATTAGCTCGATCGGCGCTGCTCAGATCCACGTAATTCAGATGTTCGGCGCTGCTCAATGTGGATGCATCGTCCGAGCGATTCTCGTTCAGGCCGCCATACAGCGGATTGGCGTTGGAGAGTAGCGGTTGATAGCCGCCGCTGCTGTCCAGAAAGGTCGCACCGTAGCCACCCCAGGTCTGTTCCGCCCAGATGTCGCCCTGCGCGAAGCCCGTATTGAATCCAGCGCTGGGTGCGACGCTCCTGGAATCGGCGACCACCCAGTATCGGGTTTGTTCGAGTCCGCCGAAGCGATAATACCCATTGCCGTCGGTGATCGTGGTCGCAACCAGGCTGTCCGTGCTGTCCGGACGACCGACCTGAATGCCATCATCTCGATACACAGACATGCTGACGCCAGCCGCCGGGGTATCGCTGGCGTCCAGGAATGCGTTTGCGTCGAGATCCTCGTAGACACTGCCGGACAGGACGCGGGGTGCGGCGCTGAGCTCGATCGTGAAGGTTTCGTCGTGAAAGCGTCCGCTACCATCGGTGGCGCGCACGACGATGTCGTGGCTGGCGGCCGTGGCATGGTTCAGCCGGCTGCCGTCGGCGACCGTTATCATGCCACTGACGGGGTTGATGGCGAAGCGTCCACCTGCATCGTCGGCCAGTGAGAAGGTTGCGGTATCGCCACTGTTGGGATCGCTGACGTCGCCGACGCTGGCCACCTGGGTGCCGTTCGCGACATCGTCCTGGATGTTGATCTGGGTGTATTCCAGGCGCACATCGTCGAAATGGGCGTTACCGACCGTGGCTGGATCGCCCTGGTTGAACAGCTCGATGCGCAGGGCGTCGCCATAGTTGGTGGCATGGCTGCTCAGCGTGGCGGCGTCCAGGTGCAGGGTGGCGCGGATGAATTCACCGTTGGTGGGATCGAAATCGGTATTCGAGACGGCGCCGAGCAACTGGTTGCCAGCATACAGGCGAAGTTGCCAGCCACTGCTGTCCAGCGCGGCGTTCTCGTTGCCGACCATGGCGCTCAGGGTATAGGAGCGGCCAGCCTCGAAGGTGTCGCCGAGGGTCTGGCTTAGCGAGGCGCCACCGGTATCGCTGTCGATGAAACCGATGTTCTGGCCTTCGGGCGCTTCGAAGGTATACCAGGTCGCCGAGGGGTTCCAACTGCCGACCGGGCCGCTGGTCGACCAGCCGTTGGCGCCAGTTACGTCGTCGTTTGCCGCTGGGTCGGCCTCGAACCCCGGGTTGTTCACGGTGACCGCGACGCTTTCGTTCAGGCTGATGTGATCGGGCGCGCGATCGCTGGAATAGCTGACTGTCAGCGTCGGGCGCAGGGCGACCACGGGACTTTCGGAACTGGAGAATCGCCAGCCATTGGGGTTGTCGGTGTTGAACATCCAGCCCAACGCGGCATTGCCATTGGCCCAGCTCTGCACCGAGGTGGCCAGGCCGGTGATGGTGATTTGGCCGGAGGCATCGGTAACCGATACTGCCGCGGCGAGCTGGCTTTCCGCTTCGCTATTGTTCAGGTCGATGCCGCCGCCGAAATCGTTCCAGTTGCTCGTCTCATTCCAGTTCTGGCGCATGTTGTGCAGCTCGATGGTCGCGCCGGCATCGCTGATGTTGGTGACGTTCAGAGTCAACGAGGCGGAATCGATGCGCGCGCCCAGCGGGATCTGGTTTGGCCCGGAACCAAGCAGGTTGTCGAAGCGCAGAAGTCCTTGTAGCGTGCCATCGCCGGCGCCGTCATCCAGATCGACCTCTATCTCGGTCGCCGCGCCGTTGTCGACGCCGGGATTGGCGTTGTCGATATCGGT
>Ga0256841_1002248_pt1 | contig 15560 bp, 13 predicted proteins | sample 356308metaG_FD_185971 | JGI IMG/M metagenome (GOLD analysis project Ga0256841, IMG submission 185971) | Hydrothermal vent microbial communities from Mid Atlantic Ridge, Atlantic Ocean - 356-308 | ecosystem: Environmental > Aquatic > Marine > Hydrothermal vents | place: Atlantic Ocean: Mid... | reverse complement strand
TGATCGGCTGCAAATCCGACATCCTTCCAACCGTGTCATACCGCCAGTTTCTTGACTTTCTTGCCGCCATAGATGAGGTTGACCACGGCGCGCGTACCGACGATGGCGGTAAACATCGATGTCAGAATGCCAATGAACAGCGTCACCGCAAACCCCTTGATGGGGCCGGTACCGAAACTGAACAATACCACCGCCGCAATCAGGGTGGTGATATTGGCATCGACGATGGTGGAGAAGGCCTTCTCATAGCCAGCCTGAATGCTCGCCTGGGGCGTGTTGCCCACGCGCACCTCCTCCCGGATGCGTTCGAAAATCAGCACGTTGGCGTCCACTGCCATACCCACGGTGAGCACAATACCCGCGATGCCCGGAAGCGTAAGTGTCGCCTGGAGCAACGAGAGGACGGCGACAATCAGCACGAGATTCATGAGCAATGCGAGGTCAGCGATCAAGCCGAACACCCTGTAGTAGATCGCCATGAAACCCACCACCAGCAACATGCCGATGATAACCGATTCGACGCCCTGATTGATATTTTCCTGTCCAAGGCTGGGACCGATGGTGCGCTCCTCCACGATCTCGATGGGCGCCGCCAGCGCACCCGCGCGCAACAGCAGCGCAAGGTCATGCGCCTCCTCGGTGGAATCAAGGCCGGTGGTCTGGAAACGGCGGCCGAAGGGTTCGAGGATGTTGGCGACACTGATCACCTCCTCCACCTTGACCTTCTTCTTCACCGGCTTGCCGTTCACCATGCGCGTCTGGGTGCGGGTCTCGATAAACACCACTGCCATCGGCTTGCCCACATTCTCCGTGGTCACGTTGCGCATTCGCCGCGCGCCCTGCCCGTCCAGGCTCACGAATACCGCCGGCTGACCGGTGCGTCTATCGAGCCCCGAGGAGGCATCGGTGATCTGGTTACCCGTCACGATCACCCGTTTCTTCAACAGCAGGGGCCGCCCCTGGCGATCGTGGTAGAGCTTCGAGCCCACGGGTACGCGCCCCGCCACGGCGTCCTCCACGCTATGTTCGGTGTCCACCAACCGATACTCCAGGGTCGCGGTGGCGCCGAGGATGTCCTTGAGCTTGGCCGGGTCCTGAACACCGGGAAGCTGCACCACGATGCGCCGGTCACCTTGCTGCTGGATGATTGGCTCTGCCACCCCCAGTGCGTTGACGCGATTGCGCAAGGTGGTGATATTCTGTTCCAGCGCAAACTTTTTGATGGAGGTCTTCTCTGCCGGCGTCAGCTTCGCCCGCACAAGAAAATCACCGCCTTCATCAACGCTCTCCACTGCGAGAGTGCGAAATTCCTTATAGATGGCCTCCCGGGCCTTGTCCCGTGTGGCGGCATCCTTGAATTTAACCTCGATGCCCTCGCCCTCCTGTGACACCGTGATATAGCGAATCTTGTGCTTCCGCAGAAGCCCCCGGATATCCCCGGCATAGCGTTCGAGCGCCTGCTTGATGGCCGCATCCATGTCCACGTCGATGAGCACATGGATGCCGCCGCGGAGATCAAGGCCCAGATACATCGGCTTCGCCCCCAGGGCGCGCAACCAGCCGGGCAGATCGGCGGCCAGCGTCAAGGCTTGCTTGTACTTTCCCTGCAGGCCTGTCTCGATCACCTCATTGCCCTTGAGTTGCGATTCCGCGTTTGCGAACCGCACCAGGACGCGCCCGTCTGCGCGTTCCACCGCCTTCCACTTGACGCCGGCATTCTCCAGCGCCGCTTTGATCGCCGCCACGGTACTCTCATCCACCTTGGCCTGCCGGCTGCCCTTGATTTCAATGGAGGGGTCCTGAGAGTAGATGTTGGGCAGCGCATAGAGCAGGCCCAACAACACCACCGCCACCACCATGAGATTTTTCCAGAGAGGATATCGATTCATCGTTGTTTTTCGAGTTCACTGAAGACTGCATCCCTCGAACAAGGGCTGCGCATATCCGCCCCGCGGGCGGAATCGAACAGATCAGATCTCTTTGAGGGTTCCCTTCGGAAGAATGGACTCCACCGCCTGACGCCGGATCTTGATGTTGACCCCCTCTGCGACCTCAATGGTGGCGAAATTCTCGTCCAGGGAGATAACCCGCCCCAACACACCACCCACTGTCGCCACTTCATCTCCCTTGGATAGGGAGTCCACCATCGCCTTGTGCTCCTTCTGGCGCTTGACCTGGGGCCGGATCATGAAAAAGTAGAGGATGATAATCAGACCAATGGGGAACAGAAGCCCCATCAGTGGATCACCCTGGGGAGCCGCAGCCCCCGCGGCCGGCGCTTCCGCCAGCGCTTCGGAAATAAAAAAGCTCATGTGGTCACCGAAAAATCAAAATCCACGTTGAATGATTGCGGTGACGGAAGATCCGATACACCGCAAAACCAGCGCGGAATTATGACACACTACGCCGCGCATAGAAATCGGTGATGAAGGCATCCAAGCGCTTTGCCTCGATTGCCTCCCGCAAACCGCGCATGAGCGTCTGGTAGTAATGAAGATTGTGAATCGTGTTGAGGCGCGCACCCAGGATCTCGTTACAGCGGGCCAGGTGCCGCAAATAGGCACGGCTGTAGTGCCGGCAGGTATAGCAGCCACACTCGGAATCCAGCGGTCCGGTATCCCGGGCATGCACCGCGTTGCGGATGCGCACCACTCCGCTATGGGTAAACAGGTGGCCGTTACGCGCATTGCGCGTGGGCATCACACAATCGAACATGTCGATGCCCCGCCGCACCGCCTCCACGATGTCCTCCGGCGTACCCACCCCCATCAGATAGCGCGGACGGTTGGCAGGCAAGCGGGTGGAAAGAAAATCGAGGATGCGCCAGCGGTCCTCCGGCGGCTCCCCCACCGAGAGCCCCCCCACCGCATAACCTTCGAAACCGATCGCCTTCAATCCCTCCAGAGACGCCTCACGCAGCTCTTCGAACACCCCGCCCTGGACGATACCAAAGAGCGCCGCCGGATTGTCGCCATGCGCTTCCCTGCTGCGCTGAGCCCACCGCAGAGAGAGCGTCATGGAGCGGTGCGCCTCCTCTTCCGTCGCCGGGTAAGGCGTACACTCATCGAAGATCATGACGATGTCGGACCCAAGCGCCCGCTGCACCTGCATCGACACCTCCGGCCCCATGAAGACGCGGCGGCCATCCACTGGCGAACGGAAGGCCACGCCTTCTTCGGTGATCTTGCGCATCTTGCCCAGGCTGAAGACCTGAAAGCCGCCGGAGTCGGTGAGGATCGGCCGCTCCCAGTGCATGAACTCATGCAGCGAACCATGAGCCTCGATCACCTCGGTGCCGGGCCGAAGCATGAGGTGGAACGTGTTGCCCAGAACGATCTGAGCCCCCATCGCCTCCAGTTCCTCCGGCGTCATCGCCTTGACGGTACCGTAGGTGCCTACTGGCATAAAGGCGGGGGTATCAATGGGACCACGGGAGAATTCGAGGCGGGCGCGGCGGGCGGACCCGTCCTGGTGCAACAGTTCAAAGTTCATGTCTGGAATCCGGATCGATGGCGCGCTGATTATACGGTGTCCACCGGGGCTCGATCATCCAGCCACGCCTGCAATTCGAACAGATCGGCTACGCGCCGATGGGGCGGCGCCAGATCGCCCGGCCACGCCTGCCCGTTGCGATCCATCCACACTGCGGTCAGACCCAGTCCACGCGCCGCCTGCACGTCACGGACGGGGTCGTCGCCAACGTGCAGCGCATTTCCGGGCTCGACATCGGCAAGTTGAAGCGCGCATTCGAACAGCGCGGGCGCCGGCCGCGCCGCACCCACCTCCGCCGCGGACAGTGAGTGATGGAAAAGATCCGCGATACCAATGCGCCCCACATCGGCGTTCCCGTTGGTAACGGAAATCAACGTGTATCGACGCCGCAACGCCGACAGCACCGGCCGGACATCCTGATAGAGCTGCACCCGGTTACGCTGATCAAGAAACAGCGCCATCCCCTCCTCTACGTCGGCCGGGTTGCCGCCATACTCCTCGAACAGGCGTTCCAACACATGTCGCCGCACCCGCGTGAGGTCATGAGCGATCTCGGGATGTTCGCTCATCAGGCGGCGCCGCGCATCCCGGAGGGTCTCGATGGTATGCACATCTTCCATCCCGGGCAGGCGCCCCCGCAACCACTCGAACAACCGCCGCTCCGCGGCCATGATCGCCGGCAGACAGGGCCATAAGGTGTCATCGAGATCAAAAGTAATCAGATCGAAACGGGGGTGAGACATGGGGGACATCCCGACAAAGACAGACCCGGTGGTCCAGGCGTCGCCTGCACCACCGGGCCCCAGGGTCCTCGAAACCGGTTACGGATAGCGGATATCGAAGTCCATGACCAGGCCGCGGCTGTCCGGATGGATGCGCTGCGAGACGCTGGGGACGAACTTTTCCACGGTGCGCAGGGCGACGAGCGCCTGCTCCGATCTCTCCGCATCCTTGCCCTTTGCCAATTTTGGACGGACCCGATCGATCAGCCCGCCCAGCGCGCCGTAATATCTTGGCCCGTCCAGCGTGCCCCACAACAGCGCCGGATGCGCGGCGTCCACCGGAACAGTTTTCGCATCGCCATCACCGACTACGACATTCAGGAACTTGCCCTTGCGGGCCAGGCTCACAGGGGGCATCCCCGGCGGCAATACCCCTGCCGGCAGCGGAACCTGCTTACCGTCTTCGGGCAGTTCCAGATCGGCCAAGGGGGGCACGAAGGCGGCCGCCATGCGCAGCAGGCCCACCGGATCATCGGCGGCAATCGAAAAGCGGGCATCGACCTTGCTGGGCTTCATCTGGTCATCCAGCGTGATGTCGTTGACGGCCACGTACAGCCCTTGCAACTGGGTGATCCCCATGCCCATCGCCATGGCGATCGCCATCGAGGCCTTTTGCATCGCATCGGGCGGGATGGCGGTACAGCCGCTTTTCTTCGCCGCCATCCCAACCTGCTTCAACAGGTCGATGAGGGCATCGCGGAAGCGCGGAATGTTCAGGCCCACGCCAAAGTCGATGACCGGATTGGCCGCCATCTCCAGTCCATCGAGCTTTGCCGGGATATCCTGCAGCGTTTTGGCAAGACCCGGCGTGGTTTCGAGCACCACCTCTGAACGCACCTCTTTCTCTTTGATCTCCTTGGCGCCGAATATCATGCGTGGCATATTCGCCAGCAGCGCCTTCACCCCACCGGCACATCGACGCACCTGCGCCGCCTCCCCGGTCTTGCCACGCTGCGCGAGATCATCGGCGATGCGGCCGGCCACACGGTCGACCATGCCGTCCAACTCGACAAATCCCGCCCCCGCGCCCAGGTAATGGTTCTGTTCCTGGAACTCCTCGAAACGGGCAACCGAATAGCTCTTGGCAGGCACCTTCTTTCCCACCAGATGCGCCACCATAGACGCTCTGTTCTTCGCCAAAAAGAGCGCCACCGCGATATGGTCCGGATGCAACACCATCTCAATGCTCAGGGGGCTTTTGCCACTTCCGGAAAAGGCAAGACAATCGAGTCCCTCGCACGTCTGCCAGTCCAGTGCATAACCCGAGCGTTTTGCGACATCTTCCAGCATCGCCTTGAAGGCACTGGGATCGCGAATATCGCTGCGCATCACCGGGGCCAGGCCCCAGGCATAGGTCACCGTTCGCGCATTGCGATCAAGCCCGATCTGGTCCAGTTCGCCTGCCCCTGCCCGCATCGACAATTCCTGCATCAACGTCACGAAGAAACGTTGACCCGGCTCTTTCTTTTTTGCCGCCTCCAGCATCTTCCCCATCCCATCGTCGGAGAAAATCGCCTTGACCTGTTGCACTTGGTGTTTATAGAAACCCTCGGGTACCGGTTCGGTGTTGGCAGCGAGGTAGAGCGTATCCTCCGGAACATAGGAAAACAGCTTCCCGGCCCGTTCGTCCGGGTTCTTGCTGCACGCGGACAACAAGACCGTCACTATTAACCCGGCAACAATATGCATTGTATTCAGCCGTGGCGATCCGGCGCCTGCCTGAAGCCCGGAATACGATATATGTTGTCGCCGGGTCAATAAAACAAAGAACGGGAACCTTTTTGTGAACATAGTGATCTCTCCTTGGTGGGTGTCTTGATTTGCCGGGTTAATAAAATAACTATATCGAACTTGGCCTGGGAAATCTGAGTCCACCCGGTAGCTGGATACATTTTCCTGGGAATTCAGCCAGTTCGACGTATTCAAGGGGCGTGCGTCCCCCGTGCATCCAATAAAAACCGCAATTCGACCTTGACAAATCCAAAATATATTAGATAATGAGAATGTACTGAATCACTTCAGTACACACTCCTCCATCCTCCTTTGGTGGAATTATTCACGCGGCATTCCACATGCCGCGTTTTTTTTGCCCGCTGCTTTCATGTCTTCCCACCGGAAGGGGCCGATAGCCACATCGCATCCCCATAACTGAAGAAGCGGTAGCGCTCGCGTACCGCATGGCGGTATGCGGCCATCACCTGATCATAACCGGCAAAGGCGGAAACCAGCATCAACAGCGTGGATTCGGGCAAATGGAAGTTGGTGATCATGGCGTCGACACTCCGGAAACGGTAGCCCGGCCGGATGAACAGCCGGGTCTCCCCGGCGAACCGGACCAGTTCACCGGAGGCCGAGGCGGCCTCCAGGCTGCGCACGCTGGTGGTGCCCACCGCGACCACCCGCCCTCCGCTTGCCCGGACATCGCGCACCTGCTGGCACAGCCGCTCGCCCACCTCCACATACTCGCTGTGCATAACGTGCCGATCCAGATCCTGCACCCGCACGGGCTGGAACGTGCCTGCCCCCACGTGGAGGGTGACAAAACCAAATGTCACGCCCTGGACCCGCAAACGATCCAAGAGGGGTTCATCGAAATGCAATCCCGCAGTGGGTGCCGCCACCGCACCGGGGCGCGCGGCATAGACCGTTTGATAGCGGGCGCGGTCCTCATCGGCGTCCTCACGCTCGATGTAGGGTGGCAGGGGGATATGCCCCTCGGCCTCCATCAGCGCGTCGAAATCCGTTTCCAGTGATCTGATCTCGAACAGATCGTCGTGCCGGCCCGTCACGCATATCGGATACGACCCGATATCGATGCGGGTCCCCGGCTTCGGCGATTTGCTGGCCCGGATGTGCGCATATGCCCGTCGGCCGGAAAGCAACCGCTCGATCAGGATCTCGACACGCCCGCCTGTCGCCTTGCGCCCAAAAAGCCGCGCCGGCATCACCCGGGTGTCGTTGAACACCAGCAGATCTCCCGGACGGACAAGGTCTGGCAGATCCTGGAATCGACGATCTGCAAGGCGCCCCTCCTCCAGACACAAAAGGCGGCTCCCGCTCCGCCGCTCCAGTGGACGCTGAGCAATGAGTTCCGGCGGCAGATCGTAGCGAAAATCGGACAGGTGCTTCATCGAGACTGCCCGGCGGGAGGAAAAAGGGTAGAATGGCGTCTGAATCGATCGTGGCCCGACGAAGCCGCTACCGTAGGGAGAAGAAGTCCTATCATGAAACAGCCTGTATTTCTGGCCATGTTATCGTTTGCTCTCCTGGGCATATCCGCGAACTGTCCAGCCGGCAAGTGGGCGGCGGAAGTCATCGAAAACCTGGATCAGGCCCGTATCGTACTTTTCCTGACAGACGAGGACATGGCGGCCATGCCGGAATGGAGGCCGGACGGCCATGAACCGCCACCTCTCACACTGGCGAAGGCCATCGACCTCGTAAATGCCGAAATCGAAAAGGATGTCGATCTGAGAGGCGCGGAAATCCACGAATTGGAGTTCAAACCGGTGCGCAAGCACGAAAAGCAGCACCGGTGGTACTTTCTGTGCGAAGTACGCACGCACGATGGCGGAAAGGAAAAGAAACACTTCCTCGCCGTGCTGACCTCTGGCAAGGTGATCCGCGCCATCGAAGAACCCACCCTATAGCACGGCTGCCAGACATGCCACTCGACCCTGAACAGAAACGTGCCCTGAAAAAACAGGCCCACCACCTCAAACCGGTGGTCATCATCGGCCAACATGGTCTGAAAGAAGGCGTATTGGCCGAAATCGACAGCGCCCTCGACGCCCATGAACTGATCAAGATCAAACTGGCTGGGGCGGACAAGGCCGAACGCGAAACAATCCGACAAGACATTGTTGACCGGATACAGGGCATCGTGAGTATCCAGATGATCGGCCGTACCGCCGTATTCTATCGCGCCAATCCCGACAAGAAAGGAAAACGGCGCCGGAACTGAAGGGCGCGTTCCATCTCTTATTCGTACCGGACCTCCAGAACTTCCAGATGCCGCTCCCCCTTGGGCGTATCGACCACGGCGGTGTCCCCTTCCGATTTGCCGATCAACGCCCGCGCCATGGGGGAACTGACGGAGATCAGGCCAGCGGCGATGTCCGCCTCGTCTTCACCGACGATCTGGAAGGTGTGTTCCTCGTCGGTTTCCTCCTCGTAGACATCGACCGTGGCGCCGAAAACCACCCGGCCGCCGGCATTGAGGGTGGTGACATCGATGATCTGGGCATGGGAGAGCTTGCCCTCGATCTCCTTGATGCGGCCCTCGATGAAGCTCTGCTGCTCCCGGGCGGCATGATATTCGGCATTCTCTTTCAGGTCGCCATGTTCGCGCGCAGTGGCTATCGCCTTGATAATCTTGGGACGCTCTACCGACTTAAGCCGCTTCAGCTCTTCACGGAGCTTTTCCGCACCGCGCACAGTCAAGGGCACTTTGTTCATCTGATATTCATCCTCTCAGTCCAACTAATTGGTCCAGTCAATCATGCCAGGCACCTGTCGGGTTTAGGTGATCATCGCGAGCATGGTGGGCACCAGCGCAGTAGATTAATCCTAAACCCGACAAACTCCTAGCCCGGATTATTCATGAATCGCCGCGATGATTGCACAGAGAATTGTCCGCACAGGGGATTTTCCGACCGAGTGGAATACGGGCTGTATTGCCGAGGAAGGAAAATTCCCTGTGTGGACAAGGATCAAGCAAGGGCGCGAGCGACTTCATGAATAATCCGGGCTAGCCTGCATGCAATTCTTTCAATGGATAGACATCGATCCCGCTACGCTCCTTGAGCGCCAGGCAGATCGCCTCGGCGCCCGCGATGGTCGTCGTGTAGCTCACCTTGTGCTGCAAGGCAGTGCGGCGAATGGAGGCGGAGTCTTCGATCGCCTGCTTGCCCTCGGTGGTATTGACGATGAGGCTGATCTCGTCGTTCTTGATCATGTCCACGATGTGCGGTCGCCCCTCCTTCACTTTGTTGACCCGCTGACACGGAATGCCCGCCTCCCGCACCACCCGTTCGGTCCCGCCGGTGGCAAAGAGTTCAAAACCCAATTCAGCCAGATCCCGGGCCACTGCCACCACCCGTTTCTTGTCGGCATCGCGCACGCTGAGTAGCGCCCTGCCTCGATCCGGCAACCGGCTTCCGCCGCCCTCCACGGCCTTGGCAAAGGCCTGTCCGAAGGTCCTGCCCACACCCATCACCTCGCCTGTGGACTTCATCTCAGGACCCAGCACGGTGTCCACGCCGGGGAACTTGATGAAGGGAAACACCGCTTCCTTGACGAAATAGTATTTCGGAATCACCTCGTCCGTCACCCCCTGTTCCGCCAGGGAGATATCTACCATGCACCGCGCCGCCACCTTGGCCAGCGGCACGCCTGTCGCTTTTGAGACGAAAGGCACGGTGCGGGAGGCGCGGGGATTGACCTCTAACAGGTAGATCTCCTCGTCCTTGATGGCGAACTGGGTGTTCATCAGGCCTTTCACCCCAAGCCCCAGCGCCAGTTTGCGGATCTGTGTGCGCATGCGGTCCTGCAACGCAGCCGACAGGGTGTAGGGCGGCAGTGAACAGGCGGAATCGCCGGAGTGTACGCCGGCCTGTTCGATGTGCTCCATGATCCCGCCAATGACCACATTTTCACCATCGCAGATGGCGTCGATATCCACCTCGATGGCATCATCGAGGAAACGGTCGAGTAATACCGGCGAATCGTTGGAGACGCTCACCGCCTCACGCATGTAGCGGCGCAGGTCGTCTTCATTGTAGACGATCTCCATTGCCCGTCCGCCGAGCACGTAGGAGGGCCGCACCACCAGGGGGTAGCCAATCTCCTCCGCCAGCCGCACCGCCTCCCCCGCCTCGGTGGCGGTGCGGTTGGGCGGCTGCAGCAGACCCAGATCCTCCACCACCCGCTGGAAGCGCTCGCGGTCCTCGGCCAGATCGATCGCCTCCGGGCTGGTGCCGATGATGGGGGCGCCGGCCGCCTCCAGATCGCGCGCCAGTTTGAGTGGGGTCTGTCCCCCGTATTGGACGATGACGCCGGAAGGCTGCTCCTTGTCGATGATTTCCAGCACATCCTCCAGCGTGAGCGGCTCGAAATAGAGCCGATCGGAGGTGTCGTAGTCGGTGGAAACCGTCTCCGGGTTGCAGTTGACCATGATAGTCTCGTAGCCCTCATCCCGCATGGCGAAGGCCGCGTGGCAGCAGCAGTAGTCGAACTCGATGCCCTGGCCGATACGATTGGGGCCGCCGCCCAGGACCATGATCTTCTTGCGTTCGGTGGGCCGTGCCTCGCACTCCTCTTCATAGGTGGAGTACATGTAGGCGGTGCTGGTGGCGAACTCGGCGGCGCAGGTGTCCACCCGCTTGAACACCGGCCGCACGCCTTGCATCCAACGCCGCTGCCGGATCTCGTGCTCGTCGGCGCCAGTCAGCAGTGCGAGGCGGCGGTCGGCAAAGCCCTTGCGCTTGAGAAACCGCATCCGCGCAGCATCCAACGCCTCCAGCCCCCGCGCCCGGACCTCAGCCTCCAACCGCACCAGCTCCTCGATCTGGATCAGGAACCAACGGTCGATCCGGGTGATGTCGAACACCTCTTCCAACGTCATGCCGGCGCGGAAGGCATCGCCCAGGTACCAAAGGCGCTCGGGCCCCGGCTGGCGGATCTCGCGGCGGATGGTGCGAATCGCCTCCGGGTCTTCCAGGCCCACCTGCTCGCACAGACCGTACTTGCCCGTCTCCAGCCCGCGCAAGGCCTTCTGCAGGGACTCCTGGAAGGTGCGGCCGATGGCCATCACCTCGCCCACCGATTTCATCTGGGTGGTGAGACGGTCGTCCGCCTGAGGAAACTTCTCGAAGGCGAAGCGCGGCACCTTGGTCACCACGTAGTCGATGGCCGGCTCGAAGGAGGCCGGGGTCGCGCCGCCGGTGATTTCATTGCGCAGTTCGTCCAGCGTGTAGCCCACCGCCAGCTTGGCCGCCACCTTGGCGATGGGGAAGCCAGTGGCCTTAGAGGCAAGCGCCGAGGAACGCGAAACCCGGGGGTTCATCTCGATGATGATCATGCGTCCATCGTCGGGATTGATGGCGAACTGGACGTTGGAGCCGCCCGTATCGACGCCGATCTCGCGAAGCACCGCCAGCGAGGCGTCGCGCATGATCTGGTATTCCTTGTCGGTCAGCGTCTGCGCCGGCGCCACGGTAATGGAATCGCCGGTGTGCACCCCCATCGGATCCAGGTTCTCGATGGAACAGACAATGATGCAATTGTCCTTGTGGTCGCGCACCACCTCCATTTCGTATTCCTTCCAGCCGAGGATCGACTCCTCGATCAGGAGTTCGGACGTGGGCGACATGTCCAGACCCCGCTCGCAGATCTCTTCGAACTCCTCCGGGTTGTAGGCGATGCCGCCGCCCGACCCGCCGAGGGTGAAGGAGGGCCGGATGATGGCGGGAAAGCCGATCTGTGCCTGGACCTGCTTCGCCTCCTCCAGGCTGTGCGCAATGGCGGAGCGCGGCATGTCGAGGCCGATCTTGCGCATCGCCTGGCGGAAAAGGTCGCGGTCCTCCGCCTTGTCGATGGCCTCGCGGGAAGCGCCGATCATCTCCACCCCGTACCGTTCGAGCACCCCTTCGCGCACCAGGTCGAGGGCGGTGTTGAGTGCGGTCTGGCCGCCCATGGTGGGCAACAGGGCATCGGGTCGCTCCTTGTCGATAATCCGCTCCACTACGCGCCAGTTCACCGGCTCGACGTAGACGGCATCGGCGGTCTCCGGGTCGGTCATGATGGTGGCCGGGTTGGAGTTGACCAGGATCACTCGGTACCCCTCTTCTCGCAGCGCCTTGCAGGCCTGCACGCCGGAATAGTCGAACTCGCACGCCTGGCCGATGACGATGGGACCGGCGCCGATGATCAGGATGGTTTCGATGTCTGTACGTTTGGGCATGGGTTTCTTGTTCGTATGCCGGACTTCCCGACTTAAGACCGTGCCTCCATCAACTCGATGAAGTGGTCGAATACCGGCGCCACGTCGTGTGGTCCGGGACTTGCCTCCGGGTGTCCCTGAAAACCGAAGGCGGGTCTGTCGGTGCGGTGGATGCCCTGCAGCGTACCGTCGAACAGCGAGCGATGGGTGACCCGGAGCATTGCAGGCAGGGACGCCTGCTCCACCGCGAAACCATGGTTCTGACTGCTGATCATCACCCGCCCACTGGCCAGGTCCTGCACCGGATGGTTGGCGCCGTGGTGACCGAACTTCATCTTCACCGTTTGCGCCCCGCTGGCCAACGCCAACAGTTGGTGACCGAGACAGATGCCAAAGGTAGGAATGTCCGCCGCCAGCACCTCGCGGATGGCCTCGATGGCATAGTCGCACGGCTCGGGGTCACCGGGGCCGTTGGAGAGGAACACCCCGTGCGGCTTCATGGCCAGCACCTCCGACGCGGGCATCTGCGCCGGCACCACGGTGATCTGGCAACCGCGGTCCACCAGCATACGCAGGATGTTGCGTTTGATGCCGTAGTCGTAGGCGACCACCCGCAACGGCAGCCGGGTGTCGATGGGATGCGGCGCCTCCGGCAGACCGCGCTCCAATGTCCAGGTCCCCTGGGCCCATTCGTAGGGCACCTCCGTGGTCACCTCCTTGGCCAGATCCATTCCCGCGAGTCCCGGAAAGGCGCGCGCCTTCTCCAGCGCCGCGGCCTCGTCCACGCCCCCGCCCGCCATCAGGCAACCCGCCTGGGCCCCCTTCTCGCGCAGGATGCGGGTGAGACGCCGGGTGTCGACGCCGGCGATGGCCACCACCCCGTGTCGCTGCAAATACGCGTCCAGCGTCCCCTCGCTGCGCCAGTTGCTCGCAAGCAGGGGCAGATCGCGAATCACCAGGCCAGCGGCATGAAGATGCGAGGACTCCTCGTCTTCCTCGTTGACACCGGTGTTGCCGATGTGGGGATAGGTGAGGGTGACGATCTGACGACGGTAGGAGGGGTCGGTGAGAATCTCCTGATAACCGGTCATCGCCGTATTGAAGACCACCTCGCCGACGGTTTCCCCATCCGCGCCGATGGCCTCCCCCCGAAAAACGCTGCCGTCTTCCAGGACCAGAATCGCGGGCTTTCTCAAGGAACTCTCCCCTACAGGCGCGCGGAAACAAGGGGACCAGCCAACCCGTCCCGCCCAGGATCAGATACAGGGAGCGGCCCGCCCGGGTTCCCGGGGAGCCGCAGATTGGGGGAATTCTACTTGAACGGACGCACTGCTGTCTATGCGTGCAGATGCTGGCGCGTCCAGTTGACGATATCGCCCGCGCCCATGGCCCCGGACATCCTCGCCACCTCCCGGCCATGGTGGAAGAGCACCATGGTGGGGATGCTGCGGATGCCGTACTGCATGCCCAGACTCTGCGCCTCCTCCGTATTCACCTTCACCAGCCGCACACGGGGCTCCAGTTGACCCGCCGCCTGCTCGAAGGCCGGCGCCATCATCCGGCATGGGCCGCACCAAGGGGCCCAGAAATCCACCAGCAGAGGAATGTCGCTGCGCTCCAAATGGCGCTGGAAACGCGCCGCGTCCAGGGCCAGGGGCTGGCCCACGAACAACGGCCGATGGCACTTGCCGCATTTGGCGCCGGCGCCCAGTTTTTCCGCCGGCACCCGGTTGACAGCATCGCAATGCGGGCAGACGATGTGCAGGGAATCACTCATGTTTTCTTCCTTAATGTTGTCACGTTTCGATCATTGAGGCTTAATCTGGGTATTGAATCTTCCATTTTCAAGCCACATCTCAATGAGTTGTATGATTCAGGAACAGTGAACAGGTGGGAGTCCATGGCAGAATCACCCTACATCTTCAACGTCACCGAAGACAACTTCCAGGAGATCGTCATCGAAGGGTCGCACCAACGGCCCGTTCTGGTCGACTTCTGGGCCAGCTGGTGCAATCCCTGCCAGATGCTGATGCCGGTGCTTGCCAAGCTGGCGGACGCATACCAGGGCAAGTTCATCCTCGCCAAGCTCGATACCGAGGCACAACAGAATCTCGCCGCTCAGTACGCCATTCGCAGCATCCCAGCATGCAAGCTCTTTCGCAACGGCGCGGTGGTGGATGAGTTCATGGGCGCCCTGCCGGAACCGCAGGTGCGCGCCTTTCTCGACAAACACATTCCGCGGGAGTCGGACGCCTGGATCGACCAGGCCATGGTGTTTATGCAAGGAGGCGACCGCGAAGCCGCGGTGGCGCAGATCGCGGAGGCACGGCGCAAAGACCCTACGAACCCCCGGGTACACACGGCCTATGCCGAGATCCAAATGGCCGCGGGCAATCTGGACGAAGCCGCCGCGGCGCTCGACGCCCTGCCGCCGGACGAACTGGCCAAACCCGAAGCCGGCGCCCTCCGCGGCCGCATTGCCTTCGCCCGCATTGCGCAGGAGGCGCCGCCGGCGACGGAACTGGAGAAGGTCCTGGAAGACGATCCCAAAAACAGCGAGGCCCGCTACCGACTCGCTGCCCACCGCGTCTCCGAAGGCCGCTACGAGGAGGCCCTGGAACTGCTGCTCACCCTGCTGCGTCAGGATCGCGGATATGGCGACGACGCGGCACGCAAGGGCATGCTGATGATCTTCGACATGCTGGGGGCGGACGACCCAAGGGTCAGCCGCTATCGCAGCCGCATGTTCAACGCCTTGCACTGAGGCCCATATGGACAACAACCCCGCATTCCCCGGATTCGGCCTCTGGCTCACCCAGGAGGTGATACGGGAGGCCGCCGAGCGGCAGCCTGCGGTGGATTGGTTCGAGATCATCAGCGAAAACTTCCTTCCCCACAATGGCGGCGACCTGGATGCACTGCTCCAGGTCAGAGCGCACTATCCCATTGCCATGCATGGCGTGTCTCTCGCCATCGGTTGTCCGGCGCCGCTGGATGAGGCCTACCTCCAGAGGCTGAAACAACTGGCGGCGCGGCTCGAGCCGTTGTGGATCTCCGATCACCTGTGCAGCACAGCGGACGAGGAGGCCCCCCTGCATCCCCTGCCCCGCAGCGAGGCGATGATCCGGCACGTCAGCGGCCGTATCGAAAAGGTCCAGGCCGTCCTCGGGCGGCAGATGCTGTTCGAACTGACCCCCGCGACCGAGGCCGACGACGGCGGGAACGATGCCATCCCTGAATGGCAGTTTGCCATCGAGATCGCGGAACGTTCGGACTCGCTGATCCTGCTCGACCTCAACAACCTCCATACCAGTTGCCTGTTGCAGGGGCTCGATCCATTGACC
>Ga0256841_1002247_pt1 | contig 15570 bp, 11 predicted proteins | sample 356308metaG_FD_185971 | JGI IMG/M metagenome (GOLD analysis project Ga0256841, IMG submission 185971) | Hydrothermal vent microbial communities from Mid Atlantic Ridge, Atlantic Ocean - 356-308 | ecosystem: Environmental > Aquatic > Marine > Hydrothermal vents | place: Atlantic Ocean: Mid... | reverse complement strand
GAACGGATGCCCAAACTGCCCGACGCACAGGACGCGGCGCGGGCAGCTCGATAACCCGCGGCCACTCCCAAACCCTCGCCCATCAGGGAACCCTCTCTCTCACTTCCCGCCGTCTTCCTCTCACCGGGACCGACCTATCTTGTTGGAATGTCTCGGGAAGCACCGTTTTTCATTTGACCTGATGTATGTAAGTCCGTATAATGTGGTATCTGTGGCCGCGGTGCGCCTGCGCTCCGCGGTCCGGTTCGTTCAGCGAGGAGAAATGGAACGTTGCTCTTGTCAAGAACGGTCGACATAAGGACGATTATGAAATCAAAAGATCTTGAGGTCGCATTGAAGGAGTGCCGTGCAGCGGCCCGCGAGGGCTACCAGATTGCATTACAGAGCCTTGAGGACATGGACAAGGCTATACAAAAGACGGCGCTTGCAGTTAAGCGAAGCATGGAACAAATCAAGCACAACCGGGTACAAACGTCGAAGATCGCTAACGAACTCCGCGAACAGCTCCACCAGGTAATGTCAGAACTGCGTGAGTTGCAGCAAACTTCTCGTGCGTCACTTGATGCCCGTAAGGAGGTGCTTGATGAGTTCTCAATCACCCTCTTTGGCCGAACGATGGCAGGAAAGTCCACATTGATGGAGATCCTCACCAGCGGCGACGGACGAAGCATCGGGAAGGGTGCTCAACGTACGACTCGCGACGTCCGTGAGTATCACTGGAGGGGCCTCAAAGTCACGGATGTTCCTGGAGTGGCTGCGTTCGAAGGAGCGGAGGACGAAGAAGCCGCTTTCAAAGCAACTGCTAAGGCCGACCTGGTCCTTTTTCTAATCACTGACGATGCCCCGCAACCAATAGAAGCTGAATGTTTCGCGAAGGTTCGATCCCTTGGTAAACCGGTTCTAGGCATTTGTAATGTCAAAGTCGCGATCAACGACGAGGACGATGTTTTACTTTTTCTGCGCAACCATGCAAAACATTTCGATATGCAGCGTCTTGGCGCGTTGGTTAAACAATTTCATGAATTCACGGACCTGTATATCCCGGGTCACCGGATCACATTCATATACACTCATTTATTATCTCGCTATCTCTCCCAGCAGAGATCCCACCGTGCTCGGCAACAAGAATTGGCCAGAGCAAGCTGGTTCGATATGGTCGAGCGAAGTATCGTCAACGAGGTGGTTGGTCGTGGAAGGTTCTTGAGGGTCAAGAGTTTCATTGATGGAGCCGTTGCCCCCTTGTTGGAGCTGTGCGACGGAATTTTGGAGTTTAGCGCGCAGAATTCCTCTAGCGGACGCGTCCTTGTCGACAAGAAGCGTCAGGTTCAAAGTTGGGCTAGCGAGTTCCGAACAAGGGGTAGGGAGCGAATCGACACTTTCATTGCAAAGCACGTCAACTTCCTTCGAGACGAGATCCCCTTCTTCGCTGAAGAAAACTATGACCGGAAGGATGCGGGGAAGAGATGGGCAAATCTTGTAGAAAGCCAAGGTCTTGAGCAACATGCAAAGAAGCTGCAAGAGGAGATCCAAAAGGAATGTAAGGAGAAACTTTCTGAGATCGCACGAGAGTTGGAAACCGAACTCAAACTCGTAACCGACCTTGCTGGTGATCGACGCATTAGTATGGACTCTATATTCGACGGGAAACGAATGTGGAAACTGGGAACGACTATCTTGTCGGGTGGCCTAGGGGTGGCTGCCATTATTCTGGGCAGTACTCCTCTTGGATGGGCGGCCAGCGGGGTGATGGTAATAGGAATACTTTTATCATGGTTATTTGAGGACCACGAGGCTAAAGCCCGCCGTCAGCGCGACAAACTCACAAAACGACTGAACAAAAACGTAGACAAAATCGAACGAAGTCTACGCAAAGGATTGTATGATTGGTTATACCAGAAACTGCTTAGAGAACAGGTGGACGTTCTCATTGACGATTTTAATACGATCACCGCAGGTCTCTTTCAACTCGCAGATACACAGCGAATGTTGTCTTGGACACTGAACAAGGAGCTGAAGAAGCTCCATAGAATGCTGTTGCGGGCAGCATTGGAGCAGTTAGGTCGTCCAGAGCTGGAGGGGCTGGTACTGGATGCGGCCCGCGTTCCTGGTCTTGCAATCATGCTCTTGATCGATCCCGGAACACGATTCCCTGGCGAAGTCCGTAGGGGGTTAGAAAAGCTCCTTGGGGAACACGTTTGGTTTGTCATCAACACGCGTGATCGGGTGTCCATGATGACACAAGCTATTGGAAGGGACTGCGAGCGACGAAAAGTGGGCATTGAAGACAAAATCCAAATCGCGCATGTCCCCATAGCGAACCTCAATGCCGTCGGAATTTCACGGATTCGACTGGCACAGCAACTAATGGAACTTCATGTGATGAAGGAAAGGTAGAGAGATGAAGACTATAGAGATTCACGAGTGGGTGGAACGTGGTGAAGACTTGCTGAATAGAGTCAGGTCGACCATTGAAAGTGCTCCTAGCGAAAGTGTGAGGGGGCTACTTCCAAGGCTCCCTAAGAGAGTGGCCCCGGAGGAAGGAACGGTCAAGATTGTTTTCGCTGGGCAGTATAGTGCGGGCAAGTCAACAATCCTGAAGGCGATGACTGGAAAGGTGGATATAGCCATCGGTGCAGGCATCACGACGCAGGAAACCTATGAGTATAACTGGAACGGCGTGCTTCTCATAGATACTCCTGGTGTGCATACTCAACTTCGCCCGGACCACGATGATATTGCTTACAAATCCATTAGTGAGGCGGATTTGCTTCTTTTCGTCGTCACGAACGAGTTGTTTGATTCCCACTTAGCTGAACACTTTCGGAAACTTGCCATTGAAAGAGACAAGGCACACGAAATGCTTCTCGTGGTCAACAAGATGATGCGATGCGCCGGAGGAAATACTCCAGAAACACAAGAAGTGATCCGTAATGACCTCCGAAAGGTACTTGCACCGTTTACCCCCGAACAATTTAGAGTCTCGTTTATTGATGCTGAGGCTGCTCTTCAATCAGTCCAGGAAACTGATGCCGACGTCGCCAGGATCCTTATGAAGAAAAGCGGGTTCACCGCATTCCTTGACCAATTCAACGGTTTCGTCCGCGATAAGGGTCTTGCCAGTCGGTACACAACCGCCCTCTACGCGATCGAGCAAGTGTTACAGGATGCATTGGCCAGTATTTCCACTGGGGACATTGATATCGACGGCCTTGAAGAGTTGTTACTTCAGCAACGCCATGTCCTTACTGAAACACAAACCCGGATTATGCATTCTGTGGAAAGTCTCGTCCAAGAGGCATCAATAAGCATTCGTCGCAACGGGCGTGAAGTGGCTGAATTCATTCACAGCAAATCAGATCCACAAGAAATCAATGCAAAACTGAGCGATGCACAGGAGAAGGTACAAAAAAGAGCGGATGAGCTTGCAAGATCGCTACAGACAGCGATTGAGCAGTCCATGGCAACTCTCGACGAACGAATGAATCAAATAGCGGAGAGCGAACTCGCAAAGGAGTTGCTCCTTCGCTTGGTAGCTCGTGTTAATGAGGCTCTTGCTGACTTCGGCGGTGACCCTGAAACGCTTAGGAAAGCACAGAGGGTTTCCGATGTGACACGCAGGCTCGGACAGTTCCTCGTCAAGAACTCATTCAAAGGCACAGCGAAGTCATTCGGCGAGTTATTCAAGCTTGAGCAATATTCCGGGACGGCAACGCACAACGTGGTTAAGGCGGTAGGGCGGTTCTTTGGAAAGTCGTTCAAGCCTTGGGAAGCAGTAAAGTGGACACGGATAATTGCGAACGCTGGCCGTGTGTTCGCCGTTGCGGGAACACTGCTAACCGTTGTGCTTCAGATCAAGGAAGATGCGGACGCCAAGAAGCTTGATACGGACTTGCGGGAAAGCCGATCAGCAGTGCGAATCGGATTTAATGATGCGGCTAACGCAATTGAGACACATTTCGGGAAAGTTGCGGAAGACTATGTTTCTCAAGTAATCGGAAAGCGCTTGGCAGAGATTGATAGGCAACTTGCAGAGCTTCGCAATATGCAGCAATCACGAGACTCTTTATATCAGAATCTGCTCATTTTACTTGAAGAAACCCAATTTTTAATCAGGGACATGCACGCGGAGCAGTCGAACATCGCGTAATGCCTAAAACTTGTGGCCGCGGTGCGCCTGCGCCCCGCGGTCCGGTTCGTTCATCAAGGAGAGGTGGAACGTTGCCCTTGGCAAGAACGGTCGACATAAGGACGAGAGTCATGAAGTCTAAACGGACGAAGGGGCCTGCGAAGCGAAGGAAGGGCGGTCCCGGGCGGCGTCCCATCGTCAGCATTACCGAACATCAGAGACGGACGCTGAGGGAGATCCGGGACTTCATCGCCCGCAAGGGCTACCCGCCGACGATCCAGGAGCTCGCCGAGATACTCGGCATCACCCACGCAAGCGCGCATGCCCAGGTCAACCAGCTCGTCCGTAAAGGCTACTTGAAGCGCGAGCCCCGCAAGGCCCGGGGGCTCGCAGTGGTCCGCGAGCCGGAAGACGAGATCACGGACCTCGTTCCTGTCCCCATCCTTGGGAGGGTGGCCGCGGGACAGCCCCTATTCGCCGAGGAAAACATCATCGGCGAGGTGCTGGTGGAGGGCGGAACCGCTTCGCGGGGTCGCTGTTTCGCCCTCGTGGTCGGCGGCGACAGCATGATCAAGGCTGATATCCATGAGGGTGACCTCGTCATCGTGCGGCAGCAGCCCGTGGCCGAGAGCGGGGATATCGTGGTGGCCCTTCTCGGCGAAGAGGCGACCGTGAAACTTCTCTATATCCGGGACGAGAAGATCGAGCTCAGGCCCGAGAATCCGAAGTACCCACCGATTCCCATCGGCCCCAGCGAGGATCTGCGGATTCTCGGAAAGGTGGTCGGTATCAGGCGATTGGATCCGGGACGCAGGGACGACTATCGTGGCAATCCGGTAAGAGGGAGGACCGTCAATGTCCGATGACAGGCGAGTTGACCATTTGTTGTTGCTTGTGGGCTCAAATCCTCTGCCCAATTATCTGTCCACCCTGGTACTCAAGCCGTCTCGTTCCGTAAGGCTCCTTTACACCGGAGAGACGGAAGAAGTCATGCAGCGGTTGCAGTCCGTCCTGAAGAGCAAGGGTTTTAGCGTGCAAACTCGGGCCATGGGCGAAGCGTCAAATACGAATGATATACGAAGCGCATTGAACGACGTTTTGGAAAAGTTGCGGAGGGAAGAAGGCGTAATCCATCTGAATTATACCGGAGGCACCAAGGTGATGGCGGCCCATGCGCGGATGGCCTTCAAGGAACAACAGAGTGAGGACGGCCAAGCATCCTACTTGTATGAAAGAAAAGGGCTACTGATCTTTGACAACGGAGACGCCATGGACGTGAAAGGGACGAGGCTTACCCTGGAAGACATCTTGAACCTCCATGGCGTCCAAAAAACTTCAGAGACCGAAAGCCCTAACCCTGACGGGAAGAGCCTACCTACGAAAGCGGATGCCTGCAAGGTGGCCTCGGCCGTCCTGGCGAGAGAAACGCCACAACTCGCAACAAGACTTTACGGAATTCATCGTAAGAACGGGAGAAGGCGTCCCTTTTCTGAGGCGAGGGAAAATCCTGTTAATCTGGAGGAAAGAGTGGGCCTTCGACTCTCTGTTTCGTTGCTTCCAGTCGAAGAAAACTGGAACAGGAGGAGATATGAAAAATGGTGCGAGTTTCTTGAAGGAACATGGTTGGAGCTATGGGTAGGGAATTTGATCAAGGAGTTAGTCGATAACGGCGACACGGTCCATGTGGGCGTGAATTGCCAAAGAGGCGGGCGGCAATTCGAAGTGGACCTTTTGATCATCCGGGGACCTCGGCTCTACTTGGTTTCGTGCACCACAGCCGCCAAAATTAGTCTTTGCAAATCCAAGCTTTTCGAGGTGGCGCTTCGCGCCCGCCAGCTTGGCGGAGACCTGGCCCGATCGGCCCTCGTTTGTCTCCTGCACGGAGGTGATGATAGGGGTCTTTTCATCGACCAGCTTCGCCTGGACATCAAGGATTCGTGGGATGCTCCCAATACCCCGGAGGCCTTTGGTTTCGACGACCTGAAAGCTTGGGCGGCATCCGGAGGTGGGCGTGATTTGGGCTTGCTGGCAACCTGGCTCAAGAAATAGCAAGGAGAAGGAGATGCCTGTCATTACCGCCGTGGATGTTGTTGGGATTCAGCGTTTTATCTTTGCTTCCAACAGGTTGAAGGACGCGGTGTCGGGATCGTGGTTCGTTCACTGGAGCACCACCAAGGAGGGGGCCCTGAAGGAGCTGGTGGAAGGGCAACGGGTGCTCATGGCCGCCGGCGGAAACGCCATCCTGGGGTTCGATACTCTGGACGAAGCCCGCTCTTTTGCGTGTCGTTACACCAGGCGCCTTCACCATGAAGCCCCTGGGCTCGAGGTGGCACTGGTCCACAGGGAGTATCAGAAAGATGAACTCGCCCATGCCCTATTGAATATCCAGGTTGATCTTGCCAGGCGCAAGATGGAGCCAAAGGTGTCGTCACCACTCCCGGGGCTTTCTGTGACTGCCTCATGCCGGGAGACAGGGCTGCCGGCCGTGGGGTTCGATGCCCGCGAACCCACCCTTCCTCTGGGAAGAGGGATCCTGAAACGCCGCCAGGTCGTCAATGACGCCACGCATCGGTGGAAAGCGTATCTCGAGGACAGCCGCTTTCACTTTCCCATGGAACTGGACCAGCTTGGAAGGGCCGTGGGGGACTCCAGTTTCATCGGAATTGTTCATGTGGACGGCAACGGTGTCGGGGCCAAGATCAAGGGGTGGTTGGAAACGAAGCGGAATGATGATGTTCCCGATGACCAAGTGCTGGCCGAGTACCGGGCTTGGTCAGGGGCCATGGACCGGCTTGCCGATAGGGTGTTTAGGACCATCGTCCGCAAGGTGATCGGTGCGGTAGCGAGAGGGGAGGACGGGGGGTACGAGATCAAGGGGCAGTCCGCTACTCCGGGCTTCTCGCTGAAGATGAAAGGGGACGGATGCTACCTCCCCCTGCGTCCCATCCTGATTGCAGGCGACGACATCACCTTCATCTGTGACGGCCGGATTGCCCTCGACCTAGCGGAGACGGCTCTCTCTGAGTTCAAAAGAAGCGATATCCCTCACCTGGGAAAGATTACCGCCTGTGCCGGGATCGCCATTGTTCCCGTCCACCATCCCTTTTATCGCGCCTATGAACTGGCTGAACGTCTCTGTGCCAACGCCAAGACGAAACTGCTGGAGGAAGGAGAGGATAGTGCCGAATGCGCCATGGACTGGCACATCGGTGTGGTGCCGTTGGGAAAACGGGTTCGGGACTTCAGGAGGAAAACCTACGGCACGGAGAAGCTCACGCTGACGTGTCGCCCGTATTTGTTGGGGGATGGCGAAAGCCCGGAAACGTGGATGTGGTTGAGCCGAAGGGTCCTGAACGATCCCGAGACCGGCTTGCAGGGACAGGTTTGGGCGGAACATCGAAACAAGGCTAAAAAACTGGGGGAATTGGTCAGGGATGGACCGGTTGGGATTAAGAATGCGATGAAACGCTGGCGTGTGGCCGCTTCAAAGCTCACCCTGCCGGAAGGGATCGAGGAAGACGGTTTCTTTTCAAGAGTCCGGACCCCCCTTCTGGACGCTGCGGAACTACTGGATCTTTACTTGGCTCTGGATGGAAATGGCCACGGAGAGAACGCTCAGGGAGAAAAGGAGGTATTCCCATGAAGATACCTCGAACCCTGGTGGTGAAACTCCTTTCGGACACCACCTTCGGCAGCGGCAGGGGAACGCCTGGCATGGTGGACGTGGAAGTAGACCACGACGAGATGGGCCTGCCCTTTCTCGGAGGAAAGGCGCTTCGAGCCTTGCTCCGTGATTCATGGCTTTCCATGCAACGCGTCTTCCCCGAGCTTTTCCCCGCCGCTTGTCGGGCTTTCGGCAAGCCCGGAGACATGGATGACGGCGCTATTCTGCGCGTTGGCAATGCCGTGGTGGACAGTGAAACGAGAGAATGGGTCCGGGCGGCCCTGGAAAGGGACACGAATCCCGTTTCCGCTAAGGATGTTTTTGGTGCCTTGACGGCGATAAGGCGACAGACCGCGATGGACAGGGAGACAGGGGCGCCGGCCGAAACCACCTTGCGAGCCACGCGCGTCGTGATTCGCGGCCTCGAACTCCAGGCCCCCTTAACTTGGCTGGATGAGCCTGCGGAGGCCGAGGTTCGGTGTCTGGCGCTGGCCGTGCTGGCCACCAGACATGCCGGACTTGGGCGCAACCGGGGCAGGGGACACATCGCCGTCAGCCTGGCTGGAGACAGGGATTACACCGTCAGAGTAGCCAGAGGAGTTAGCCCATGATTTACAGGTACTTGCCTTACAGGCTCACCCTCGGTTCGCCTGTTGTCATATCGACTATCGGGGGCGATCCCAATAGCTCCGGGTGCCTTCCCTACATCCCGGGAAGTGTGATGCGTGGCGTGATGGCCCGGAGACTCGGCGATCCCTCCAAGGACCGGAGCCCGAGGGAAGAATTCCACGATCTGGTCCTGGGAGGCAAGGTCCGGTGGCTGAACGCATATCCCGCTCACGGAAATCGGCAAGCCCTTCCTGTTCCCCTTTCCTTGCGCAAGTCCAAGAATACCGTAGAGGATGATGGAAAGACCTTCGATCTTGCCGCCTATGCAAAAGAAGGCCAGTGGCCGGAAGAACAGGTGGTCTCCATCGGCTCAGCCTTCCTGAACCTTGGCGCTTCACGACTCTTTTTCGTACGCCCCCGCATGAAAATGCGCCTTCACCACCAGCGCGACCGCGTCAAGGGACGGGCATGGCAGGATGAAAGAGGACAGGCCCACGGCGCCATGTTCACCTTTGAATCACTGGCGGAGGGGCAAGAGTTCATGGGCATGGTGCAGGTCTGCGGGACCTCGGACGAGGCTTGCAAGGCTTTGGCCAACCGTATCCGGGAGCAAATCGGTGAAGTCGCCCTTATCGGCAGGTCAAAAAGGGCCGGTTACGGCGGCAATGCCCGGATCGAGTGGTTGGACGAGCAGGAGAAAGAAGCCACAGGAACCGGCTTTCAAGGAATGCGTTTTCTGATCACTACCATTCCCAAAGGGAGTTTTTTTCGCCTGCTTTTCGTATCCGATGCGGTTCTCAGGGATCCCCGCACCGGCCAAGTGAATCCCGAGACTCTTGAGCAGGTTGTTGACGGGCTTTTCCAAGGCCAGGCCCAGATAGGTGGCACATTTGTCAAGACGGGTCTTGCTGGCGGGTTTAATCGCAAGTGGCGCCTCGAGGTACCGCAGGTCCGAACGGTCGTGGCGGGGTCGGTGTTGCTCCTGGAGGCTAAAAATGAGATTCCCAAGGACCTAGTTGCACGCATCCTCCACGAGGGCGTGGGAGAACGTAAAGCCGAAGGGTTTGGACGGGTGGTATTACTCGATGAGCCCATCAAGCACCTGACGATAATACCACAAGAGCAACCCAACTATAAAGCGCCTCAACATCAAGAAGATCCCCCGGCACTGGTGGCGTTCATCGAGCGGCGCATCCTGGACAGGCGCCTTTCCGATCGCATTACAAACGTGGCTCATGACGTGGCTTCCAGTGCCCAAGATATCCCCAGCAACAGCTTGCTGGGTAGGTTGAGAACGCCCCTTAGGAGGGCGCCGGAAACCGGGCTCGGCGACTTACGGGCTTGGCTGTCCTCTGATAACGAGGATGAGCGCCTGAAAAAACCGGCCATGGAACAGTTGGAAAAATGTAGGGTGCGCGCCAACGGCTCTACTCAAAACCTCAGAGAATGGCTTATCCATGTCTTGGACGAAGAAAATATGATCAGTGGATTGAAGGCCAAACCATTGATACAAAAATATCACATCGTGTCAGAAGAGTCGGCACGGCGGTACCTGGTGGACAAGAGTGCAGAACTCAAGGCTAGATTTATCGACGCTGTACTGGCCGCCCTCTTACTTGAAAACAGGTCGCAGGAGGTTGCGAGCAATGAATGACAGGGGCTTGGAAGATGCCGGCGGGGTTCGTCAATTGACATCCCGCTGGGTGATTATGGGTGAAGTGGTCCTTGAGACGGCCGCTCATTTCGGTTGTGAAGAAGGTAACAGCGCGGATATGACCATCATTCGGGACGCTCGTGAAGGTCGCGCCCTGCTGACCGGCCCTTCGCTCGCTGGCGCACTGCGGAGCTACCTAGCAGACGTGCTGGGCGGGTATTTCTCTGAGGAACACGAGGATGTGAAGCGTCTTTTCGGTGGCCGTCGCGGTGACGAAGAAGGGGCTCAAAGTCCCCTCATCGTCTTCGATGCTCTGGGAAAGACACCCGAGGAAACGGCTATCGAAATCCGGGACGGCGTGGCTATCGATCCCATCACGGGAACGGCCGAGGCCCATAGGAAATTCGATTTCGAAGTTTTGCCTGCAGGCACCGTCTTCCCCGTGCGATTCGATCTCCTAGTAGAGGACGGGGCAAATGAGTCTCTACTTCTTCCCCTTCTGGTGACCGCACTGGAAGGGCTTTCCAAAGGCGAGATCCACATGGGAATGCGGCGCTCAAGAGGGCTTGGCCGGATACGCGCCGGTAAGTGGAAGGTGAAACGCTACGACCTGGGAAGCCAGAACGGTTGGCTGGCCTGGGTGAGCGTCGATCCGCTGATTCCCCTTGCCGAGGTAGATGCCAGAGAAGATCTGGAAGAAGCGATGGCCGAGGCGCGGGGAGAGTGGGAAAAGGTTTCCTTTACAGACCAACGACGGCGCATGGTAGCGGAATTGAAGCTGGAACTGAAGGGAGACCTCCTGGCGCGGAGCCCGGCTTCTGAGCCGGATGCTCCGGACGTGGTGCATTTACACTCCGGTGGCAGGCCCGTCCTTCCCGGCACGGGACTCACCGGGGCGCTTCGGGCACAGGCACTGCGGATAGCCCGCGCGGTTCGGAACGGGAACGGGGACAAGCTGGTGGACCAAATCTTTGGTCCCCGTCTTGAAGGGACGACGTCCCGGAACTTTCACTCACGTGCATCCAGGCTGCACGTTTCCGAATCCGCAGTCGAAGAAGGTCAGGCGCGCCGCCAGACAAGGATAGCCGTGGATCGATTCACCGGTGGAGTCGTGGAGGGGGCGCTCTTTGACGAGGAGGTGATTGTGGGCGGCAGGACCAGGGTCCGTTTGGAGTTGCGAAACCCCACCGATGCCGAGATGGGATTGGTTCTTCTCCTGGTGCGCGACCTCCTGATGGGAGAGATTCCTGTAGGCGGCGGGGTCTCGGCGGGGCGGGGATTATTGACCGGAGAGGCGGAGATCACTTTCCCGGACGGCAAATGCGTCAGGGTATCGCGCGAACTTACGGTGGAAGAAGACGAGTCGGTACTGAACAAAAAAATATGGGCCTTCCACGAGGAGGGAACCCATGAGCGGACCTGAAAAAATTCATGGGTGCAGGTTGACGGCTTTGTCGGAGGAACAATGCCGCGACATCGTGAAATGGGCTGGAGGCGGTCCGATGCCTGCCGGGACAGCAAACGGGTTCAAGTGGTTGCTGGCCCACCTGGCCGATGGCATCACCTGGGGAAAAGTGGATGGAAACGGTCGGTGGACCTTGGGTAGCACCGCCTTCCCAGGCCTCTGCCCTACTATAAGAGAAGGTAACTTGCGGGAACTTCGAGTTTTTGGACGGAAGGCGGAGATTCTGGTGTGGAACAACGACGAAGGGTTTTCCGGACGCATTCTTGAAGACGATGCCGCCGGGGGGCAACACTCCGGTGTTGCGCCCGATAATGAAACTCGCATCCTGCTGGGAGACAGACTCATCGAGGGACCGAAAGATGGTTACAGCCGGGTGGGAACGGGCGACGGACGTGAACAAGCAGTCCCCTTGGAGTGTTCGCAGGAGGATTTCTCCAATGGGTGGTGGCCCCTCAGGCTGAAGGTGCGCCACTATTTCAAACAGGATGAAGATACGGGAGCGGTTCGAGTGGCCGCAACCCGTCTCGTGGATGTCTACAAGGAGTTGCGGCGATGACGCTCACGAAGGGCAAACTCCTGCTTACGAAGAAAAGGAAACCACAGGTGGAATACATGAGCAAGAAGGGCAAACACATTACGGCCAACCTAGCGGAAGGGGAACTTTCGCAAACTATAGCGGATAGACTTCAAGAAATGAATGGCAAAGAAGTGGAGTTTGAACTTATCGGGGGCCAGCCCAAGAAGGTTCGCGAGGTGGGTGGGGAATTCATACCGCCTTCCCGGAACAAAGTGGGCAATCGTGACAGGGGGCGACATGGCAGCCGACGCTCTGGTGGCGTTCAAAGCCGCGGGAATGTCACCTCCGGGGCTCAAAAAAGGCGGCGACCCGACTTCCACAACCCCTATAATTCCGTCCCCGCGCCACCACGAAAGACCGAACACCCTGAACTCGGAGATCACGCACCCATAATATCCCAGGACCGCTTTCACGCGGATAGATACACAGGCCGAATCCGCGTGCGCATGAGGGCCGTAACTCCGCTCATAGTCATAGACCCTCAAACCGAAACGGTCTTCGAAAACGATCATAAAACATACGATCTGCTCAAAGACGCAGACGGCAGCCCGCTCATTCCGGCGTCGAGCATACGCGGCATGTTGCGCTCTGCCTACGAGGCCGTCACCAACTCCAGGTTCGGACGCTTCGATTCCAGGCACAAGGCGCGCCTTGCGTATCGCATGGAAGCGAGGGAAGCGTTGCGGCTTGTTCCGGCGCGTATCGAAGATGGGAAGATACATTTGCTGATAGGAACATCAAAAGTGAACGGAGACGGCTCCCCCAACGGCCCCCAATATGCTGCATGGCTGCCTCGATACTCGGGGAATGACAAGAATACAAACCAAGCACGCAAGTATCCCGACGGTTCCCTTCCCAAACACGGGGACGAGGTGAGGTGCTGGGTTGAGCTCGTTCAACATCATGGATGGAATAGACGTAAGCGTCAGCACGTTGGGGATTTTGCATACTGGAGGGTCATCAAAATTGTTCGAGCAGATGAACAACTCGGTGAAGAACCACAGCCTTCACCAGCACCGAGTAGGCGAGACGGCAAAAGCTGGCATGAGCCAAAGGGGGACATTAAAAGAATCCAAGGCTGGGTCTGCATCACCAATGCCAATATCGCCCGAAAGCACGACGAACGGGTATTCTTCTTGGCCAAATCGAACAACCCGCAAGTTCCATTTGCAATTACGGATGAACATAAGAAAAAATGGAAAGATTTGATAAGAAATTATCAACAAATCCACGAAGAGGAGCTGGCACAACGGAGAAGACAGAACAGACATCCGGATGAATACTTGGGCCGTGAGCCCGGTAAGACAGCCTGGTCACGCCACGTGTACACGAAAGACGACCTGGATCTCAAAGATGGGACGCTCTGTTACGTTCGGCTAAACCATAACCATACGGACGTGGAAGCGCTCTTCCCTGTCATGATTTCCAGGGAACTCTATCAATGTTCCCCGCGGGACCTACTCCATGAATCCCTCCGTCCCGCCGCATGCATCCTCGAACTTTCGCCCGCCGACCGGGTCTTCGGCTGGGTACGCACGGAAAGAAAAGAAACCAGCGGAAGCCGGAACGAACCAACCGCCGTGCGCGGGCTCCTACGAGTAGGTCCGGTTACCTGCTTGACAAAGCGGGAAGATGCTATCGAGGAGTTTGGCGAGGAGGGCCTCCCGCTTGCCATCCTTGCCCAGCCAAAGCCGCAGCAGGGACGCTTTTATGTCGCCAGGAACGCGCAGGGCGAAGCCCAGGGCGATGGTCTGGACAAGGGGCAGGCGGGTTACATCCCTGGTAAGGCTCTTCGCGGCCGCAAGATATATCCTCACCATGCGGGTTTACCCCAAGGCCACTGGGACAATCCCATGGAAGACCGGACCCAGCAAGGGAACGGTCCATGGCAAGAGTACCGCAGGCCAATGAGAGACAACAACGAACAGCGTGACAGTCAGAACCGTTCCGTCAGGGGCTGGATAAAACCTGGAACGGAGTTTTCTTTCGACATACATGTATTGAACCTTTCAAAGATGGAATTGGGAGCCCTTCTGTGGTTGTTGAGCTTGCCGGAAAATCACTTTTTCCGCTTCGGAGGGGGGAAGCCCCTCGGCTTCGGAAGCGTTCGGCTATTCATAGAAGATATCGATGTCGGGGATGGCACCTGCATCAGGCAGCGATACGCCTCATGGAAACCAGCAAAAAACGAAGACGACCATGCTATGCTCCAGGAAGAGGCTGTCGCAGCCTTCAAGGCAGCGCTCGTGGACGCCTATCCTGAAGGGCGGAATTTCGAAGACATCCCCTTCATCAAGGCGTTCCTGCGGGCTTGCAGGGGGTTCGAAGACGGTAGACCTGTTCACTATGCTCGCGCGACTCCCGATGGCCGCCCCGGACCACCCAGTCCCGATGGTGAATCTTTCAAGTGGTTCGTGGCAAACGAAAAGAGAGAAAACCGCTACGCTCTTCGCAACGTTTGGGAAGATGATGGACTGCCGACGCTCGAAGTCCCCTAGCTGTGGTTTCCACGAGGGTTGTTCAGTGAACGGGGCGAAGCCTGATGATTGGTGCTTTCATCTGGAGGCTACCATGGGGACGGCATGCTCGTAGCGGCGCGCCGGGGCCTTGGGCGCGAGGAGCTCGAGACGCCCCTGCCCGTGGCGGGCGAGCACGCCGGCCACCGTGGAGCGGGCCACATGGAGGCGCTCGGCGATCTCGAGCGCCGTCATGCGGTACAGGCGCCGCAGCCTCGAGATCAGGGCTACCCAGGGCTCGGGCAGCTTGTGAGGCAAGTGCCGGGCCCGGCTTGGCCGGTTCTCCAGGCCGGCCGCGCCCTCGGCCCGGAAGCGGGCCAGCCATTTATAGACGGTCCGCTGGCTGACGCCGAAGTCCGTGGCCACGGACTTCGGCGAGCGCCCCTCCTCGAGGACCCGGTGCACCATGAGGGCTCGACCGTGGGGCGTCAAACGGGCATTCCTGGAGTTGTTCATCGGGGCTCCCCTCCGTCGCTGATGGGCTCTCACCAATCGGCTTCCAGGGCTCAGCCCCGATGAACAACCCTCATGGAATGCACAGCTAGCCGGAAGTTCGGATAACGCCTGTTCCAGGAAATTCCGGTGAACCGTTTCCTCCCTGCCTGCGCCGCGCCCCAGATGGCGTGTCTTTTCGAAAAGCAATTCGGCGGCGCGGCAGGCAGGCGCCCACCGGACCCGACCCGGCGGGGGAGCATTGGAAGGCTTCGGGACCAATCCGCAGGACAGCGGATTGGGACGCGCCGCAGGTGCGCCCGCAGGGTGCGAGCCATGGATGGCGGGCATCAATGGGTTCAGGGAGGGGGACTGTGAGATCACTGTCAGAACAGTCTTGGCGATTGGGAGGGGGTCACCTGTGAACGTGCCTGCGGAAGAAATCGGCGATGGCCTCCTTCTCCGCCCTGCCTTCGGCCACAGCGGTGACGATCTCTACCAGCTCGTCCTCGCTTGCATTGATCTCG
>Ga0256841_1002246_pt1 | contig 15581 bp, 14 predicted proteins | sample 356308metaG_FD_185971 | JGI IMG/M metagenome (GOLD analysis project Ga0256841, IMG submission 185971) | Hydrothermal vent microbial communities from Mid Atlantic Ridge, Atlantic Ocean - 356-308 | ecosystem: Environmental > Aquatic > Marine > Hydrothermal vents | place: Atlantic Ocean: Mid... | reverse complement strand
GCCGCTCAAAAAGTAGAGATTCTACGCGAGCATTTAGAGAATCAAGTATCCGTATCCGAACTATGCGAACGCTATCAAATAACACCTGGCAATTTTTATAACTGGAAAAAGAAACTCTTTGAAGGCGCATTGCAAATTTTTTCAACGGTACCTAAACATACCCGGAAACACATTGAACGTTTAGAACAAAAGCTGCAAGACAGGGATAGTCTGATCTCCACTATAGTAAGAGAGAACGTTCAGTTAAAAAAAAACATAAATGGGGACCTTTAAATAAACTTTGGGTTGAACCGGATGTACGCGTTGAAATAATTGAGTATGTTCAAATGATTGTAAAAGGTTCAAAATATACTAAAATGGAACTTTTAAAAGTTATCGGTATTCAGAAGAGCCGCTATTATGATTGGGTAAAAAGAGAAGACCTTGCCAATCAGCATAATGGAAAGCTACCCAAATCGCATTGGCTTTTGCCCTCGGAGAGAGAGAAAATCATTGCCTATTGTAAGGATAAGAGAGAAAATGGTTATCGCCGTTTGACCTATATGATGCTTGATGAGGATATTGTAGCAGTCAGTCCTTCCACGACCTATCGTGTTTTAAAGAGGGCCGGTTTACTCAGGCGTTGGAATGTGAGCAAAACGACCAAAGGGAACGGCTTTAAACAACCTTTAAAGCCGCATGATCATTGGCATGTTGACATCAGCTATGTAAATATATTGGGAACCTTGTTTTTTCTTATATGCGTTTTGGACGGAGCCAGCCGCTATATATTGCATCATGAATTACGTACTCAAATGAGCGAGCATGATGTGCAGATAACCATTGAGCGTGCTAAGGAGAAATATCCCTTAGCCCGTCCTCGCATCATAAGTGACAACGGCAGCCAATTTATAAGCAAAGATTTTAAAGATTTCATCCGTCAGAGCGGTTTTTATCATGTACGTACATCGGTTGGTTATCCTCAGAGCAATGGTAAGCTGGAGCGATTTCATGGTACGATCAAGTCGGAGGAAATTCGTCGTAATAGTTATTATAACCTGTCCGATGCCCGCAGAAAGATAGCGAAGTATATCGATTACTATAATACAAGACGTTTACATAGTGCGATCTATTATTTAACGCCGGAGGATGTTTTACTTGGTCGTACGGAGCAACGCCTTAAAGAACGTCAAGCTAAATTAGATGCCGCAAAAGAGCAGAGAAGAAAACAACACAAACAGGATAAGGCAGCATGAAAATCCATTCGGGTCAGTTACAGATAAAATCACATCCCAGAGGGACTCTGTCAAGATCGCCGCAGGCGCTTGTTATAATCTTGACAGAGTTTCTATGGGATGTTAGATTCATAGCCTTGCTGCCCGAAGAATTTATACAAATAATTTAACACTAAAAGTCCATTTCCCGCTGAACCAGGACATAATCAATAGTTTAAACCGAAACGCTGTATCTATTAACTAAATCCATATGGAATTATAAAGAAAATTTATATATTAATAAAATTATAAATATTGAACTGAACATTAATCCTGATATTTTAATTAAATTAATTTTCGAATCTTCATTAATAAAAGTAACCATTTCTTTTTGCAACACATTTGTTTTTGCAGCTATAAGTCCTAATAATATATATAAAATAACCGTATAAGTCCGACTTAAAAAAAAGGCTGATGCTAAAAAACCGATCATTGATATTTGTAGATAGAAATCCAAATCATCTTTTTCTTCATCATATATGCTCAATTTAAATGATAAGCTATTCTTTAAATCTATAAAACTATAGTACAAACTACCAATCCAAAAGTAATACCCAGCCAAACCGGTTTCAGCCAAGGCCAATACAAATGAATTATGTGCTGTTCTAAAATGATATTCTGTAAACATCCCTGGGCCAACGCCAAAAAGCGGATAGCTCTTTAGCATTTGAAACCCCTCATACCAGGCTTCAATCCTGCCATAGGCGGAATCTTCTTCAGGATCTATATCGGTCATTCTACCTTTAAAGGTTAATAAAAGAGGTAAAGTGATTAAATTAATCAAAACAACCTGTTTTAGACCATATTTTTTCCAGATAAAGTAATTAATCATAATATATAAGCCAATTAATGCTCCTCTGGATTGGGTCAAATAAATGGCATAAATAAATCCTGCCAATAAAATCAGATTAAATAGTTTTAGAATTCGTTTATTCGTTTTTATATAATAATAGACAATAAAAGGAATAACCATATTAAAAAACAAAGACAGATCATTCGGATCGCTAAAAATACCCACATAGCGAATGCGTGTCGTCCCTTTCGTAAAAGTTTGCCCGCTCCAACCGATACCGTTATTATAAAATTGCAAAATACCGTGTAAAGCCAGGATGGCGGCAAAGCCCACAACAAATTTTAAATATAATACAATTTTTTCTTCAGAATTCAGAATACTCTCAAGCAGATAGTAGAGCAAAATAGTCGGCAAAAATTCAAAAATAAAAATCAGTACCCCGCCAAAATAGAGATGAGATAAATGAGAAATAATTCCTGTCAGGAAAAAAAGGATTAAGAATAAATCGGTTTTGAAGTTTATCGTTTTATTCTTTATAAAGAATAAACCGGCAATCATTAAAATAAATAATATCTTCATTATTGGAAAGCTGCTATGGATAAGAGGATAATCCTGCGGCCGCACAATAACGAAAAAAGTATATATAATTAAAAAATAATACATCCGCTTGTAAAAATAGTATTCACTTTGTCCAAACTTAAACTAATTATAATTAATAAAATTATATTTTTATATTTTAAGAATGCTCAATATTTTTTACAACCTTTGCCGGATTCCCGGCTACAATAGTATAAGGTGGGACATTTTTTGTTACCACTGAATTTCGTGCTACAATGCTTCCTTCTCCAATAGTAACACCCTTTAGTATTACAGAATATGAGCCTATCCAAACATTATCTTCAATAATAATTGGTTTCGATTCAGATAATTCCCAGCCGTTACCGAGTCCCGGATATCCTTCTCCACCCGGTGCAACCCTAATTCTATGTTTGATTCTATCTGCAGGATTTATTGAATGGGTATTATTGTCAATAATAACCGTATTCGACGCAATACCAACATAATTTCCAATTTTAATTTTTTCTAAAGATCCTATTACAGTTTCATCTTGAATAGTAGAATAGTTACCTATCTCAATGGAACCTGTGTTTTTACATATTAATCTGCCAATTATCCTAACATGATGACCAATTTTTATTTTATATTTATCACCAGATTCGTTTAAAATTTGTGCACCATATTCTGTTTCGAAGAAATCTCCAATTTCGGCAAATTGATAAAATTTTTTCTTTAATTCTTTCTCTTTAAATCTAATATATAATTTTTTTAAAAATTTAAACATTATTTAGCTCCTAAAATTTTTAATCAAATTATGTTGTCCCAAATAAATATATTTCTTTTACAAACATCTAAAATTAAAGCTTCTATCAAATTTTTTAAGATAGTTAGACTCTAACATTGCAGATTTAGAAATATACTAATTTCTTAAGTATTTCTTCCTAAAATATTTTTTAGTAAACTTTTATTCTCAACATTTAAAACAAAGAAAAAACTGGTTAAACCATATACAACAGTTATACCCCCTAGTGATAACGCTAAGATCCAAAAAGAATCAATATTAAATAGATTTTTAAGTAAACTAAATATAAGTGTTAAGACAATAAAATTAGAAAGAGGTATTAATACACTGCTAAATAAATATCCTAAAAAATTAAAATCCAATATTTTTTTCATATAATAGATAGTGAATGTTGTATAAAATAAATTCGAAATTGTTGTTCCCCAGGCGACACCATATAAATGATAATATCTTAATAAAACAATACTTAACAAAACATTCAACAAAGAAGAGATAAGCATGGCGAAGGAGATTATTTTCAACTTGGAGATGGCCATTAAAATTGGATGGGCAACCCCTCTCTGAACCAGAAAGAAAACATAAGATAATATCAGAATATTTAATATGGTCCCGGATTTCTCCATAAACTCATCACCCATCCAAATTCCAATGAATTCATGGCCCAATAGAACGAAGACCAATCCGAATAATAAGGTAAAGACAAAAACCAATTGGCTATAGTTTACATATTTATCCGTCACACTTTTCATCCCATTTTTAAAAAAGTTTTCTGTCATATTGGGCATAAGTACCTTAGAAATTGATCCGATTATTTGTCCCAGGTAAAGGACAAAATTATTAGCAACACTAAAATAAACGATCGCAGAGGCTGATAAGAAAGCTCCTATTACAATAGGATCCGATTGATATGCCAGCCGGGAAGCAAGCTGCAGTAAAAGTACATATACACTATATCCGAAAATTTGTTTCAATATTTTCCGATCAAACAAGTTAAGATTAAATTTTACAAAATTATATTTATTTTTAATGTAAATATACAAAAGAAACGCTTCAAATATCGTTTGAATAAATAGTATTAATGCAATGACAACCAATCCCTTATTATAATTCAATAAAGAAAAAACAAGAAAGATTTTTAGCAGAGTGCTAACTATTTTTACACTATTAAAAAAAACAAATTTTTGGAATGAATTGATTAAGCCTTCAAGAATTTCAAAAGGGAATTGCATGGCCGATGTAAAAAAAGCGATGATAAGTGCAATTCTGGTCAGTCTGATAAATTCCGGAGGAATTAAAAAAAGTTTATCCACGATAAATGAAAACAAGACCCCTGCAACAAAGACAGTAAGACCCATTATTATATAGAGCGTTAAAGAAGTATTAACGACTTTATTTAAATTTTTATAATCTTTCTTAGTATTGTATTCTGTTATAAAGCGGACATTTGCTAAGGGGGTCCCTAGATATAATAGTGCTACATACCCTGTTATGGAAGAGATAAGCAGCCAGGCACCATATTGATCCGTACCGAGTGTTTTAACAAAAAATGGGTATAATATAAAAACCGCTATAATGGATACAAGTATATTTAGCCAATTACTTACAATATTTTTTATCAAGACAGTTTAACCCCTGTATTTTTAGTCAATGTTCCTTGTCATGTCCATATAAATAGTATTATACTTTTTTATAAGTATATGAATGTTAAAATATTTTTCGAAACTTTCTCTAGCATTTTCGGACAAAGTTTTTCTTAATTCATGTGATAAATATAATCGTTCAATCCCATCTGCAAGAGCTTTAGAATTTGCCGGTGGTACTATTATACCGTTTAAATCATTACTTATTATTTCTTCATTCCCCCCCACATTTGTAGCAACTATGGGCTTCCCCAAAGCACTAGCCTCCAGTAAAACCAAAGGCAAGCCCTCCCATAAAGAAGGCAGGACAAAGATATCCATGCTGCTTATATAGTTTATCGCATCTTCCTTATAACCAGTGAAAATAAAATTATTTTCAATTCCAGCCGCTTTTGCCTGTTCCCAAAGTGCACCCCGCAAAGGTCCGTCACCTACCATTAAAAATAATAGATCCTTGTATTTTTTTAACAATAGATTTGCAGCACTTATTAAATAGGTCAATCCTTTTTGTTCCGCCATTCTAACAGCTGTACCAATAATAAATTTATCTTCTCCCTTTAAAATTAATGATCTGATCTCACTAATTCGTTTAGGATTTACTACAGGCTTTTGTATACCATTTTGAATAACTTCGAAACGTTTCGAATAATGATTTTTATTAAAATATCTTTTTAAGTTATCAGAAACGCAAACCTGCCTATTAACAAATTTCAAACAATACTTAAATATTATTTTATCTCTTTTTTTAATCATAGTATTCAGTTGGTAATGATCTGTATAGATTAAATTGAGTTTGTTAAAAAATAATACTTTCACAATGGTCCCGGTTAGCAAAGGAACATAATTATGACAATGCAAGATTTTTATTTTTTCTTTTTTTATTACTAAAATCAAACGGTAAATCAAGGTAAAAAAAGATATATTCAATCTGTTCAAGCTATATACTTGAGCTAAATTATCTAATTCATGGGCTAATATCCCTTTATTATCTAGACATGTAACAGCATAGTCGATTGGTAAACCATATTCTGAATTTTTAATCAATGATATAACCAATCGTTCCAAGCCACCTATGTCTAATGAATGGACAATATGCATTACTTTTATTTTTTTCGACTTTTCTTTCATAAACAGTTACAAATCCATTTCACCGTCTAATAAATACCAGTTGTTTTTTTCAAGAATATTTTTTTTTGATTGTTCAATTCTCTTCTCGGGTAAATATATAATACAACTTCTTTTACCAGACCTTAGAATAAAATTTGCTTTTTTTAAACTTTTGGATACAAAATTATTACCAAAATATGTTATGTAAATTGTATCTTTATTTTTTTTACGCATCTTTATAGCAAAATCAAATAAAAGAGCAGATAAAATTTTCTCATCATGGAATGTGTACATATCTTCTATGAAAATAGTTTCTTGCTTTTCCGTATAACTAATATAGCCTAAAAGTTTTTTATTAGTTTTATTATAAAATCCCATTAAAATATTTTTTTTATCCGGTTGACTCATCCGCCAATTTAGATACTTTTTATTCCGTATTCCTGTAATTATTTTCCCATTTCTAATCATTTCTTGCCAAAATTCATCAAATTCATTGCTAATATTTTTTATTTCTCTTAAAAAGAACTCATTGCCCAAAAATGCGCTTTTAATTTTATCGGAAATAGTCAAAATCATATTTATTACTTTTGAAATTAAAGATACTATTATTTTGATTTTTATTTTTTTCTCAACTCTTTTATTAACTCTCAATAATTTTGACCAACTTTGTGCGTATCCCAATTTCTTATAACCTATTTTAGGGAAGATTCCCTCACCTGCTCGATTGGGATATCCGAAATTGAACAAAAGCTCATCTTCATTAATATAATTAACAATTGCTTTTTGCAAAGGGATAGCCGGCCCAAATACCCGATACTTTTTGTCAATTGCAAAATCTATAGCAATCCCAATCTTTTCCTTTTTTCCATCAATGATTATTTCTCTTGGCATTATAGAAGCACAGCCAACTATTTCGCTTGTAGGAGAATTAATTGCTATAAATGTTACTGAATGACCTGCTGGATTTTTATTATAAAGCCAATCAAATCGCCGTTCGTCGTATAATGATAAATTTTCGCGCCATAACCTCATTAAACCTGTTTTATGTTTATTTTTATCAAACTCAACAATTTTAAAACTCATTAATATGGGTACCATTGATTTAATTCATAATTTCAATGTATCAGGAACATTTAAAACTATCTAAATAAAGATTATCTCAGGTAAAAGTATCTTTTTATCTGAACAGGTAACGTACTTAAATAACTTATTCAATTTAGCATGGATATAAGGAAAAAGTGCAAGTATAATTAAAAAATATACAGGGGAAAATTTTTTATTTCATAAAGAAATAAAAACTAAGATTTGCACAATGCCCCATTTTCTCAATACTTATAATACGAATAATTGTAATATCCCTGTTTCTTCGATTCTTTAATGCCATTAAAAATTACACCACGTATATCGGCCTTCATATCCTCGAGGGATTCTATTTCCTTCTTTAGCTTAGCTGTATCGGTTTTCCCATAACGGATCACTAAGACCAGATTATGTACTATTTTATTCAAAACCGCTGCATCGGGTATCATGCCCAGGGGCGGCGTATCAAATACAATATACTGAAAACGCTGCTTTAGCTGTTGGAATACCTGTTCCATACGCTGATCCATAATCAATTCCGTGGGATTGGGCACCTCTTTACCACAACTGATCAGATGTAAATTGGGTATGGTGGTCTTTTGAATAATCCGGGAAAGGAATTCCACTGTCATCGGTTCCGGGCTGGCCAGGATATCGGTCAAACCCGGTTTTTTGCGGGACAGAAAGGAATTATGCAATACACCGCGTCGTAAATCGGCGTCAATCAACAGGGTCGGCTTTTTTAACTGGGCAAAGGTGATAGCCAAATTGGCCACGACCAAAGACTTGCCCTCATTGGGCATCAGACTGCTAAAAATTAAATTTTGCTGTTCTTCTTCATGGCCCAGCACCAGCCGCGTACGCAAAGCGCGAAAAGCGTTGGAGGCGGGCGTGGGCGTGAAATCGATGGTAACCAGCCGGGAATCCATTCGCTTACCCTCATTAAAATCACGTACGGTTTCTTTATCAGAATTGATAAGTGGCACAGAAGAAAGAACCGGCAGATTCAACAGATTCTCCAGGTCTTTTTCGGAACGCGCTTTATGCTTTAAAAAATCCAATCCAACGAACAGACCAATAGCAATCACCAGACCCAAAATAGGCCCGAAGCCGAACACAGCTAATTTCTTGATTTGATCCTTTATACTGGGCAACATAACCGGTACTTCCGCCTGCTGCAACAATTCCGCATCCGGAGCAATGGATACATCGGCTACTTTTACTTCGCTATAACGCACCAGTAAATCGGAATAAATTTGCGCCTTGGCCTCCCGGTTGCGCTGCAGCCTGGCCAGTTGGATTTCCTTACGCGGACTCTGTCGCAGGCGCTGCTCGGATACACCGATGTTTCGGACTAATTGTCGGTAACGATTATTCTGTTCACTTAGATATTCGGTAACCCGCTCTTTTATTTTTTGTTGTAAGCCCTGCAAGGTTGTGCTGATTTCCTTCATACGCGGATTATCCAGAGCATAATTTTGTGCAATTAAGGTCTCCTTTTGTGATAAGGCGTTTTGATATTGCTGACCCAGGGCGGTGATACCGGGTATGCGTTGTTCCTCAAGGAAACTTAAGATCTCCTGGTAAATCAGATCGCGGTCATAAGCATTTTTGGCCGTTTTTTCTTCCTGCTGCAAGCTGTTCAAACGATCCAGATTCTTCTGGATTTGATCCCTTTCCATGGTTTCGGAAGTCATGCGCTGGTTATAGGCGGCCATGTCTCCCGTCAAATAGATATGGGGGTTGCGCTCCCGGAAGCGGCGCAGCGCGTTATCCGCCACCTCCAGTTCCTGCTTACTGGTTTGCAATTGCTGCGTCAGGGATTTCAGCAAATTACGGGTGCGGAAACGTTTGGATTCCAGCGATTCCTTTAAAAACAGGTGGGCAATCGTATTCACGATCTTCGGACCCAGATAAGGGTCATGAAATTCATAGGAGATAACGAACAGAGTTTGCCGACGATTTAAGGTTAATTTCAGCTTGGAACGTAAACTTTGCACCAGATAGCTATTGGGAATACAGGCAAATTTAAGCTCATCCCTATTTTTAAATATACCCGTAAATACCGTTACCTGTATCCCGTTGGCGTCAAATTGTAAAAGAGAGTCTCTGTCCAGGGGCATGGTTTGCAGTAAAAAATCCTTCTTCCCTTCCCGCTTATTGGTATATAAGAGAGCAATTTCTTTATTCTTCTTTTTTTCAAGAGTATAGGAGCCGTATTTCGGGGTTTTGGACAGATGTATTGCGGCAAAGATTTGAGAACGGCTTAGACCGGGAGTCGTTGGCAAAATATTTAGCTGTAAGGAATCGATCACCTGGGTCAGGAAACGGGTGGTCTTAACCACCTTGGTGCGGCTCTCCGTCTCCACCATGGTTAAGCGTTCGTCGATATTGCCCACCCGGGCCCGGATATGGGGATCTTCGAAACGAATCGTGGCCGAAAAATTATATTTTTTTTCAGCCGCTAAAAATCCGGGCATAACTTTAAACCAGAGTGCGCTGAAAATCACCGTAATAAGGATAACCCAATATTTATTATCCCCTATCAAACGCGAATAGTGTACAAAATCAATCTTTTGCTGCTTCTGAAGTGGTGCTTTTCCATTCATTGTTTTACTCGCCTGAAATGTACGTTTATAATTCGGTTAAAATTTTTACCGTATTTTATCGTTAAACCCTATCTTTTAAAAGACCCGCCGATAGGCGGGTGAGTTACCGCGGGGGTTCAACACATCCTCTGGTTCCTCCCCCGGAATACGTTCTCCGTAAATGTCATTCCCGAATGTTTTTATCGGGAATCCAGGGATGTTGGTAAAGTCATGGAACTCATCCCTTCGGCGAAATCATCACATTCAATCGCACCCGCTGCTTTTCCTGGATGCCCGATCAGGTCGGGCATGACAAAGGACGGGCAGGCCACGACAGAGCCGGGCAGGCATGACACCGGTTCTTTACCCTCCGCAGAGTGTCATTCCCGAATGTTTCTATCGGGAATCCAGAAATGTTGGTGTAGTCATGGAACTTATCCCTTTGAAGGAATCATCACAGTCAATCGCACCCGCTGCTTCCCCTGGATGCCCGATCAGGTCGGGCATGACAAAGGACGGGCAGTCCACGACAGAGCCGGGCAGGCCGTGCCCGAGGCAGGCAGGCATGACAACGATTCTTTATCCTTCACAGGATGTCATTCCCGAATGTTTCTATCGGGAATCCAGGGATGTTGGTGTAGTCATGGAACTCATCCTTTTGGTTGAATCATCACATTCAATCGCCCTGCCGCTTCTCCTGGATGCCCGATCAGGTCGGGCATGACAAAGGACGGGCGGGCCACGACACCGATTCTTTACCCTCCCCTGAAGGATAGGTGCGATGCAATGAGCAAGGCGCAGATGTCATTCCCGAATGTTTTTATCGGGAATCCAGGGATGTTGGTAAAGTCATGGAACTTATCCCTTTGAAGGAATCATCACATTCAATCGCCCTGCCGCTTCTCATGGATGCCCGATCAGGTCGGGCATGACAGAGGACGGTCGGGCCACGGCAGAGCCGGGCAGGCCGTGCCCGAGGCAGGCAGGCATGACAACGATTCTTTACCCTCCGCAGAGTGTCATTCCCGCGCAAGCGGGAATCCAGGGATGTTGGTGTAGTCATGGAACTCATCCTTTTGGCGGAATCATCAAAGTCAATCGTACCCGCTGCTTCCCCTGGATGCCCGATCAGGTCGGGCATGACAAAGGACGGGCAGTCCACGACAGAGCCGGGCAGGCCGTGCCCGAGGCAGGCAGGCCACGACACCTGGTCAAAATACCTGCCAGAAAACAAACAAGCCCCAATCCCATAGGGATTCTACAATGCTCTATTTGATATACCTATATCACCCGTTATATTTTCGTGTAATTCGTGGATATTCCTCAGCTCACGAATTCCTTTTTGGTCTCAATAAAGCGTACTATATTATTAATAGAATCCAGATTTTCGGGTATAAGCTCATCATCCTCAATCTTGATTCCAAAGGTTTCCTCCAGATACAGGATGAGTTCCAGAATGCCGGTCGAGTCCAGAATACCTTTTTCCATAAAGGAATCTTCATCATTAAACTCCACTTCCGTGTCACCGAATAAAAAGTTTTCTACAATATAATCGCGTAATTGATCTTTAATATCCATTCCTTATACCTCTTCTTTATTTTTTTTAAACATGATTTTCAGATCACACCTATTCAAAATAGCTTCGCAAAACCTTTTCCCGGATGCCCGATCAGGTCGGGCCACGACAGAGCCGGGCAGGCCGTGCCCGAGGCAGGCGGGCATGACACCGATTCTTTACCCTCCGCAGAGTGTCATTCCCGAATGTTTGTATCGGGAATCCAGGAATGTTGGTAAAGTCATGGAACTCATCCCCTGCCCCCTTCTCTTACGAAGAGAAGGGGAAATCAAGTCCCTCTCTTTCCAAGAGAGGGATTTAGGGTGAGTTACCGCGGGAGTTCAACGCATCCCTTAGGTTGAATCATCACAATCAATCGCACCCTCTGCTTCTCATGGATGCCCGATCAGGTCGGCCCGCCAAAGGACGGGCAGGCCACGACACCGATTCTTTACCCTCCCCTGAAGGATGGGTGCGATGCAATGAGCAAGGCGCAGATGTCATTCCCGAATGTTTTTATCGGGAATCCAGGAATGTTGGTAAAGTCATGGAACTCATCCCCTGCCCCCTTCTCTTACGAAGAGAAGGGGAAATCAAATCCCTCTCTTTTCAAGAGAGGGATTTAGGGTGAGTTACCGTGGGAGTTCAACTCATCCAACTTGGCATCCTGCCCTCTTCCTAACGATCCCTGTCAATATCGTCTTCCGTATTGCAGCAATAATTGTTGCTGCCGAATTGTGTAATAGGTAATAATGGTTGTGGTGGCAAAGGTTAAAATAGGCATCACGTCGCGCACCGCATCCCAGAAGGTACGCGCACCGGGTACAGGCGTCCAGATCTGATCCCCGGAATGGAAACCCATGGCTCTTAAAGAAACCCCTTTATCCAGCAGAGGAGCCAGATCATCCGATTTTTCATCGCCGTTGCGTTCCCAGACCATTTCATCTACCCCGTCTTCCAAAACGGGACCGCCGGCCCGACGTACCACTTCCCACAGAGAAGCGTCATAATCCACATAGTACAGACCGGGACGATGGAATCCGCCCAGTAAACTAACCCGTACCATTGGGCTGATATACATATTCGTGGAACGCAGGTAAGCGCTGAACGTACTTTTAAGTAATTTGGCCAAATCGTCCGTGGTCATACGCAATACATTGATTTTGCCAATGATGGGGAAAGTGGCATTGCCCCGACCGTCAATCGGGAAAATATTATTCAGAAAGGAGGTGGTATCGGGAAAGACATTAATGCGAATGCCGTCCCCGGCCTTAAAAGGGTATTTCCCGGAAGTGTGTGATTTATAATTTTGGGCTCGCCCTGTCTGAAAACAAAGCAATAAAATGCTAATCAGCGCAATTACGGCTGATGCAGATTTAAAGGATAAACGATTCATTTCTTTTTCCTCGGTTAACAGGAACGATAATAGCGGTAACGTTTGGCCTTGCTATCCAGTTCCATCTCTTTAAGCAGTTTACGTAACCGGAAATAGCCGATACGGGTATAACCGAACCGTTCATGGGCCAGAATTTTGCGCATGGCCCATGGCCCCACCAGGGGATTTTGCGCCACCACTTTCTTGATTTTTTCCCGAAGGGGAAGGCTATCCAGCTTTACAGGATGCTTCATGGCCTTGATGAGCGGGTCGGTGGCCTCAAACGAGGCAGCAGGGGCGGAGGCTTCGCTGCCCGTATAGGTAAGATCCGTCTCGGAATTACCGCTCACTTCATCAATTAATTCCATACTTTCATCCACAACGTCAATGCTTGCAACCGGGGGCAGCCCGTCGGGAGCATTTTCCTCATCCACCAGATCGAGAATATCTTCCGTGGTTTTAAAAGCCGCTGCCGCATCCTCGACCGATGCATAGTCCTCTAAAATATGATAGAATTCCAACATCTGAAATACATCATAAATATCAGGATTCATATTGGCCAGCTTAATGTCACCGCCGTTTTCACGAAAGCGTTTGATCTCTCCCACAAAGACCCCCCAGCCGGAACTGCTCATATAATATAGATCTTTGAAATCCACTACAATCTTATAGGAACCGCTTTGCAGGATGTTCTCAAACATTTTTTCCAACTGATAACTGTTGGATTGATCGATATGGCCGCCCAATTCAACGACCATAATCTCGCCTTTCTGGTCGGCGAATTTTGACTCGATCCTGATCTCTTCCATAGGAATAAACCCCTTTATCTATAGCTCCGCCCCGTCAGTTACAGTACATAAAAAAAATGCACTGCAAGCGGAAGCCGGCCAGGGACAGGTAATTCCTGTCCATCCCGATCGCCGGAATATGTACCCCCTAAAAATAATCGGGTCAATATAAAGTTACAGAATCGTCAACTATTTGCGATAGATTACAATTTTGCGGTATATTTTTAAAAAAATAAAACTTATTGACCCTCTCCTCTCAACACCACCAATACTGTCTTTAAAATAATTTTCAGATTCATCATCCAGGAATCCATGTGTTCGATATATTCGATATCCCTGGCGACCTTTTCCTTCACGTCTTCCAGCGTCTCGTCATAACCGACCGTAACCTGGGCTAATCCGGTAATGCCCGGCCGGGCCTTCAGACGATTCATATAAAAAGGGATTTTTTTTCGGAAAGCTTCTACAAAAAAAGGACGCTCCGGCCGCGGTCCGATAAAACTCATATCCCCTTCCAGCACATTCATCAATTGGGGAAGTTCGTCGATGCGCGTTTTTCGCATGAATCGTCCCACTTTGGTAATACGCGGATCCTGCTTCTGGGCCCATACAGGACCCGATTTCCCTTCGGCGTCCGGAACCATGGAGCGGAATTTATAGACGCGAAAAACCTTTCCTTCCTTGCCCAAACGTTGCTGGGTGTAAAAGACCGGCCCTTTCGATTCAAGACGAATAGCCACAGCCGTGACTAAAAACACAGGCGATAACAGAATCAACAAGAACAGGGATCCCAGAAAATCAAAGATACGGCGCGGCCCAAAATCAATAGAACCGATCACATCATGAATAACGTCCCGTACCAGGTGCCCGTATTCCTCATCATAGGCGTCGGACACAATCTGATAAGAGAGGCCCAGTTCCGTGCATACATCCACGATATCCGGGAGATACTGCTTTTCCGCAGGCGAAAGCACAATCAACGCTTCTGAAATATTACGTTGCCTGACCACCTGAGCCAAATTATTCAGGCCACTCAGCACCGGAACATTTTTATAGTGCTTACGATCGGTTTCACCCTCCAGCCTTAAAAAAAGGCGGACATCATATCCCAAAGCCGGCGTATGCACGATACGGTCATAGAGCGTTATCGCTTCCATGTTCCAACCCACAATCAAGGCCGGCTTTAAATCGCGACTGGTGATCACGTCTAACGAATATTCGAGAGCATTTACTGCCATTTCACAGCACCGTTATTGGTCATCAGTGAAGTTTCCGATTTATATTTATTCGTTTTTCTGTCTGTCATAACCGATGTTAAAAACATATCGATCAATGTCTTTCCGAATGGCAGTAAAATATCGGCAAAGTCAAGGGATTTAATTGTGTCATAAGTCAAAATTAGCCCTGTATTCTCATTAAAATCTTGTATCTTGAATAACTATACTTTAATACAAACCTTTTATATGCAAACGACTCCGTCCTGATCGCACTCCCAACTGGAAAATTTTTAAATCTTTTCTAAAACGGTATACTAATTTTTATCTTCGTAAGTTTTTCTTATAACTTGAATATTAAGAACTTATCTAACCCGGGCCGGCTGTCAATAATTCCTTAGAATCGAATAAAAACAATTTTAAAAAAACAAGATGATTTAGTACAATTCACTATTGAAAAATCCTCGTATTCAATCACATCCTCTGCTTCTCCTGGATGCCCGATCAGGTCGGGCCACGACAAAGCCGGGCAGGCCACGACAGAGCCGGGCAGGCCGTGCCCGAGGCAGGCGGGCATGACACCGGTTCTTTACCCTCCGCACAGTGTCATTCCCGATTGTTTGTATCGGGAATCCAGAAATGCTTGTGAAGCCATGGAACTCATCCCCTAACCCCTTCTCCCGGAAAGAACCACAAGTCCCTCTCTTTTCAAGAGAGGGATTCAGGGTGAGTTACCGCGGGAATCCATCGCATCCTTTTGGCTGAAACACCACAGTCAATAGCCCTGCTGCTTCTCCTGGATGCCCGATCAGGTCGGGCATGACATAG
>Ga0256841_1002245_pt1 | contig 15585 bp, 17 predicted proteins | sample 356308metaG_FD_185971 | JGI IMG/M metagenome (GOLD analysis project Ga0256841, IMG submission 185971) | Hydrothermal vent microbial communities from Mid Atlantic Ridge, Atlantic Ocean - 356-308 | ecosystem: Environmental > Aquatic > Marine > Hydrothermal vents | place: Atlantic Ocean: Mid... | reverse complement strand
GAAGAAATTCATAAAATAAACAATCAATATCTGCAGCATAATTATTCTACCGATATAATTACCTTTAATTATTCAGGAGAAAATAATACATTGGATGGTGAAATTTTTATATCTTTGGATGATGCATATTCCAATTCGTTAAAATATAAAGTAAATTTGGATAACGAATTATTAAGATTAATAATACACGGCTTTTTGCATTTGGTTGGTTACGATGATAAAACTAAAAGCGATAAAAGAATAATGAAGCGAATGGAAAATAAATTGGTTAAACAAAATCAAAATAAAACAAATAAAATAATATTAAATTATGAACGGTAAAATAGTTGAAGCTTTAACAAAAATTTTAGAAGTATTGGATGAAAATTATTCGTTCGATAAAGTTACATCGGAATTAACAATGAATAATGATTTTGACGAACAAACGGTAAGCGCTGCATACAGTATAGTTTTGGAAAAATTGTTATCGAATAAAAAAAATATTGAAAACACTTTCGAGTTTAAAAAAAAATTCAGAATTTTAACAAATGACGAAATAAATGAAATCGGTATCGAAAATTATAAGTATATTCAACATTTGGTAAACATAGGTTTGTTAAATCCTGTGGAGGTAGAATTGTTGACCGCTCACATTCAATCGCTTCCGGATGAAAAAATATCCAAAGATTATATAAATTGGATAATCTTATTTTCGTTAGTCGAATTAGATTCGGCCGTTCTTCCCGGTAGTAGAGTTCTTCTTCACTCATCGGATACAATAAATTAAGGAAATTAAATGGCTAAAAATCTTGTCTTGGTGGAATCTCCATCAAAAGCTAAGACAATAAATAAGTATCTTGGCAGAAATTACATTGTAGAAGCAACAATAGGGCATATAAAAAATTTGCCTAAAACAAAACTTGGTATAGACCTGGAAGACGGATATAAAGTACAACTTTTAAATATCCGAGGGAAGGGTGATTTAATAAAAAAAATTCGCAAACTTGCCGTAAAAGCAGAAAATATTTATATAGCAACCGACCCAGATAGAGAAGGTGAAGCTATTGCACAAGATGTGGCCGAGATTTTGGAAGGTAAAACCAAAGCCGGTATTTATAGAGTTTTATTTAATGAAATAACAAAATCTTCGGTTAAAAAAGCAATGAAATCACCTATGGAAATAAATATTGGTTTGGTTCAATCTCAACGTGCCAGAAGAGTAATGGATAGAATAATCGGTTATAAAATCAGTCCGTTACTTTGGCGGTTACTTTTGGAAGAATCCGGTAATTCTCTTTCCGCCGGAAGAGTGCAGTCTGTTGCATTAAGGCTTATTTGTGAAAGAGAAGAATTAATAAATGATTTCGTTCCTACGGAATATTGGACAATTCATGCTGAATTTTTAACTGATGATGGAAAAATTTTAAGTGCCAAGTTAGCTTCTAAAGAAGGGAAAACCCTTAAAATACAGCCTAAACCTGAAATGACAGATAAGGACTGGGAAGAGTTTTTGGAAAAAAACTTTGCAATTTCCAACCAACAAGATGCACTTAAAATATTTGATGAAATTAAAGACCAGAATATTTTTACAATTTCCGATATAACAAAAAAGAAAAGCAAAAGAAATCCTACAGCACCATTTATAACAAGCTCGCTGCAAGCTGAAGCATCCCGGAGAGTTGGTTTCAGACCACGTAAAACAATGCAGTTAGCTCAAAATTTATACGAAGGAATTAAACTGGGTCACGGTGAAACAACCGGTTTAATTACCTATATGAGAACGGATTCAACACGACTTAGTGAAGAAATTGTTCGGAGTGCAAGAGAATTTATTAAAGAAACTTACGGAGATAAATATCTTCCCGAAAAACCGCGAGATTATCAAAAGAAAAACAAAAAGAATGTGCAAGATGCTCACGAAGCTATTAGACCAACATCACTTGAGCATACACCTACTAAAGTAAAAGAGTTTTTATCTGCCGATCAATTCAAACTTTATCAACTTATATGGAATAGATTTGTTGCTTGCCAAATGGAATCTGCCGATATAGAATCTACAAATGTTTCCGTAACTGCAGGCAAATATATTTTTAAAGCTTCCGGCTCGGTTATTACTTTTGACGGATTTTTAAAAGTTTATCAAGAATTGAAAGATGCTAATAATAACAGTAGCATTAAAACGGATATAATTCCCGCCGGATTGGAGAAACAGCAAAATCTAAAATTAAAGGAGCTGGAAAAAATTCAACATTTTACAAAACCTGCTCCGAGATATACCGAAAGTACTTTAATTAAAGAACTTGAAAGCAAAGGTATAGGAAGACCCAGTACTTATGCTTCTATTATTGGAACTATACAAGATAGATTTTATATAACACAAAAAGAAAAAAAATTATTTCCTACGGAGCTTGGCATTAAAGTTAATGATGTTCTCGTAGAAAAATTTCCCAACATACTTGATGTAAATTTTACGGCAAAAATGGAAGATGAGCTGGACCTTATAGCTTCGGGCGACGAAAAATATAAAAAAGTTTTGGATGATTTTTACTTGCCGTTTGCAAATAAATTAGACGAAGTTGAAAAAAACATCGAACCTATTTTATGCGATAAATGCGGTGCTCCTATGGAAATGAAAATAGGAAGATACGGAAAATATTTTGCTTGTTCGGCTTATCCGAAATGTAAAAATATAAAATCTCCAAGCGAATTGAGAACCACCAACAAAGAACCGGAATATACAGGTGATGTTTGTCCGAAGTGCGGTGGCAAAACAATATTCAGACGTGGTAAATTCGGTAAATTTATCGGCTGCGAAAACTATCCCGAATGTGATTTTACAAAACAAATTAGTTTGGATATTAAATGTCCGGTTTGCGGAAAAGGTGATGTGGTTTCCAGAAGATCAAAAAACGGAAGAATATTTTACGGTTGTAGCAGATATCCGGATTGCGATTTTGTAAGCTGGGAAATACCTAAAATAAAAACCAAGAAAGATGAAGAATAATTTATTCGGATGTAGTGTTAAGTTCGTATTGCGGGAAAAACTTTCGAATTTTTTACTGAAAAAATTTTTATTTTTCCAAAAAGCTAAAGGAGTTGGAAATTAAAATTCCAAAACTTCTCTTTCCATTTATGTCTTTTTTTAGAGAGAAAGCCCCATGTAATTTATCGGGCTAAGAAATCTCTTTATTATATTTTGATAAGAAACCGATTTCAATTTGGTATAACTTAATTATTATGACAAATAAAAATAATTTTACCGAAACTATAAATAATTTTTTGTCGGAACTTTATAATATAAAAAGAGTTTCCGAAAACACCATTATAGCATATAGAAAAGACCTTTCGCAATTTACCGACTTTCTAAATTCAAAACATATTTATTCAATCAACGGAATAACGGAGCGAACACTTAAACTATATATAGTGAAATTAAACGAAGATAACCTTAATAGAAGTTCAATTAGCAGAAAATTATCGGTCTTACGAGGATATTTTAATTTTTTATTAAAAAATGAAATAATTACCAAAGACATTTCCTCAACAATAAAAAATCCCAAACAAAAAAGAAAATTGCCGGAAATAATAACGCTTGATTCTTTCTTAAAAATTCTTAAATTATTGGATGAAGAAAAAAGCGAAAATAAAAATCATAAAGTGATTTTTGAATTATTATATGGCTGCGCATTAAGAGTTTCAGAACTCTGCAATCTTAATATAGAAGATATAGACCTTTACCGTAAAAGCATTCGGGTAAAAGGAAAGGGAAGCAAAACCAGAGTTGTTCCTTTAGGCAGCAAATCTTTGGATATAGTTCAAGATTACCTTACAAGCAGAAATTATATCAGTAAAACGGAGCCTTTAATTTTAACTACATCAAATAGAAGAATCTATCCGAAATATGTTAGAAGATTGGTTAAAAAGTATATAACAAAAGTAAGTGATGTGGCAAAAAAAAGTCCCCACGTACTTAGGCATGCCGCCGCAACACACATGTTGGATAACGGAGCCGATTTGCTTGCGGTAAAAGAAATATTAGGACACGAAAATTTATCTACCACACAAATTTATACACAAGTAAGTATAGAACGATTAAAAAAAGCATATAAAAAAGCTCACCCAAAATCATAAGGAGTTAACATGAACGTGCAAATAACATCCAGAAAATTTAAAGCAAAAGAATCTTTGAAAAAAGAGATCAAAAAACAACTAAACTCCCTTGAAAAATTTAATGCGGATATTTTGGATGCAAATGTGATATTAAGTTATACACATTTAAAAGACAGCATTAAAACGGTGGAAATAAACATTAGTGTACCCGGAAAAGTTTTTTCGGCAAAAGAAGATGACGACGAATTTTCCAAAGCACTAACAAAAGTAATCAATAAACTTGAGAAACAATTAAAAAAATTAAAATCAAAAAGAATGGCTAAAACAAGATGATAGATTTTTCAAATAAAAAAAATTCACGCAAATCTTTTATTACGGTAGAGTTTTTTTTCAAAGCATTAAAAGAAAAAATTCACATTGAATTACTTACAAAAAAAACATCACTTAAAAAAAAAATAACGGAACAAAATTTACACAGACCCGGTTTGGCATTAGCCGGGTTTGTAGAACTATTTTCATATAACAGAGTGCAAATTGTAGGCAATACCGAAGTGAAATATCTTAGCGGATTGAACAAAGCCAAAAGGAAAGCGGCACTGGAAAAAATATTAAAATTTCAAATCCCTTGTGTTATTTTTACTAATAATAATAAACCTTCCAACGATATTCTGAAATTAGCGGAAGTTCACAACATACCTATCTTTATCTCTTCATTAACCACAACAAAGTTAGCTTATTTGGTAAGCGATTTTTTAGATGACCAATTTGCTCCAAGCCTAACTATACACGGCTCGTTTGTTGATGTTTACGGCGTGGGTTTATTGTTTACCGGAAAATCCGGAATAGGAAAAAGCGAAGTAGTTTTGGATTTGGTTGAAAGAGGACACAGATTGGTTGCCGATGATATTGTTGTACTAACAAAAAAAGGAGAAAACATTATAATGGGCTCCGGTACGGAACTAATTAAACATTTTATGGAAATAAGAGGAATTGGATTTATTGATGTAAGAAGTATGTTCGGAATTAGAGCAATTAGGTTTCAAAAAAGATTGGAAGTTATTATCGAATTGGAAATTTGGGATAAAAAACAAAACTATACTCGAACAGGTTTAGATACAAAAACCGTTAAAGTGATGGATATTGATATTCAATATATTAAAATTCCTATTTTACCAGGTAAAAATATTACGGTTATTTCCGAAGTAATTGCATTGAATTATTTACTTAAACATTACGGTTACGATGCTTCCAAAATTTTAGCCAAAAGAGTTGAAGAAAAAATTAAAACCAAAACAAAAAATACCGATAGATCGGTTGATTACTTTGAACATGATTTTGAGTAAATGTTTCCATTAGATATAGTTTTAGATAATTTTTGAACTTTCCTAAAAATTTTGCGGATAGTTAAATAAATTACATTATTATATATCCGTTGAAAATAAAAGATGATATAAAATGAAAAAATTATAAAAAAAAATATAATATCTACTCTTGATTTAAGATTAGCTATTTATTATTTTCGCAACCTATTAATAATAAAGAGACAAAATGAAAAAAATATTTTATTTCTCACCGAAAAAACTAAAATATATAGAAGTAAAAAACTTTTATAAAAAATTTATTTCCTTAGTACTGGTTTTTTCATTGGCTTTCGGATTTTTAATGTTCGGTATATTTACTATTGTTTCAGGCGTGGTATCGGCCAATAACGAAAAATATATTTCAACTCAAAACAATAAAGAATTATTGAACAGATATAAAAACTTAACAAAAAAGATAAATGCCTTAAATAAAAAAATCACTCTTTTACAAAAAAACGATACGGCATTAAGATTATCCGTGAACCTAAAACCTTTGGATGAAAAAGACAGAACTATTGGAGTTGGCGGTTCGGTGTTTAAAGAATATCTTCCTACAAAAATTTCCAGTGTTAGCGGAATGATAAATAATATAAACAAATCTTTGGAATCACTAAATTCAAAAATTGCAATACAAAAAGAGAATTATTCGGAAATAAAATATTCTTTGGAAAAAAACAAAAAATTATATAAATCAATACCTGCATTTTTACCGTGTAACGGACCAATGGGAGATAAATTCGGAATGAGAATGCATCCGATATTAAAAGTAAAAAGAATGCATGCCGGTTTAGACATTGTTGTAAATACCGGTACCAAAGTTTATGCTCCGGGCAATGCTACTGTAATTCGCAAAGGTTTTAGAAACGGTTACGGTAGAGTTGTGGAATTAGACCATGGTTTCGGTTACACTACTTTGTATGCACATTTATCAAAAATTTTAGTTAAAAAAGGTGAAAAAGTAAAAAGGGGAGAAGTAATAGCATTATCCGGAAAATCCGGAAGTTTGGCTACGGGTCCGCATTTGCACTACGAAGTTAGGCATAACGGAATACCGCTTAATCCCCGAAACTTTATTTTTAACAACATTAGTTTATTTGATTTTATTGCAACAAATTCTAAGCAGGAGAATAAAAACAAATGATATGGACTATTGAATTGGCATCATATTTAATAGATGCTCCTTGGCCGGCTACAAAGGAAGAATTAATTGAATATGCCGATAGAATTGGAAGTCCTTATGAGGTAATTGAAAACCTAAAAGAATTGGAAGAAGACGAAGAATTATACGAAGGAATAGAAGATATTTGGCCCGATTATCCTACGGATGATGACTTCTTCTATTTTGATGATGACGATTATAATTAGATTATTTTTAATTGAGAAATAAATGCACAATTTATTCCTTGAGGTAGAAGGTCAGGAAAAAGCATGTAATATTCTTACCGAGATTTATAATTCCCGACGAATACCCAATGCTTTACTGTTTTCCGGAATTGAAGGGATAGGAAAACATTATGCCGCAATACAATTTTTAAAACTACTTAACCAACAAACTTCTTCGGATTTCATACAAAAAAAAATTGAAAAATTAACCGAACCTTATGTAAAATTGATATTGCCTTTACCCAGAGGGAAAAACGAAACAAACAACGATACGCCTACGGCAAAACTATCTGAAGATATTATTACGGATATTAGAGAACACTTAAATTCCAAAGCTAAAAATCCTTATCACAAAATTAACATAAAAAATGCAAATAATATTAAGATTAACAGTATTAGGGAAATAAATAAAATAATTTCATTAAATTACGATGAAGTAAACTATCGCGGAATTATTATTTCCGATGCTGAAAAAATGAGTACAGAAGCACAAAATGCTTTTCTGAAAAATTTGGAAGAACCACCCGAAGGTATTGTTTTCATACTAATAACAAGTCAACCGGATAAATTGTTATCTACCATTAAATCCAGATGTTGGCATATTAATTTTGCTCCGCTTGATACGGAAACAATAGCCCGAATATTAACACGATATTATTTGTTTGACGAAGAAGATTATAAATTTGCGTTACCTTTTGCACAAGGATCAGTTACAAAAGCTTTGTTCCTTTTGGAAAACAATATTAATGATTATTTGGAAAAAACAATTACCATATTACGTTATTCTCTTGCTAAAAAATATAACACGGCTTACAAAGAATTTTCGGATATAATAAAAGCAAAATCTTCTTTGGCCTTTCAAATTATTTTAGACTTAATTATTACATGGTTTAATGATACAATCAAACAAAAACATTCTGTAGGAAATATTAACTTCAAAAATAATTTTGAAACTTTGGTAAAATTCAATAATAGATTTATTAAAGCCGACGTTAACAACGTAATAAAAAATTTGGTACAAATAAGAAATTCAATTCATAACAATGTTAGCTTGAATCTGTTGGCTATGAATGTTATATTTGAAATAACATCCATAGGAATTGACGCCAAATGAAAGATAAATCAGTACCAAAAAATATATGCCTTTCCGAACATCACCAATCGAAAAACAAAAATGCAAACAATACAACAAGCGAAGAAACACTAAATAATAAAAACAAACTTGTTATTGCAAAATGCAACGGATTTTTGGGCTTAAACATTTGTAAAAACATAAACAATTTGGATATTTCCGTACATGACCAAATAATAATTAAAATTAATGATTCAATTGAATTTGCCGAAATTATAGAATTGGGTTCATTTATAGATATAAAAATTGAAAGCTTGGAAACGGAAAATGAAAACGTTCCGTTAATAGAACGATTGGCAAAAGAAAAAGATGTTCAAAGAAATATTACCAATAAAATTGATGCCGAAGGAGCTAAAGCAATTTTTAAAGATTTGGTTAAACAACTAAACTTAACAATGAAGCTTGTAGATGTACATTACCAATTCGACAGAAAAAAAATATTTTTCTTTTATACATCGGACGGACGAGTTGACTTCAGAGAATTGGCTAAAAAATTAGCGGCACATTTCAGAACAAGAATTGAACTTAGGCAAATTGGTGTAAGAGACGAAGCTAAAATGTTAGGCGGAATTGCTACTTGCGGCAGAGAATATTGTTGTGCAACTTTTATGTGCTCATTCAAAAAAATTACCGCAGAAGATGCATATAAAAATAATATTACTCAAAATATTTCCAAATATACCGGACCTTGCGGTAAATTAAAATGCTGTTTGGCTTACGATTTGGAATAAGCTTCGGATTATTCTCAATTCGTTTATTCAAAAAATTTATAATTTTAACATACACACAAATATTTAAGGTTTAAATATGAAAAAAACAGTAATTGTTGAAGCTAAAAGAACAGCGGTAGGTTCTTTTATGGGAGCATTATCTTCGTTAACCGCCCCGCAACTTGGGAGCATGGTTATAAAAGATATTATGGAAAATGTTAAATTGGATAAAAACGAAGTTGACGAAGTTATCATGGGAAACGTTCTAACTGCCGGTATTGGCCAAGCCCCGGCGCGACAAGCGGCAATTTTTGGCGGATTACCTGTTAAAGTTGAATGTTTAACAATCAATAAAGTGTGCGGAAGCGGATTAAAATCCGTTATGCTTGCCGATCAAGCTATCAAATGCAACGATGCAGAGGTTATTATTGCAGGAGGAATGGAAAGTATGTCCAATGTACCTTATTTATTACCAAAAGCTCGTTCCGGCTACAGATTAGGTAACGGGAAACTTATAGATTCGCTTGTAAACGACGGTTTGTGGGATGCATATAATAATATTCACATGGGCAGTTGTGCAGAATCTTGTGCCAGAAAATTTAAATTTACACGCGAAGAAATTGATGATTTTGCAATTGAATCTTATAAACGTGCTAACAAAGCAAATAAAAACGGCAGATTTATTGATGAAATTGTACCTATAACGGTAAAAAATAAAAGGGAAGAGGTTGTAATAAAAGAAGACGAAGAAATTTCAAAAGTAAAATATGAAAAAATTCCTATGTTGCGTCCGGCATTTGAAAAAGAGGGAATTGTTACAGCTGCAAATTCATCAAAAATTAACGATGGTGCCGCAGCGGTTTTGATTATGTCCGAACAAAAAGCTCTGGAATTGGGCTTAAAACCGAAATTTGAAATTATTGCTCAAGCTTCCGCTGCAAAAGCTCCTATAGAATTTCCTACTGCACCGGCAGATGCCATAACCAAAGTTTTGCAAAAAGCTAATTTAAAAATATCGGATATTGACTTGTTCGAAATAAATGAAGCTTTCGCAGTTGTTTCGCTTGCCGTAAATAAAACGCTTGGTTTAACTACCGATAATGTTAATGTAAACGGAGGTGCAATTGCAATCGGACATCCAATAGGAGCAAGCGGAACACGAATACTTGTTACTTTGCTTCATGAAATGCTTAAAAGAAAGTCAAATTACGGTTTGGCTTCATTATGCATCGGTGGCGGTGAAGCCGCCGCTTTAATAGTTAAAAACTATAATTATTAACGAGGTATATTATGGATATTAAAAATATTACTGTAATTGGTGCAGGCACAATGGGAAACGGAATTGCCCATGTTTTTGCTCAAAACGGTTTTGAGGTGGATTTTGTTGATATTAAAAAAGACTTTGTTGATAGAGGTTTGGCTACAATAAATAAAAATTTGGATAGACAAATTAAAAAAAATGTTATTAATGAAAATGAGAAAAACAATATTTTGGATAGAATAAAACCGGTAATTGGAGTAGAAAACGTAAATGAAAAAACCGATTTTATTATTGAAGCGGTTACTGAAAATAAATCCGTTAAAACTAATATATTTAAGCAGTTACAAGAAATAGTTAAAGCTGAAACTATTTTTGCTTCTAATACATCGTCAATTTCCATAACCGAATTGTCTTCCGTATCTCGTCCGGAAAAATTTATCGGAATGCATTTTATGAATCCCGTACCGATTATGAAATTGGTGGAAATTATAAGGGGTTATTCAACAACGGATGAAACATTTAATACCGTAAAATTATTATCGGAAAAACTTGGCAAAACACCGGTTGAAGTACAAGATTATCCTGGGTTTATATCAAATAGAATTTTAATGCCAATGATTAACGAAGCAATATATACTCTATATGAAAATGTTGCTTCGGCCGAACATATAGATACAGTCATGAAGTTGGGAATGGCACATCCTATGGGACCTTTAACATTAGCAGATTTTATTGGTCTAGATGTTTGTTTGGCAATTATGAATGTTCTTTACGAAGGATTTAACGATTCGAAATACAGACCATGCCCGTTATTAAAAAAAATGGTAGCGGCAAATAAATTAGGAAGAAAAACCGGTGAAGGATTTTTTAAGTATTGAAAAATAAATTGAATTGCAAAAGGAAAATAATGATATAACTAAATAAGTACAAATGTCCTATAATGTATATTATGTAAACTAACATATTTTCCTTTTTCAAATCGATAAGTAATTTACTTTGCCGAAACAATTTGCAATCGGTTAAAAATAAAACTCTTTTTTAGTGTGAATTTTTTAAAAGTAACCGTTAAAATACAAAAACAAGTAAAGCACAAATAACGCCATTATTATTAACATTAATAACGACTTTTTACCGCTGTTTCTATTGTATTTTAAGTTCGATTTGAAAGCAAGTTTTCTTTTGCGTCTTTCATCTTCGTCTTTCGAAGGATCGTAATATCTGGGCTGGTAATCGAATACTTTATGTTTTGCTTTTTTAATAAACATTTTACTTATTTTTTCCCCGTTATAATTTTTAATGCAGACGGTAAACATTTTACAGTAGCCGAAGTTACATTGTTTGAAATAACTTCACCGTCGCAATGCATAAAATACGGTTCTTTTAATTTAATTTCAACTCTTTTGCTATTATACATTTTTGCTTCGCTAACTGTTTCAAGTTTGTTTAATAATGCTTTGGGCAAAACTTTAAGCAATTTGAATCTACTTAATTTTTCAAAAATACTTATATCCAAAAGTTCATCGTCAATAATGGCATTGGGAGTTAAATAGAAGCCTCCTCCGGATGAAATTCCGTTACCTATTGTTATCATAAGTTTTTTGCCACTAAAAATTTTATCGTTAAAAAGAATATCACATTCCAGCATTTTATATTTAATTAAAGCTTTAAATACTGCCAGTACATAGGATGAAATTCCTTTTAACAATTTATCATGCATGTTTAAATAACCAACGTAAGCATCAAAACCAATTCCTAAGTTGTTTATAAAAAGATGTTCCTTTAACTTGTTTGAATTAGCATTCTTAAAAGTAACTTTTCCTATATCTATTTTTTTTATTTCTTGTTTTGTTTCATTATGAATTACGGAAAGCGCATCATTTATTTGTTTGGGGAAATTATAGTTTTTTATTAAATCGTTTCCAGTACCAACTTGCAAAGCGGCAAAAATAATCTTTCGGTTAAAATCTATTCCGTTTAATACTTCATTGGCTGTGCCGTCGCCACCTACGGCAATAATATGTGTGAAATTCGAATTTTCATTTTTTGCTATTTCGGTTGCATGCTTGTGATATTTTGTAATTGAAACTTTATAATTAATTTTGTTTTTATCACAGTAATAATGAACTTTTTGAATTGTTTTATTGCCTCTTCCCTTTCCTGCCGTAGGATTTATAATGTATAAGAATTTTTTCAAATTGGTTATTTTATTTTCTAACGAAAAATATTTTTTTCAATTTAAATAATAACAAAATTCCAACTAAGTGTATTATTTCCCCAAAAAGAAAATTCTATTTTTGTAATACCATAGATTTTACAATGCTGTTGTTTTTTGTTTTAAGATTATAAAAATAAATTCCACTCGGTAAATTTTCGGCGTTGAAATTAATTGAATAAAAACCTTTCGGTTTCTCGGCATTAATTAATTCCGTTATTTCTTGACCGAGTATATTAAATATTTTAAGAACAACATGCTCCCGTCTGTCTAATGAAAATGTAATTTTAGTTGAGGGATTAAAAGGATTAGGATAATTTTGATTTAGTGCAAATTTAAAACGTTCTCCTTTTTGTTTATTATTTTCTTTAATGCTTGTAATAAAATCATCGGGATTTCTGGCAATATCCGAAATTCTTATTTTATATACAATTCCCTTAAAATATTGCGTATAATTTTGAGAAGTTTGATTATATTTGCCTATAAACAAAGGTGCTTCGGGAGTAATTTCTTCCATATTCGTTTTAACGGAACTGCCAAATTTATCATCTAGATATATTGATAATTTACTTGAATCTTTATCATAAACCATAGCAAGATGATGTGTTCCGGAAATATATTCAAAATCGGTTCCGGTTAATGAATTTTGCGGTTGGTTTGTATTGTCGTCCATTAAAGCAAAAACTTTTTTTTTACCCCAATTGAAATGAATATTATATCCGTTTCCGAAATCTTCGTCATTTTTTGTTAAAATCGAATTTGTTTTTGTAGGACTGTCATTTTTTAATTTATTGATATCGGTAGCAAAAACAATTTCAACAGTCCAACTACCGTTACCGGGGTTAAGCAAATTGTTATGTGGTATTTCAATATAATTAGAACCGTTAAAAGAAATACCTCCGCCGTTAACCCAATCGGTTTGATTTTTAAGTATCCCGTTTAAGTTATGTCCGGAGTAATCAAATAATGTATCACCTTCTCCTTTATTAAAAAGATATAAAGCAACCGTATGTTCATCCGGTTGCTCTGTTTGCGCAACAATATTTAAGGTAAAAGTTAAAACAAACAGTATAAATATTTTTTTCATTACATTTCCTTTCCTTTTTAAATATTTTAATTTAAGACATTTTATCAACTTTAAACTTTAATTATAATAAAACTAATAATAAAATTCAAAAGTTTTGTTTACCATTCTTATAATTGAGTTTTCATTTGTAAGTTTATGAACTTCATTTAAGTTAATCCACCGTAACGAGAATGATTCTTTACTAACTATAAATTTTTGGTTCCCATTGGTTTTAAATAAAAAACGAACATCGTAATGATAGTGTTCGGGTTCATTTTTCCGAGCTGGAATAGAATGAATATCCAAATCGAAAATTCTATTTGAAACGATTTCCAAATTTGTCAATCCGCTTTCTTCATAAACTTCTTTTAGTGCAACGTTAAGAATATCGGAATTACCGTCAGCGTGTCCGCCAAGTTGGAGCCATTTATGAAGTTTTTTGTGATGTGTTAAAAGTACGCTTGTTTTATTATTATTCAATACCCAGGCCGAACCCGTTATGTGTCCGTTTAATAAATTTCTGTTGAAACAATTTTTGTTTTCATTTATAAAATTTATAAAACGCTTTACAATGTTTTTTTCGTTAGGATATTTTAAAGCATAATCCGATAAAAGATTTAACAATTTATTTCTATACATAAAATCAGCTTATCCCAGCAGAGCATTTACAAATTCTTTCGGTTGAAAATTTTGAAGGTCATCAATTCCCTCGCCAACTCCGATGTATTTTACCGGAATTTTTTGCTCTGTAGTAATTTTGAATACAATACCGCCTTTTGCCGTTCCGTCTAATTTTGTAATTATTAATCCTGTAAGAGCAGTATATTTTGAAAACTCTCTGGCTTGCATCAAAGCGTTTTGTCCGGTGTTTCCATCAATAACAAGATAAGTTTCGTTAGGAGCATAATCTATAACTTTACCAAGTACTTTTTTAATTTTTTTAAGTTCTTCCATTAAATTATTTTTTGTATGTAAACGACCTGCAGTATCAATTATAACAATATCGGCATTATTTTTTTTTGCTTCTGTTAACGTATCGTAAGCAACAGCCGAAGGATCGGCACCATGTTGTCGTTTAATAATATCAACACCAGCGCGATATGCCCAAGTTTCCAATTGTTCGTTTGCAGCGGCTCTGAATGTATCGGCAGAACCAATCATTACTTTCAATCCGGAATTTCTATAGTTATTGGCAAGTTTCCCGATTGTAGTTGTTTTACCTGCTCCGTTTACTCCTATAACAAGAATAACATAAGGTTTATACATTTTAATTTTTTCGGCTTCGCTTATTTCGTTGTTGTGTTCTTCCAGTACTTTAACAAGCTCTGTTTTAATAATTTCTATTATTTTGTTTTCCGATCTTTCTTTTTCAGCTTTAAGAGATCGTCTGGTTTTGTCGATTATTCTTTCTGCGGTTTCCATGCCTATATCTGCCGTTATTAATGCTTCTTCAAGCTCTTCCAATACTTCTTCATCTATTTTTGCTTTTCCGCTAATGGTTTCGGTTATGCTTGAAACAATTTTTTCTCTTGTTTTGGAAAGACCGCCTTTGAGTTTGTTAAAATTTATGTTTTTAAATAATCCCATCTTTGTTCCTTTTTATTTCGTTAAATGCTCTTAGTCCATAAGAAATTACGGAACCGAAACTTAATATAATACTTCCGTTAAGTAGAATGTAATAAACCAAATTTTCGGGGTTTAGCCCAATGGTAACGGCAATAATAAATAATCCGATCGAAAATACGGTAAACTTCCCGAAGTAATTGGAAGGTAAAACTTTACCTAATTTATTACTTACAAAAATTCCACCGGTAAATATAATTAAATCTCTAAGAATAATAATCCAAAAATAATAACTCGGGAGCAGATTAAAATAATATAAATATGTAACAATCATAATTACAAGTATTTTATCGGCAAGCGGGTCTATTATTTTCCCAAGTTCGGTTATTTCGTTATTTCTTCTGGCAAAATATCCGTCTAGTAAATCCGTAATATAAGCTAAAATATATAATACAAGTAGAATGATTCTTGAATGTTCTATGGCTTCTATATTGCTTACAAAATAATAAATTGGTATTGCCAAAAGTATTCTGGATAAACTGATATAATTAGAAAAAGTATTTATTTGTTTAATTTGAATTTTCATTTATTTATATTTTATTTCATTATAGTTTTATTTGAAAGTATTTTTAAAAGAAAAGCAATTTACATAAAGATTGCTTAAAGCGGAAAATAAACTTTCGTTTTGTAAAATATGCTAGCGAGTAACGGCAAACTTCCCTATTTTTTCTTCAATTTTTTCCCCAATACTGTTATATGCCACAACTCTGTAAATATAAATTCCGGAATTAACTATTTTGTTGTTTTC
>Ga0256841_1002243_pt1 | contig 15591 bp, 18 predicted proteins | sample 356308metaG_FD_185971 | JGI IMG/M metagenome (GOLD analysis project Ga0256841, IMG submission 185971) | Hydrothermal vent microbial communities from Mid Atlantic Ridge, Atlantic Ocean - 356-308 | ecosystem: Environmental > Aquatic > Marine > Hydrothermal vents | place: Atlantic Ocean: Mid... | reverse complement strand
CGAACCCACCAAGCCCGAGCCCTAAAACGACGACCCCAAGGAGGTGACCCCCACTAACGTCCACAACAACCCAAAGTGGGGAATTCCGACGAGCAACTCTGGGGAATACCAGCGAGCGGCGTCAACGACGTGTACCAGGGGAGCTTCGGCACGGTGGAGGCGTCGACGCCGTTCACGGTGGCGGTGGCCGAGATCCAGGCGGTGGAGACGGGAGGGTGACATGAGCCGCACTACGAAGGACCAAGCGTCGGCCCGGCGGGGGGAGGTGTCGGGGAACGGGCAGCGGGCCGGGTCGTTCCGGCTGGAGCCCCCTGGGCGGAGGGTGCAGGTCCCGCAGCTGGTGGTCGCCGTGTTCCTGGTGGCGGTGGGGGCGCTGGTGGCGGTGGTGGTGTTCTCCCAGGCTGCGGCCCGGCAACCCGTGCTGGCGCTCGCCAATCCGGTGGAACGCGGCGAGGTGATCGGGTCGGAGGATCTGATGGTGGTGTATGTGGCGACCGATGATCCGATCAACACCCTGCCGGCGGAGGCGGCGTCGGGCCTGGTGGGGTTGACGGCGGTCGCCGATCTGGACGCCGGCACGATCGTGACGCCGGCGCATTTCGTGTCCCGCAGCGTCGTGGATGCCGGTGAGGGAGTGGTGGGGTTGGCGTTGGCTCCCGGGGAGTACCCGACACCGCAGCTGGCACCGGGTGATCTCGTCGTCGTGGTGGTTACGGCTCGTGGTTCGTCCGAATCCGGCGCGACCCCGAGGGTGGTGGGGTCGGCGGTGGTGTTCGACGTCGCCGAGCTGGGCAGCGGGGGTGATCGGTTCGTGTCGTTGCGGATGCCGGCGGAGGTGGCCGCTGAGGTCGCCGACGCCGCGGCGGCGGGGCGGGTTCGGCTGGTGCTCGTCGCAGGAGCAAACCGATGAGCCTGGTGGGGTTGTGTTCGGCCCATGGTTCCCCGGGGGTGACGACGGTGGCGGTGACGTTGGCCGCCACCTGGCCGGAACCGCGTCGTTGCCTGCTGGTGGAGGCCGATTCGTCCGGCGGGGTGATCGCCGCCCGCTACGGGCTGGGTGACACGCCGGGGTTGTCGTCGCTGGCGGCAACGGCCCGCCGCGGGTTCGCCGACGACGAGGTGTGGCGGCACGCCCAGCAGCTTCCCGGCGGGCTGCCGGTGCTGGTGGGTCCCGCCTCGGCCGACGAAGCCCAGGTGGTGTTGCGGGACGTGGCCGGCGCGTTGGTCGGGTGGGCGGCGGGACGGGACGAGGTCGACGTCATCGTCGACTGCGGACGGATCTGGCCGGGATCACCGACCCTCCCCTTGGTCACGGGGGTGGATGTCGTGTTGGTGGTGGTGCGGCCAAGTGTGGATCAGCTGCGACCGGCGTCGCATCGGCTGGCAGCGCTCGAGGCGTCGGGGGTGGAGGCGAGGCTGTTGTTGGTGGGTGACCGGCCGTACGGGCCCGGCGAGGTGGCGTCGACGCTGGGGGTCGACGTCGCCGGGGTGATCGCCTTCGACCCGCGCACCGCAGCGGTGCTGACCGGGGCACGGGGCGCCGTGGGTGATCTGCGCCGCACGCCGCTGGTCCGGTCGGCGGCCACCCTGGCCGAGCACCTCGCAGCCGCAGCCCCTACATCCGACCGTGAGGAGGATCCGGCTTCGGAGGGCCGGACGGTTGGGGAACGTGAGGTCGTCGAAGGGGTGCAGCGGTGAGCGTCGACGGTGACCTGAAGGGGAGGCTGCACCGCACGGTGGCGGAGCAGCTGTCGGAGCATCTCCGCAGCCTCGACGGTGACGGTCCGTTGAGCCCGGACGACGAGCGGGCCCTCACCCGGTCGCTGATCGCCGCCGAGCTGAAGCGTCTGGCTGAGGACGCCTACCGGCAGGGCCGGGCCCCGTTGGATCCCGCGGCTGAGGCCGAGCTGGCGGAGGCGGTATTCGACCGGGTTCACGGGCTGGGACGGTTGCAGCGGTACGTCGACGACCCGGACCTGGCCAACATCCACGTCAACGGCTTCGACAACGTGTGGCTGGTGTACCGGGACGGCACGAAGGTCCGTGGCGAGCCGGTCGCCGACTCCGACCGAGACCTGATCGAGATCGTGGCCACGGCGGCACGGCGGATGGGCCGCTCGGAGAAGCGGTGGGATCAGGTGTCGTGGGAACTGCACCTCCAGCTCCCAGGCGGGGAACGCCTCCACGCCGTGATGGGTCTGACCGGCCGGCCGGCGATCACGATCCGCCGCCACGACTTCACCATCCACCGCCTCCGGCACCTCGTCGACCTGGGGGTGATCGATGAAGGCCTGGCGGCGTTCCTTGCGGCGGCGGTGCGGGCCAAGCTGAACCTGATCGTGGCCGGCGGCACCAACACCGGCAAGACCACGATGCTGCGGTGCCTGCTGAACGAGATCCCACGTGAGGAGCGGGTGATCACCGTCGAGGACAACCTGGAGATCGGCCTCGACCGGTTCGTGGACCTCCACCCCGACCAGGTGATGTGGGAACGGCGAGGAGCCAACATCGAAGGCCACGGGGAAGCCACCCTGGCCGACTGTGTACGGGCCACACTGCGGCAGAACCCCGACCGCGTGATCGTCGGGGAGATCCGCGGGGTCGAAGTGGTCGACATGCTGCGGGCCATGTCGCAGGGCAACGACGGGTCGATGTCGTCGATCCACGCCGACTCCTCCAAAGGGGCGATCGTGCGGCTCGGCATGTACACCGCGGAGGCCGGCCTCGACGAGCAAACGTCGAACAAGTGGATCGCCAACGCCGTCGACCTGATCATCCACCTCGGCTGGGTCGACGGGGTGCGGCGGGTCACCAGCGTCCGTGAGGTGTTGGAGGCCGAGGCCCGCCAGATTGCCACCAACGAGGTGTACCGGCCCGGCCCCGACGGTCGGGCGGTTCCGGCGCCGGGTCCGGCGATCCGCAACGCCACCCTGAACCGTCTCGTCGCCGCCGGGTTCGACCCGTCGTATCTCACCGACCCGGCCGGGTGGTGGTGACCATGCAGCTGCTTCTCGCCGCCGCCATGGGAGCCCTCGTCGGGTTCGGACTGTGGCTGGGTGTCACCGCCCTGCGGGGGATCCGGGTGGTCCCTCACGCCCACCGGCTCGTTCCCGCCGCGGTCCCCGCCGACCGCGCCGCCGCCTGGCTCGGCTTGGCGCTGGTGGCCGGCGTCGTGGTCGGCGTGGTGACCGGCTGGCCGGTCGCCGGGCTGGCCGTCGGCCTCGGGACGCTCACCGGCCCGGTCGCGCTCGGCGGCACCGCCCGCCGGCGACAGGAGGCCGCCACCGCCCAGGCGATCGCCACCTGGGCGGACATGATCCGCGACACCATGGCCGGCGCCGCCGGCCTCGAGGAATCCCTCATCCAGACCGCCGCCGTCGCCCCCGCTCCCATCCGCCCCCAGTTGGAGACGTTCGCCGCCCGGCTCCGCCACCAGCCCCTCGAGGTCGCCCTGGACGGGCTCGCCGGCAACCTCGACCATCCCTCCGCCGACCTGATCGTCGCCGCCCTCGCCGCCGCCGCCCGCCTCGAAGCCCGCGACCTCGGTGGGCTCTTGGCCCGTCTCGCCGAGGCGATCCGCGGCGACGTCCGTATGCGCAACCGCATCGAGGTGGGACGGGCCCGGATCCGCACCTCCGCCCGGATTGCGGTGGCCACCACCGCCGCCACGGTCGTGTTCCTCTACCTGTTCGCCCGCCACCTCCTCGAACCGTACGACAGCATCACCGGGCAGGGCTGGCTGGCAGTGGTGACCGCCGTCTTCTTCGGTGCCGGAGCGATGCTGGTGCGCTACAGCCGCCTCGACGTGCCCGAGCGGTTCACCCTCCGCCGCACCCCACACCGCGAGGGGGCGGGCCGATGACGGTGCTGGTCATCGCCGCCGCCGGCGCCGGGATCGGCCTCGGGGTCTTCCTGGCGGCCCGTGCCATCCTCCCGCGGCCGGTGCCGCTCGCCGCCGCCCTCGCCGACCTGGAACGGCCCCGCCGGTCCCTCGCCGACCTCGCCGCCGACCCGGCCCCGGGAACCAGCATCACCGAGCGGATCGGCGCCGCCGCGGTGGGGTTCCTCGAAGCAGCGGGCTTGTTGGACGTTGGTGGGCTGTCCCGGCGGCTCCGGACGCTCGGCAAGCCCGTTGAACGGCACGTCTACGAGAAGCTGCTGGGAGGGATCGCCGGACTGCTGCTCCCGGTCGTCTTCGGCCTCACCCTCACGGCGGGCGACGTCACCGTCTCCCCAGCATTCATCGTGCTCGCCGCCGTCGCCCTGGGAGTCGGCGGGTTCATGTGGCCCGACCTCGGACTGGCGGAACAGGTCGAACGGCGCCGCCGCGACTTCCGTCACTCCCTGTCCGCCTACCTGGATCTCGTCACCATCATCCTCGCCGGCGGCGGCGGACTCGAATCCGCCCTGCAGACCGCCGCCGACCTCGGCGACGGCTGGGCATTCGCCGAGATCCGCGCTGCGCTGCGCACCGCCCGGCTCTCCAACCGCACCCCCTGGGACGTCTTCGACGACCTCGGAGCAGAGCTCGGCATCGACGAGCTCCGAGAGCTCGCCGCCTCCGCCCACCTGGCAGGCGACCACGGCGCCCGCATCCGTGCCTCGCTCGCCGCCAAGGCCGACTCGATGCGCGCCAACCAGACCGCCGCCATCGAAGCCCAGGCAGAGGCCGCCACCGAGAAGATGCTGCTACCGGTCGTCACCCTCGTCGTCGGCATGATCCTGTTCATCGGCTTCGGCGTGGTCCAGGCCATCGCCACCCCCGGCACCGTCCCCTAACCCTGACCCGGAAAGGAACCCCCTCCAGACGACAGCCCACCAAGGAGCCATCACAGAAGGGAGCAACCGTCATGTCCGCCTACATCGACTACGCCCGGCTGCTGATCGAAGTCGGCCTCACCCGGCTGGGGATCCGAGTCCGCGACGAACACGGTGGCATGTCCACCGAAGCCGCCGTCCTCACCGGCGTGCTCGTCGCCATAGCGGTGGCCGCCGGGGTGATCCTCATCGCCAAGATGCGGTCCAACGCCGAAGCGATCCCCGACACCGTCACCCCACCCGGCAACTGAACGGACAGGCCGTGACGGGCATGAGACGGCACCGGGCCGAGGCGGGTCTCACCTCCACCGAACTGGCGGTGGTGATGCCGGTCCTCATCGCGCTCGTGCTCGTCCCCTTCCAGGTGGCCCTGTGGTGGCACGCCAAACAGGTCGCCGTCGCTGCCGCCCGGGAGGCCGTCGACGCCGCCCAGGTCGCCGACGCCACCGACACCGCCGGGGAGGCCGCCGCCCGGCGGTTCCTCAACGCCGCCGGCAACCTCGAAGCGGCGCAAGTGACCGTCACCCGCACCGTCGACACGGTGACCGTCGAGGTCACCGGGCGGGCACCCCGGCTCCTTCCCGGGCTCGACTGGCAGGTGACCGCCCGGGCCGTCGGCCCGGTGGAACGGTTCGTCCCGGAGCCCGACCGATGACGCGCTTTCACGATCAACGAGGGGCGGTCTCGACCGAGCTGGCGGTCGTCACTCCGCTGCTGATCGGGTTCATGCTGCTCGTCGTCTTCGCCGGCCGCATCGCCCAGGCCGAAGGCGACGTCGCCCACGCCGCGCAGGAGGCCGCCCGGGCCGCCTCCCTCCTCGGCACCCCGGCAGCCGCGGTGCAGGCCGCAGAAGACACAGCGGCCGCCAACATCGCCGCCGGCGGAGTGGCGTGCCGGCGCCTCGACGTCACTGTCGACACCACCAACTTCCAGGCGGGAGGGCAGGTGGCGGTCACCGTCTCGTGCCGGGCGGTGTTCGGTGACATCGCCCTGCTCGCCGTCCCTGGGACCCGTACCTTCACCGCCACCGCCGTCGAAGTCATCGACACCTACCGGGCCGACCCCGGGAGCAGCCCATGAGCCGCCTGTGGCACAGTGAACGCGGTGCGGTCTCCACCTTCCTGGCGGTGATCGCCCTCGCCCTGCTCATGGCCGCCGGTCTCGCCATCGACGGCGGCCGCAAAGTCAACGCCCTCCGTGAGGCCAGCCACCTGGCCGACAACGCCGCCCGAGCCGGCGCCCAAGCCGTCGACCTCGACACGCTCCGCACCACCGGCACCCTCCAGCTCCTCCCCGAGCAGGCCACCGACCGTGCCCTCCGATACCTCGCCGCGGTCGGCCACAGCGGAGACGTCGCCGTCACCGGTGCCACCGTCACCGTCACCGTCCGCCTCACCGTCGACCCGGTGCTCCTCCCCACCGGCCCCATCACCGTCACCGCCACCGAAACCGCCACCGCCGTCACCCAGGAGCCCTGATGCGCCACCTCCACCACCTTGCCCGCGGCCTCGCCGCCCTCACCGTCGCCGTCCTGTTCGTCATCGGCGTCCCCGCCGGCCTCATCGTCTTCGTCGGATGGCCCCTCCCCACCAGCCTCCCCACCCTCGACCAAGTCCAGCTCGCCCTCCGCAGCGGCATCGACCCCCAGCTGCTGATCAACACCCTGGCGGTCGTCGTCTGGGTCACCTGGGCCCAGCTCGTCGCCGCCGTCGCCGTCGAGACCGTCGCCGCCGTCCGCGGCAGGACCGCCCGCCGCCTCCCCGTCCTCCCCGGCCTGCAACCCGCCGTCGCCCAACTCGTCGCCGCCATCACCCTCGCCGTCGCCACCCTCGGACCCCTCCGGGCCCTCCCCGCCACCGCCGCCCCCCTCACCGCCCCGGCGGTGGCACCGGCCCACCCCACCACCCGCGTCACAAGCCGCCCGGCAGCCGCCGTCGAACCCGTCTCTTCCGTCGGCGTGGTTCCGTCCGTGGACGTGCACCATGCCACCTACCGGGTAGGACGCTTCGACACCCTCTGGAGCATCGCCGAAGCCACCCTCGGCGACGGCCGCCGCTGGCAAGAGATCCGCGACCTCAACATCGGACGGGTCATGCCCGACGGTCACCGCATCACCCAAGCCACCGACCGCCTCACCCCAGGCTGGGAACTCATCCTCCCCGCCGACGCCCAACCACCCGACAGACCCACCGAGGTCACCGTCGAGGGAAGTGACAGCTTCTGGCGGATCGCCGCAGACGCCCTCACCGACGCCTGGGAACGCACCCCCACCTCCAGCGAGATCGCCGACTACTGGCAGCAGCTCATCGACACCAACCGCGACCGGCTGCAACCGCCCCACGACCCCAACCTCATCTACCCCGGACAAACCTTCACCCTGCCCCCCATCCCCGCCGACCCCCAGGCCGACACCACAACGCCCACCCGTCACTCACGTCATGGTGAACCCGACAGGTCCGCCGAGATCACCGTGAAGCGGGGGGATAGCTTCTGGCGCATCGCCGAAGACGCCCTCACCGACGCCTGCGGACGCACCCCCACCACCGGCGAGATCGTCGACTACTGGCAGCAGGTCATCGACACCAACCGCGACCGGCTGCAACCGCCCCACGACCCCAACCTCATCTACCCCGGACAAACCTTCACCCTGCCCCCCATCCCCGCCGACCCGCAGACACCACCGCCGGTCGACCACGGCCTCGACCCGGCCGCCGAGCCGCAGCAGCCAGCCGTCGAGACCCCGACAGCATCCGACACCGGTCCCGACCCCTCAACCTCAAGCGCCCCGACGAGCACCGCACCGACCGAAGACGTCGACGTGTCCAACACCGTCGCCGAACCGCAACCAGCCGTCCCCACCCCAACACCGTCGAGCGACCCAGGCCGAACCCACCAGCAGCCCGAATCGATGGGCCAGACCACCGAGGCGCCCGAGCAGCCCGACAGCCGCTCGAGCGACCTCTTCCCCACCGCCAGTCGCCTCACCGGGCTCGGGATCCTCGCCGCCGGGCTCGTTGCCCTCCTCCAGCGGCTCCGCCGAACCCAACTTCGCCACCGCCACCCAAACACCATCCCCACCCCACCGCCTCCAGAGGCCCGTACTACCGAGATCACCCTGCGGGAAGCGGCCGCACCCACCGCCCTCGAACTCGTCGACCTCGCCCTTCGCGCCATGGCCCGCGACGTCACCACCAACCACATCCCACCGCCCGACGTCGTCGGCATCCACCTCACCTCCGACATCCTCCGACTCCTCCTGTGGACCCCCCATCACCACCCACCGACCGGCTGGGAAGTCGACGACGACGGCCGAAGCTGGACCCTTCCCACCAGGATCGACGTCGAACAGCTTCGCCGGCGAGCCGAGGGAGTTCCCGCCCCCTACCCAACCCTGGTCACCGTCGGACACAACGACGACACCCACCTCCTGCTGGACCTCGAACACCTCGGCGCCGTCCAGATCACCGGCAACCCGTCCGCGGTCACCGCCGCCACGATCACGATGGCCACCGAACTCGCCGCCAGCCCCCTCGCCGACAGCATCGACATCGTCTGTGTCGCATTCGGCGACGAACTCGCCCACCTGGAACGCATCCGAGCCGTCGACAGCCTCGACGACGTCCTGCCCGCCGTCGAAACCAAAGCCGACGCCGTCGCCAACCTCGGCTCACCCACCCCCCTCGACGGCCGGCTCGCCCCTACCGGGGCGGACACCTGGCATCCCCTCGTCATCCTCGACCCGGCCCCCACCCCACCTCCCTGCGCCGAACGCCTCCTCGCCATCGCCCACAGCGGCAGGGCCGTCGCCGCCGTGGTCGGCTACCCCACCGGCGGCCGCTGGCGCCTCCGCCTCGAGGACGACACCATCCGCATCGACCCCCTCGGCTGGACCCTCGCCCGCCGCAACCTCACCCCCAACGAACAGGCCGCAATCGCCGACCTCGTCACCGCCGCCCAAGACCCCGACGGGATACCGACCGACCCCGTCGACGAGCTCGTCGCCGGCGGAGCGGTCACCGATCGGGACCTCGCACCCACCCTCGGTCTGGACGAAGCCGACATGAGCCCCTCGATGCCTGCCGGTCCGGTCGAAGTGAGAGTTCTCGGCCCCGTGCACGTCGCCGGTATCGACCGGCGGTTTCCGGCCCGCAAGTGTGTCGAGCTCGTCACCTACTTGGCCTTCCACCGCCAAGGCGTCGAAGCCGACGTCCTCATGGAAGCCCTCTGGCCCGAACAAGCCCCCAACTCGCGGCGGCTCAGCCAACTCGTCTCACGGGCCCGCCTCACCCTCGGTGACGACCCCGATGGCATCCCCTACGTCCCCTACGTCACCGACGGCCTCTACCGGATCAGCTCCCACCTGCAGACCGACCTCGACACGTTCATCCAGCGAATCCGGGCCGCCGAGGCCACATCCGCAGGCGAACGGCTCGATCATCTCCATGCCGCCCTCGACCTCGTACAAGCCGCTCCCTTCAGCGGTGTCGGCAGCGGCTACGCATGGGCCCACACCGAAGGCATCGGCACCCACGCCATCGTCGCCGTCGACAACACCGCCCACCAGCTCGCCGACCTCGCTCTCGACGCCGGCCAGCTCGACCTCGCCGAATGGGCGGCCCGTCGAGGCCTCATCGCCACCTACGCCTGCGAGGCCTGCTACCGCAACCTCATGCGCATCGCCATCGCCCAACAGAACCCGGTCGCCCTCGAAGCCATCTACACCGAACTCCTCACCGCCGTCGACGCGGACGACGGCCCCGACGCCGCCACCTGGCTCGAACCCGAAACCGTCGAGCTCTACGAACGGCACTCCCGCCGCCATCGCCGAGCAGGATGATCCCCTAGGAGCCCCCGACTATGACCCCTCACCCTTCCCCCGTCGAACACTTGCAACGCCTCCTCCACCATCATCAGACCGACCTCGCTCCCCGTCTCGCAGGAGAGGCCGAAGCGCTCGCCGCCGAACTCCCCAAGCTCCACCCCGACGAGGCGCCCGATGCGCTCCGGGTACTCACCGATGCCCGCAACCGAATCCTCGAAGCCTGTGACGCTCTCCGGGATCTCCGACGCACGCTCCAGGGACGAAGCGGACGCAACTCGATCGGCTGACGACTGAGATCGCGGCGAGAGTTGCCGGTCAGAGTGGAGGGGTCAGTTGTCCCGCCAGGTCGTTGTGGAGGGCGGGGTCGGCCAGGGCCTGGAGCAGACGCTGAGTAACCGGGTCAGCGAAGTACTGACGGTCCACCGTCTCGACTGCGGTTGCCGCCGCGGCCAGCAAGGCTGTGCCCTGCTCGGTCAAGGTCACGATCCGGATGCGTCGATCGTTCTTGCCGGGGGAGCGGTGCACGAGACCCTTGCGCTCGAGGCGCCGCAGAGTATCCGAGGTCGTGTTCTGGTCCGATCCGGCAAGTTCGCTGATCGTCGTCTGAACTGCCTCGCCGTGCGTTCGGGATTCGAGCCACCAGGTGACCGCCAGCAGAACGAACTGGAGGTGGGTGAGCCCATGTGGTTCCAGGGCGTGGCGGACGCTCCGCTGCCAGGAGGTGCTGGCTCGCCAGAGAAGGAACCCGGGACTCGTCCACGGTTCCGGGAACGCGAAGGGTGAACCGGCTGCGGTGGCCACTAGGCCTCCTCCGTGATCCCGGCGATGTTGCGGACGGCGGTAACCAGGTTGGGAGCGACACGTGGGCCGAGCAGTTTGGAGAGTATCGGCGTGGCCCACCCTGTCATCTCAATGCGGTGTACTACCTCGTGCCGTCCACGGTCGGGAAGCAGTTCGTGGATGAAGAGAACCGTGGCGCCGGGAAGGCGAGAGCTCGTCACAAAGGATTGACCGACGGTGACGGATTCGAGCTTCCATCTCAGGCGCGGACCATGCGTCGGCTTGAGCATGCCCTTTGCGCCGGGGGAGAATGGCGCGGAAAACGAGACCGAGGCTACATCTGGGTCCCACTCCGGCCATCGGGAGGGGGTGGCCCACAGCTCCCATACCTCTTCGGGGGTTCTTGTCGTATGCGCGCGTGCTTCCGATATGAGCATGCACCGACATTAGTACGTATACGTATTGATAGTCAACCGTCCGAGGAACAACCCGGGCCAAGCGCATCGGCGCCCGACCAGACGACACCGCACCGGTCGAGCCGTCCTGAGGGACGAGACCTCCCACCGCATCCACCGGAGAGCCTCGCCCCGCCGATGATTCCCGGTTGGACCGCGGGTGTGCTTCAGCCGAGCGAGGTCTGCGTGCGCCAGATCGCCTTCCACCCGTGATCGGATCGGCGGAGGACGAGGATCTCCTGTCCTCGTTCTTCGTGTCGCCGCCCGCCAGGACATAACGATCACGAAGACGTAGGTGGCGACGGCGACATCCCCGTACAACGACAGCGAGTGGTCGGTGATGTCGAAGGCCTCGGTGGTGGCCGCCGCGGCGAAGCCCGCGTAGGAGGCGACGATGGCGTCGCGGCCGTCGATCTCGGCGGCGAGGCCGGGAGCGACGAGACGAGCCGTCGGGTCGAACAGCGCCGCGATCGCGGTCATGTCACCAGCGCTCCAGGCCATGTTGGACGCCTCGACCGCCTTCCAGATCGCCTCGGCATCGGTCACCTGTTCGGAACTTGGCCGACCGGACTCTCGCCAGCTCGATGCTCATCGATCGATACCTTCGCAGCGACGAACCGCCGGTCGAACCGTCCGGGCTTGCTAGCGGCGACCGGCCTGCCTAGCATTGTTGTATGTACAACACAGGTCGGGAAGCGGCGGTGGCGGCGCTGTGGAGCGAACCCTGCCTGGCGGCAATGGTGCGGCGCCTCCACCGGGTCGTCGTCGGTAGGTACGACGAGGCCCTCCGGCGCCACGGGCTTACCGTCGCCCAGCTTGACCTGCTGATGACGCTGCTCACGGCCGACCGGGCCCTCCGGTCCGTCGAGCTGGCCGGCGCCCTGCAGATGGACCGCTCCACCCTGAGCCGCAACCTCGCCCGGCTGCGCCGCCGCGGCCTGGTGACCGGCGGCGACCGCCCCGGTGCCGCCGCGGCGGTGACGCCGGCTGGCCGCCAGATGGCCGAGGACGCCGCCGAGGCGTGGCTGCGAGCCCAGCGCGCCACCGCCGAGATGCTCGGCGCCGACGGGGTCGCCGCCCTCGACCTGCTCGCCCGACGTGTCACCACCCCCGACGAGGAGGGATGAACCCATGGCCACCTTCGAGCTCGCCCGCTACACGATCGACCCGAGCCGCACCGACGAGCTCGTCGAACGCTGGCACCAGGCGGTCGCCGCCATCCGCGCCCGGTTCCCCGGACTCCTCGAGGCCAACCTGGTCCGCATCGACGACGGCACCTGGATGGACGTTTGGCGCTGGGAGACCCACGAGGAGGCCCTCGCCGCCGCCGAAGCCGCCCCCTCCGTCCCCGAAGCGGCCCGCCTCTTCGAACTGATCACCACCCCGCCGTCGATGGAGCACGGCGACATCGTCGCTCATGGCTGATCCCCGGTCGGCCCTGGACCGGCTCCTCGACGAGGCGCCCCCGCACGTCGCCGACCTCGTGCGACGCTGCCGCGGGGCGATCCTGGCGGCCATGCCCGACGCCACCGAACGGGTCTACCTGGGGTGGCGAGGCGTCGGCTTCCACCACCCCACCGCCGGCTACGTCTGCGCCGTCTTCCCCGCCGACGACCACGCCAAGGTCGGCTTCGAACACGGCCACCTCCTCCACGACCCCCATGGCCGGCTGGAGGGGACCGGGAAACGGGTCCGCTACCTCGTCGTCACCGACTGGAACGACCACGTCGCCGAGGCCCTCGACGACTTCATCGCCCAGGCCATCCAGCTCCGGTAGCCACCACACCGCGGCCGAGGAACGCCCATCACCGGGCCGCGACGTGCTCAAGGAGCTCGACGGCGCCCGCGACACGGACACCGTCCCGTACTGCTTGAGCGAGGGACACCCCTCCGGAGAGGAGGCCGACCACCGGCCCGGCTGGGCCTTCGATGACGAAGTGATCACGAGGTAGTCGGACACGTCGAGGAAGGTCGAGACTGCAGTCCGTTCGTAGTCGGACGCGATTGCCCTTTGGCTCACGAACCGCAGGCTGGGAAGCGTCGATGGGCCAGGAGGATGAAAGCTCATCAGCCCGCTCACTGGCCCACTCAGTGAGATCGTCTCCTCCCGCGGCGATCTCAGCACAGGCCTTCTCGAGGCTGAACACCTTGCCGTCGTGGATGGCCCGCTCGATCCAATCCCAGAGTGCGGGACAGAAGTCGAATCCGTCGGGCGGGTTCTCGGCTTAGATGAAGACGTTGGCGTCGAGGAGATACGCCATCAGGACACACCCAGCCGCATCGCGAGCGCGTCGAACGTCGACTTCTTTCTGAGCCCGAGCATTCGGAAGGCATCCGCAACGAGGGTCTCCCCCTCGAGGACACTGGCGATCACCTCCCGAGCGAACGGCTTCCTGAGCCGAGTCTGCTCTGTGTGATACCGACGGGCGGCACCGACACGGAGGCCACACCCCTCGATTCAGTAGGAAGGTCGTGCGCTAGAGGAGTCTCGCCATCGACCCACGATATCGTTCCCGCTGAGGTGTGTCGGCGATCACCGCCGCTTCGATCCAGGTCTGATCCCTTCCAATCTCCGTTGCGAGATGAGCGAGTGCCTCGGCACGGGGGTGGGGTTCCCGGATCGAGGCGACGATCGCGCCAGCAGCGCGGAGGGCCCGGGCGAAGTCTTCGGGTTCGTCGAGGTTGTGGCGGATGAGGATCCGGTCGATGAGGTGGTGTTCGAGGGGAACGGCCTGGTTGATGGCCTGCTGGAGGACTTCCGGGCGCCCGGCGGCGACGAGGTCGGCGGGGTCACGCCTGTCGGGCAGACGAGCAACTCGCACCCGGAGACCGTGGGCGGCTGGCTCAAGCTCGGCAATGTGTTCGACAGCGAGGAGGCCGGCCGGGTCGCCGTCGAACGCCAGGGTGAGGTCGCCGGTGACCTGGCGCAGCGCCTGGAGGTGTTCTGGGGTCAGGGCAGTGCCGCCGGTAGCGACCACGTTGGTGATGTCGGCCTGGTGGGCGGCGATGGCGTCCATATAGCCCTCGACGACAACGGCAGGGCCTGTGTCGGTGATCGGCTGGCGGGCGAGGTGGAACCCGTACAGCAGGGTTCGTTTCTGGTAGAGGGAGGTCTCGGGAGTGTTGAGGTACTTCGGTCCGTCACCCGAGAGGAGCCGGCCGGCGAACCCCCTCGGGGTTCCGTCCTCGCCGTGGAGGGGGAAGATGATCCGGTTGCGCATCCGGTCGTACAGCCGTCCGGTCCGAGACCGTCCGACGACACCGGCGTCGACGAGCAGCTCCTCCTCGAAGCCTTCCCGAAGAAGTTCCTGGGTGAGCCACTGCCAGGAATCTGGGGCGTAACCGAGCTGCCAGCGGTCCATTGCGGTGTCCCCGATCCCTCGACCCTCCAGGTAGTCGCGGGCTCTCGCTCCCCTGGGACCTTGGAGATGCCGCTGGAAGATGGCGGTGGCCATCTCGATGACTTCCTGGAGCTCGGACCCGCGGACGTTCTCCCGGTTGAGTTCCGGCTCGCTCGTGGTCCGGTCACGAACCTCCAGCCGGGGAGCACCGAGGGACGAAGTCCGGTCGAGGTCGAGGTGGCGTCCCTGTTCGAGCTGGGTGAGGACGCTCCGGGCGCATCCGATGACACGGTTGGCGGTGGCCGCCACCTTGTCGAGGTCGCCGCCGCTCCACGACGCCACATAGGGAAGGCTGTAGCCGGCGGAGTCGATCCCCAGGGCGGCGCACACCATGTAGGCGACGGACTCGGCTTCGACCTCGACGATCCCGCGGCAGTTGGGACGTCCCTCCGAGGTCGGTTTGTGAAGGCGGATGTGGGCCAGTTCGTGTACTGCCGTCTTGAACCGTTGCGCACCGGGGAGATCGGCGCGGATGACGACGTCGCGGCGTTGCCAGTCGGTGATGCCGTTGGCGTCGCCGAGTCGATCGAGGTTGGCCACCTTTAGGTCGAACCCGGCCTCGCCGATCAGCTCCGCCACGCGACTCCACTGTGCAGGCAGGTCGCCTTCGACGAGAGCGGCGGTGACCTCCGGGAGGGGCTCGCCGTCGGTCTGGGAGATGTCGAAGACGTGGACCACTCGGAATCCGACCACCCGGCGCTGCTCCTTCGCCTCGTCCTCGTCGTTGTCGACCGTGACCTTGCGGATGACCGGGGCAAGGATCTGCAGACCCCGTTCTCCGCGACGCACCTGGCGGCCGAGCTGCTGCCACGTGCGATACCCAGCCACTCGGCTGGGAGTGAAACCTCGGGCGAGCGCCTGGGTCCAGATCAGTCGGGTGTTGGCGAAGGAGTAGTCGTGGAATCGGGAGGCCACCTCGAGCGCCCGCCTCCAGTCCTCGGAGGTGACGAGTTCCCGCAGGGAGTCCTGAAGCTGGTCGTGGAGTCGTTCGACCGCTGCGCTGTTCCGTTCCCGGGTCTCCATTCCCACAGCGTGCGATCCGCATCCTCCAAGGAAGCGTCGAAACGCCTCCAAGAATGCTCCAATCGGGGAACGACCCTCCAGGCGGGCCCGGCGGTCGCCGCTGAGATGTTCTCGGAGTACCACCGGGCCAGCATCTGGTCATGGACACGCTGGACCGCCTCCTCACCCCCCCCGAGCTGGCCGACTACCTCGGCGTGCCGGTGGCCACCCTCTACGTGTGGCGTCACCGCCGCCAAGGGCCGCCAGGGTTCAGGGCCGGACGTCACCTCCGCTATCGGCTCCGCGACGTCGA
>Ga0256841_1002242_pt1 | contig 15593 bp, 14 predicted proteins | sample 356308metaG_FD_185971 | JGI IMG/M metagenome (GOLD analysis project Ga0256841, IMG submission 185971) | Hydrothermal vent microbial communities from Mid Atlantic Ridge, Atlantic Ocean - 356-308 | ecosystem: Environmental > Aquatic > Marine > Hydrothermal vents | place: Atlantic Ocean: Mid... | reverse complement strand
TTTAGTTAATGGAATATATAATTTTAATATTATAACAATTCATGACTCATTATTTTAAATACTATTTATAAATTACAATATTATGGGACTATTTAGCGGATTAAAAAGAATTTTATTTGGAGTTGAATCACTGGCTAAGTCCGGCGCGGACAAAGCGCTCCAACAGACCGGTGATCTTCTTGAAAAGGCGAAGGATGCCGGTGAAGATATCTATGAAAAAACAAAGGACACCGTATCCGACGTCGTAGAATCAACCGTCGAAAAAGCTTCCGATGTCCTGGATGACGCCAAAGATCTCGCCGGCAAAGCTTATGAAAAAACAAAGGACACCGTATCCGACGTCGTAGAATCAACCGTCGAAAAAGCTTCCGATGTCCTGGATGACGCCAAAGATCTTACCGGAAAGGCTTATGAAAAAACAAAGGACTTAACCGAAGAAGCCTTGGAAGGGGCCAAGGATTTATCAGAGAAATTAGCGGACAAAGCCAAAGATCTCACCTCCAAAGTTGCAGAAAAAACGACAGAGACTACCTCTGAAGTGAAGGACAAACTCATAGAAGGAGTCGCTCCAATACTAGACAAAACAAAAGAAGTTGCCGGTGATGCATTGGATGATGTTAAGGCATTGGGCACTAACCTCGCACATAGTACCAAAGAGAAGGTCAATAACCTGACCGATGCATTTACTGCCGGTGCGAAGGACGTTCAGGACGATTTGGATACAGAAGCGATATCTGAAGCAAAAAAAGAGACTAATTTAGGGCAAGACTTACTCGGAACCGTAGGGGCATCGACTTCTAAGATAACGAAAAAAGTCCTTGACAAGAGCAATGATTTGCTCGAAGAACTATCAGAAAAAGCAGCCCCTGTCTTGGATGATCTAGGAGAGGCCTCCGAAAAGCTCGGTGAAAAAGTCTTAAAAGGAAAAGATATTCTACTCGATAAAGCTAAAGAGAAAATTTCCGAAGCACAGGATAAAATTGACGATTTTATTGCGAAGGAGAGAGCTATCGAAGCTGAAGAGCGATCCAAAGATAAAAACCGGGATGGATTTGCGGATGATGACCTAAATGTCGGGGGAAGCTTAATGGAAGGCAAGGATAGTTTTTTTGACAAAGCTCGCAAATTAGCGGAAGGCAATGATCGGGCTGCAATAGAAGTGGACATCGAGGATGTCACTCCTCCGGAGAGTGACGAATGATCGGGAGGTTCTTACTCTTCTACAATCCAAGTTTGTTATTCAATATTCGGAAACCGTTGACCTGCTGAATCTCACATTAGAATCCGTAATGAGATGCATTGGGCCAAAAGGAAAACAACTCTTTGGTGTTCACATTGAAGTAAAACAGATACCTTCCCGCGTAAGAAAACTTTTTGGGAAAAAGATCGGCAGAAAATAAATTCACCATCGACGGCAATAAGGAACTTATTATTACCAAAAACAAAACTTTTTACGCTCATATATAGATTAATGAATTCCTCACTGCTACACGTACTTTCCAAAACTTCCAAACGAGATATGCATGAATTTCTCCATACCGAGAAATGGTCTTTATCCGATTTGGTCCGGATCGCGGTTTCAAAAGATCAGCCTACAGGCTGGAGAGGGGCTTTGATGCTTTATAACTGGCTACTGGAACATCCGGAAGACAGGGATAAAATACCGCTTCCGGAGCTCCTGAAAGGCTTATCAAAAAAACCGGATGGACATCAAAGGGAATTGCTCAAAGTACTGAGTCTTATGACACTCACTGAGGAAGAAGAAGGGCAACTTTTTGACCTGTGCATGGGGATATGGGAAAAAACATCATTTCAACCCTCCTTGCGCTATTACGCTATACGAATAATTGCACAGATTATTTCGCGTCATCCGGAGTTGAAGAAGGAACTGAACTATCTTATAGAGGAACGGTATCTGGAGTCGCTTTCTCCGGGCATCCGAAAATCCATCCTAAAAATGCTTTCGTCCACTACCGCTTAAAATGGGAATCCAAGTGCGATGTTGTATACCAGTCCCTCTCCGATACGCGTACGAGAGACCGGATGTGTTTTGCTGAAAAACCACTTGGAATTATCCACCTCATAGGGATAAAGGAGCTTTAATCCTACATCCAATCGAATAACAAACAATTCTACATCCAATCTCAATCCGGTCCCCGTACCTACAGCTAACTCACTTAGGAAGTTGGTCGAAAATCGCCTTGTAGGATCTGCTGCATTGAGTTCCCAGATATTGGCTGCATCTAAAAACACGGCGCCTTTAAGATAACTTATTATCGGAATGGGATAGCGAAGCTCCATGTTGAGATCTAATTTTACATCCCCCGCAGAATAATACCCGCGATAACTCCCATCATAAAGATTGGCTGTTCCGGGCCCTAAAGAACGCACATCCCAGGCTCGAATGGAAAACGGGCCGCCTACAAAAAACTGCTTGACATAAGGCACCACCTGATTGCCTAAGGCAAAGGCAATCCCGGGACCTACCCTAAATGCCAAATAGGTTTCTCGAGTAAAATGGTAGTACATCTTCAAGTCGGAACTGAAGCGTATAAAACTAGAGAACTGAAGTGTATCTTTCCCCAACCGCAGTAGAGATATATCCGGCGTCTTATTTGAAATCCCTTTTAAAAAAGAATTGACAACAAATAATTCAACACCGGATTGCTCCAAAGACCCAACACTTGCCCAACTCCATCGAGTACCCTTAATTTGCCTGGAAAGGGAATATCCAAAGTATTTGAAGAAAATAGATGAAAACAACCTCTGCCCGAGTATGCTCCTAGTCAGAAATTCATTATCTCGGATGATGGTATCAAAGCTGGCTTCCTTCTGTGGATAATAATACTCTAGCCCCAATGTCCGAATCGAGATCGAAGCATTATCAGAAGCTTTAAATCTATATCCAAAATCTACCTTTCCACTCGCTGATGAATAAAATGTAGGAAGGCGTAACAAACTCAAATTCGCCCTGAATTCCGGTCGTGCCCGCTCCTTTATTTCATTAAAAAACCAAGGGGACATCAACCTCGATCTATAGAGTATATCAAAGGTTCCGGGAAATCCACTATAGTTTGGCAAAGTGGCTTCCAAACCCAACTCATAATTGTACGCATTGATAGCCAACACCTTTTGGCCATTCTCTCTTTTATCAAAATAAAACTCCGTATCCCCGATAATATAATAATGCATCCCTATCCCCCGATTTCTAAAATTGCGATTGCGCAAAGACAATTCGATACTAGGGCGGATAATATTTCGCAGGTTAAGAAAGGTTTGCTGATCACTATACCTGGAATAAGTAAGTCCCCCCTGCCGTTCGAACTCGTATTTGACGATAGGCGACAGACGAAGTATATAATCTAGCTTATTGGAGAAGGTTTTATTGAGGCGATGATCCAGGGTTACGAGCTTATAGGATGGAAAGCGATTAAGCCCATCATAAGTCTGCACCTCATTTTGAAGGGTATAAATATCACCCGGGTGAAGCTTGACTTTTTTCTTTAACACTTCAGGTATTACATATTTTCGCCCCTGCCGATAATGATACCGGATATCCTCCACGGTAGTATCCTCCCAGTGAGTGATCTTGGGATCATAATCTGCAAATACCTCCACATGGCCCAGTGAAAAACGAACATGTGAAGAATCCTTTCCCGGTGGTACTATGTCAATCGTCAAATTGATGCGATTCCCAAAAGTATCTGCCGGTCGAGGTCGAATAAAACTCGCATTGAAAAAGGCAAATCCTTTATTTTTAATTAATTGGGTAATCCTCGCCCCTTCCCGATAGAATAATTCATCCATAGCCGGCGCGTTGCGTTTGAGCAAGGATTGGTGTTCTATCTCCCATTGGTAGGGAAGCAAGCTACTATCACCAATGACATACTTTACTTGATTGAGGACAAATCTCGGCCCGAGGGTTACGACATATTTCAATTCTGCACAAAGATCATCCGTTTGTGTCTCCATCTTAGCTGAGGCCTTTAGATACCCTTGGTTGTATAGGTAATTCTCTATCGCTGTCAAGGCTTGAACCGCCACCGAACTGTCGTAAGACGTGTAGGGGTGTGTCTTGTTAAGCAATACCTTTTTAAGCAACTTGGGCTTCTTCATCTTCTTCCCCTGCTTGTTCATATAAGCACTGATACTAGGGATGAAGCGCTGTGGATTGGTCGCTTTAAGGGGGAACCTCAGTTTGATATAGTACTTCAGATCACTGAGTTTATCAGCGTGCTCCGGATCCGTTATTTCCAGGCTCTGTTCACAGAGAATAACGGAATTCCCCTTATGCTCTACCATCACCTCTTGACTCTTTGCCTGTGGACAAAAAAGCCAACTGAACAAAACGATTAAAATAGCTATTCGGAAAAACCCGATCATATTAATTTGTCATTTCTCCCATCTGAGTATACCCTTGCTGTGCTTGAGTATCCTATCCAAAATGCAAATATACCACTATATCCTTCATTGTACGCCTGTCCAATCTACAATATCCTTCATCTCTCACTACAGGAATGGTTTTGCCTTGATTTTCCTGCCACTTTACCTATGAAATGCCTAGATAACCTACCTTTGCAATACAAAGAAAACCTTACCATGATCTCAAAAAATAAAATTAAATATTTTCGCTCCCTTCAGATTAAAAAATTTAGAGAAGCGCATCAAAAGCTATTGGTCTATGGTAAAAAAATCGTTCAGGATCTCGCCGCTAACCATCCACAGCACATTATTGAGATAATGGGGTTGGATGAATTCGCTCCTTACTTTGACCGGACGAACCTTCCCTTTACAACCACAGACGAGAAGACACTCAAACAAATTTCCGGATTAACTTCCCCTCCCCCGCTGATCGCTCACTGTCATTTTCCATCGTCCACCGACAAGGCCGCACCCCAACCCCTTCTACTCTACCTCGACGACATCCAGGACCCCGGCAATCTTGGGACAATACTACGTACGGCCAATTGGTATGGCCACCACCATATCCTCCTGTCCCCTAGATGCGCAGATCGTTATAACCCCAAGGTCATCCAGTCGAGCATGGGGGCTGTTTTTGACTTGTTTATAGAGATTTTGGAGGGGTATGAAATGGTTGCAAAATACCCCCAATATAGACTTATCGCTGCTCATTTGGAAGGTGTTCCTCCGACGAAGATAGTACCCCATCCGTACGATATAGTCATTATTGGCAATGAAGGGCAAGGCGTACATCCTGAAATCTTAAAAATAACCCACATTAACCTTCGGCTACCCGGGCGGCCGAATCCCATGACAGAATCCCTTAACGCAGCCATTTCGGCAGGTATTATATGTTATAACTGGGATATGAAATGAACATGAATTTTATCCATCTCGAATTCACAATTAATGCGATTGATACTATCTTTCCATAAATTAAGGAATGCTAAAATCGCATCGTTTTACCCCTCCAGAATTGCCAATTTAGTGTAATTAACTCTCCTAAATGCAATATATTATTTCATATTTCGAATTGAAATAAGAATAACCTATTGTCATTCAATGTCTCCAGTAGCTCAATCCAATGCAATAATAATGTGGGGGGGAAGGGCTACACTCCAACAGATTGGACCTTGGGTCGTGCGATCCAGGCATACACCCCAAATAATACTGCTGAGTAAAAAAGATTGCTTAATAGTGTACCTTTAAGCGCATATTCTAATCCTGCAAGATAACTGGCCATAAGTCCACTAAAACTAGCTGGATACATCGTTCCACTTGCCCAAACTCCATAGTTGGAGACCAAAAAGAAGATAACCGTAGCTACAATGCCCCCCAAAGCGACTTGTCCCACACCTATCCTTTTCATACCATATGCACCATACGCTACGATGAGCAGAATCGGAACCATTTGGTACATTACTCCGGGAGTAAACCAAGCGAATCCATCCATATACGAGCTGTAAATCACATTATTGAGGACGAGGTCACTCAACCAATAGGCTAGCAAAGGCAATGCAAAAGCCCATCTCTTATCCTTCAAGATAGCGCCGGAGAATAATGCCATCGCACCTACAGCTGTAAAGTTGGGGTAATGAGGGATCAATCGGGTCACTACAGCGAGCAACACCAAATTTCCTGCAATTAATAAATTTCTGTTTTTCATAAACGTCTCAATGATTTGTAAGCCCAAATTTCGATAAAATAACGGGATATTTACTCAATAAGTTCTATTATTTTTATTTTTATTGTTCACCCTCTTCTAATTCCATAAGAAACACATAGCGCAACCACACCCCCCAAGCCATAATTCCGGAGAGGACCAGTCCTGCTTTACCATCCAGAATGGCGCCTTCCTTCAAGTAGTGTTTCAAAAACCGCACAAGGGGTTTGAGGACCAACTTCCAATAAGAAGAGGACTCTCCTGCATCATAGAGCATCTGCGCCTGCCAATGTGCATAACGACGTATCTTATCCAAGTAGTGCTCCATATCCTTAATGGTATAATGCAATAGGGCTGCCTTTAAATGACCTATTTTGACACCCTTGGTTTCGATCTCCTCATGCACCTGTACATCCCGGTAACGACACACTTCTCTTTTGATCAATCTAATCACCTTGTCATGCCGCCAAAGATAACGCAACCGCTTTCCAAACACAATATTGGAGCGCGGAATCCAGTAGCCGTCCTTCTGACCTCCTTCTTGACGAACAATCGCTTTTACCTCCGCAGCCAATTCGGCAGGTACTCGCTCATCTGCATCCAATATAAATACCCATGGAAAACGCGCCAGAGCAATAGCTCTATTCTTCTGTTTGGCCGGTGAGATGTATTCATGTTGAAGGAACCGAACCTTAGCATGCCGCTTTGCAAGTTGCGGGGTTCCATCCGTACTGTACGAATCCATCACTAGAATCTCATCTGCCCAAGAGACCGATTCAATAGCAGCATCAATGTGCTCTGCTTCATTGAAGGTAGTAATAATGGCCGATATTTTCCCCGAATGCATAAAATTCTGTCGTGTATATTTGGGCACAAAAGTAATTGAAAGTGAAGACTCCTACTCATAAACGACCGTCAAACCTACACAGTTGTTCTATTTTCAAGACAAAAGGCCAATTCTTCATATGCTTAAAAATTTCTAATAAATTGGAATTAAATGTATTACAAATTTTCTGTGCATAGGTAACCGCTGCGCTCTCACATGAATTTCGTCTGAACCCCTGTTTAAACAGGGAACTCTTACTCTTCAAACGTATAAAGAAGTGCCAAATCAAAATAATTGTCTATCCTTGAGCTGCTCTATTTAATAATATTCATATCATTAAAAATTTATAATAAATTGAAAATAAATGTATTATAAATTTTCTGCAGCTATGTAACCGCTGCGCTCTCACATGATTTTTTTTAATTATACTTCTGTGTGAATTTATAATTAATAAAATTCATGTTCGTTTCATATATTATATATTCATTTATTAATCAATTAAAACTTAAATCCTAATGAATTTTCATACTATATCAGAACAATTCACGGCTCTAATCGACCAATGGACAATGGATTTGGATGGCTACACTATGACAGAATTATCCTATAAGCCGCAAGACGGTGGATGGAGTCTCGGGCAAGTGTACAACCATTTAATCCAAGCCACGCTGCAATTTCAATTAAAAGAAACAAAGCGTTGCCTCTCCTCCGATATTAATAAGAGAAGAAGGAAGAGTTTTAAGGGATTTCTAGTATTTACAATATTAGGGGGCTTCCCCAACACCAGGATTAAAGTGCCACCTTCAAAATCCTACACCCCTCCATCCCCAGCTTCCAAAGAAGAGTTGGTCACCGGTTTATCCACCGCCAAACAGGTATTTGAAGCGCTATTGCCCAAGGTCTCGGGAGGAACATCAAAGGGAAAATCCCCACATCCTGCATTGGGTTATCTGAATGCAGGGGAATGGATGCGGCTCATCCCTATGCATTTTAAACATCATCTCAAACAAAAAGCGAGACTTGATGATGAGCTGTATCAAGTTCACTCGACCAAAAATTAAAACACAAAACTATCGCCAATGATTAGTCCAGAATAGAATTCTAATTACTGCAATGTACAGAATAGATCATTTTATAGAGCGATGAGGGGCAGAAGAAACCTCTATTACTCCCCTATTCATCCGGTCATTGTGCGGTAAAATGTATAAAAAAATATGCCTCATTGAAAAGCAATTAAAATCCAAGAGAAGTTCAACCCTTTCAGGCATCCATCGCCTAATAATGAAACGGGATTTTTACTTTGGAAGACCTACCACCGCTGGGAGAGAGAAATTCGCAGAAGGCTCCGTCCGTTAGCGCTTACGCCTACTCAATTCGTGATTCTAGCCAACGCTTATTGGTTGGGACTTCAAAATGTAAAGGTAACTCAGATGGATATTGCCAAACATGCCCAGACCGACACCATGATGACTTCCAATGTCCTTCGTGCCCTACAAAAAAAGGACTTATCACTCGTGTGGAAGACAGAATCGATACACGTGCCAAACTAGTTTCACTTACCGAAGATGGTTTAGAGACCTTAAAAAAGCAGTAAAAGTAGTTGAGTGTATTGATTTTGATTAAACAAAGACCAATTCTTTTTCTATTTCACCTTATTGATAACGGTATGGCATAATCAACCGGAAGAAGCAGTTAAATTTAGAACAAGGATTAACGATTTTGGTAATAAAAGCATGTAGATCACAGTCAATTCAAAGAAACCGCTACATTTGCACAACGAAAATGAAGAGAAGATTTATGGAAGAATGGCAAATTAACTTTGAGTGGTTACGCGTGCGACATTTTGTCAAGAAGCGGTTCGCACATAGAAAGCTGCCGGATATGCAGACCGTCCTTTTTTTAGTCGGACTACAAGAACTCGGACAAATCAAGACGGAATTTGAAAAAGAAGAGAAGCAAGATCTCATCCAATTGGGCGCGATGGCTACCCTATCCACATTAGGCTATTACGAGGAGTTATCAAGAGATCCGGAGGGGTGGCCGGTTTATAACTTATTAAAAACCCCGCCCAAAATGGAGTTATCCGATCAGACGGCCCTGTTAAAAGAAGCAGTTGTCCGCTATTTCATACAAAACAACCTACTGGAGGAAGAATAATCCATTATATTCCTTCGTTTTTCCAACTACAAATGGAGCGAGATGTGTATTTTTGCACCTTCAACTGTGAATTTATAATTAATAAAATTCATTTTCGTTTCATAGTACACTATTGTTTATTTTATGCTCACAAAAATATAACCCAATGAAATCCTTGGCTTTATTCTTTTCCCTGCTCATTACGACTTTATTCACGCATTGCAATCGAGACCCTTACACCTACGCCCTAATTCACACTGATTATGGTGACATGAAGGTGAAGCTCTATAATACTACTCCACAACATCGAGATAATTTTGTCAAGCTCATTAAAGAAGGGTATTACGATGATCTGCTCTTTCACCGTGTGATCAATGGATTTATGATTCAGGGCGGAGATCCTCAGTCCAAAAACGCTCCAGCAGGTGCCCATCTCGGCTCCGGAGGACCGGGATACACCGTTCCGGCGGAAATAGGTCGTTATCACTTCAAAGGGGCTTTGGCAGCCGCTCGTACAGGAGGTCCATCCAATCCTAAAAAAGCCTCTTCCGGGTCACAGTTCTATATAGTTCAAGGGCGACCTGTGTCAGAAGGCCAGTTGAAAATGATGGAACAGAAAAAGGGCATCAAATATACTCCGGAAGATATCAAGCGCTATAAAGAACAGGGGGGAACACCATTTTTAGACAATGACTACACGGTTTTTGGCGAGGTTATTGAGGGGTTAGAGGTCATTGACAAAATCGCACAAGTACAAACGGGAGAAGCAGACCGACCGGTGAAAGATGTCAAGATGAAAATTGAGCTTGTAAAATAATATTGAATGCAAAAATCATGGTGGCTTATTTGTCTGGCACTTACGCTTGGGAATTGTGCCCGGCCGATAGCTGATTTTAATATAGAGCCGGGGGATCGAACAGCCCCCGCTAAGGTGAACATTACCAATAAATCGCGTGAAGCAACACATTTTCAATGGTTCTTTGGGGATGGAAACCGCACGACACAACCCCATCCGGAGCACCGATATGTATTGTCTGGCCAATACCCAATAACCCTCATCGCAAGTAAAGGAAAACATCAAAGCAAAATGACAAAAACTATCAATATCCAATCTCCGGAACACTGTAGAGTTCTCTTGATCACCCCTATGGGAGACATGAACATAGAGTTATCTGATTTGACACCAAAACACCGCGATAATTTTATCAAATTAGCAGAATCAGGGTACTTTAATGGCATGTTATTCCACAGGGTTATTCCCGGATTTATGATACAAGGAGGAGATCCGGATTCTAAGGATGCCCCAAAAGGAAAAGCATTGGGGATGGGGGGCCCTGGATATCAGATTGATGCCGAAATTACGCCCCAACTCATTCATGTAAAGGGGGCACTCTCCGCAGCCCGGATGGGAGACAATGTCAATCCACTCAAAAAATCATCGGGCTCTCAGTTTTATATCGTTCAAGGTGCACCCGTCACAGATGAGATGCTCGACCAATACGAATTGGAAAACGGATGGGAATACACTCCGGAACAGAGGGCACTTTATAAAAAATACGGCGGCAGCCCATTTCTCGATGGTAATTACACCGTCTTTGGCCGCGTGCTGGATGGTCTTGAGGTTATTGATAAAATAAGCAATGCTCCCAGGGACCCTAGAGATCGGCCTTTGGAAGATATACACTTTCAAATCGAAGTGGTCAAATAGTTCATGTCGGCACGCCTCAACGCACATCTTGCGCTATTCATCGTCGCTCTGATCTACGGCGCCAATTACCTGATCGCCAAGGGGGTAATGAATGGTGGATATCTCACTCCAAGCGCCTTTATATGGTTACGTGTAACAGGAGCCACGTTACTTTTCTTTTTATTGGACGGACAGATAAGAGGAGCGACTCCAATCGAAAAAAAAGATATCCCCAGACTACTCCTAAGCGGTCTTTTCGGTGTAGCCTTAAACCAATTGCTCTTCTTCATGGGGCTGGAGCGCACCTCCCCTATCAATGCCTCTATTATAATGATTACGACTCCGATAATCGTATTGATAACTTCGGCCGTCCTGATCCAAGAGCGCGTTAGAAAAATTCAAATAATCGGTGTTCTACTAGGAGCTTCAGGTGCTCTATTTCTTCTTCTTTCCAAAGGGGAGGTTCACCTTAAAGAAGGAACCCAATTTGGGGATTTCCTCATATTGCTCAATGCCATCTCCTATGCTATTTATCTAGTCATCGTCAAAAAAATTATGCGCAAATACCGGACGCTGAGTGTCATTAAATGGATCTTTCTAATCGGGTGGGTGTATGTATCCGTCGTCGCAATACCTGATATCATTCACACATCATGGCATATAATGCCCGGGAAAATAGTTCTATCGATCTCCTATGTCATACTCTGTACTACCTTCGCTGCTTACCTTCTTACAGCGTGGGCCATCAGACATCTTTCCCCAAATGTCATAGGGGTATACATTTACCTCCAACCCGTTTTTGCTACATTTTTCTCCTACCTAATTTTGGGAGAGATCATTCATGCCCCCCAACTTATTTCCGCCCTAGTCATAGGCATAGGAGTCTATCTCGTCGGTATGAAAAGTACATGAACTTTATCAATTATAAATTCACACAGTAAGGTGACGATAGTATCTGACCATAGAATCTATGATATCTAAACCCAAAGAGTGGAGATATTCAACTAAACAATAGGTATAAAATTGTCAAAACTCCAGCTAATACAAGGCGATAGGCCGGGTCAAGCCCCCACAATTAAAAAAAGGCATATAAAATACCTTAAAAAATATGGGTAAAAGTTTACCCGATAATTCTAAAGTTGTTACTTTTGCGGTCCCAAGCGAAAGTAGCTCAGCTGGTAGAGCACGACCTTGCCAAGGTCGGGGTCGCGGGTTCGAATCCCGTCTTTCGCTCTATTTTTTTGCCCGGGTGGTGGAATTGGTAGACACGCAGGACTTAAAATCCTGTTCCCCTTGGGGAGTGCGGGTTCAAGTCCCGCTCCGGGTACCCCATTTAATATTTCCCTCTTCTTCAATAACTTCCATTGTTTCTCCTCCATCGCCATATAGGAAAGAAAATAACCGTCCGGGCACCCGGCAGGATTAACATCATAGGAGAACATACGGATTATAATGGCGGGTTAGCGTTACCCGCAGCTACCCACTTGGCCTTAATGATGGAAATGGAATCCGTTCGAGATCCATCTTGGTCCATACAAGCTTTGGATCCGGGGGAACACTTTCAACTCTTATTGCACACAAAAAACGAGTCCTCCTATCATTGGGTAGGGTTCTTTAGGGCAATGCACTCCTATGCAGAGGAGCATCAACTGCCCATTGGAGGTTTGAAGATTCGCTTTAATAGTACGATCCCCATCGGGGCGGGGATGTCGTCTTCCTCCGCTTTGACCAGTGCTCTTGTCGCAGGGATGAATCATTTGTTCGGATGGAATAAGGCTCCCTTATCCTTGATCAGAATTGCAAGTCGAGTAGAACACGGATATGGGGTGCAAGGTGGATTACTCGACCAAATGTCCATTTTTCTATCCAAAGAGAACCAGGCTCTTTATTTAGATTTTTCTAATGATTCTTTCCACTACCTCCCGATGAAGACACCGGGCTATAGCTGGGTAGTATGGGATAGCCTAGAGCGACGCCAACTTGTGAATAGTCCTTACAATCAAAGAAGAAAGGCGGTTGAAAATGTCTTACAGGATCTTCACGCTCCACATTGGCAAGCTGTTTCTGCTACCGAAATTAATAACGTAAAAGGGATTTCTAAAGAAGTGCGAATGATGTGCCATTTCATACTAGAAGAAAACAATAGGGTTCGCTTAGCGGCTAAGTGTCTAAAAGAAGAAAATATTGTTGGACTGGGAGAACTCCTCAAAGCATCGCACGCCGGATTGCGGGATCAATACAGGGTCAGCAGTCCCGGCCTCGATCGATTAGCTGGTCATCTAAATTCTCAAAAATCATGCATGGGGGCACGCATGATGGGGGGAGGATTTGGAGGTATGGTCCTCAGTCTAATTAAGACCCAATCCCTACCGGAACTTCTCTACGGAATCCGTCAGTTGCCCGAGTTTAAACGGGGATCCGGGAGACTTCACTACCCCGTGCATATCGGAAATGGATTGACGATAGAAGAGCAGAATTAATGGGGGGGCAATAGATATTCTAGGGTCGAAATCGTGTGATGGAACGCTCCCTCCGACTTCAACATTTATCTAAGACCTTGTGGGTCCATTTAGAATTTCAGAGATACACAGCAAATCTTTTATCCGCTTTACATTAAGGCTATTTTGAGGAATATTACTATTCATCTTGAAGATTGCGGAAGTACCGGTAGGTCTCCAATTGGGATTGGAGGGCGCGTCTCAATCCTTTCACTTTTTGGTATTTATTGGCCCCTGCTTCATCGATAATTCGCCCCTTCACATTGTCCCTCCATTGGAGATCAAGGACATCCATAATCTGCTGTCGAAGTCTGGGGTCGTAAATGGGGAAGGCCGTTTCGATCCTCCGATGGAGGTTGCGTTCCATCCAATCGGCAGAAGAAAGATAAAGGTGCTCTTCGCCTCCGCAATAAAAATAAAAGACCCGTGCGTGTTCCAAAAATCGGTCAACGATACTTATAGCTTTGATATTTTCACTGTACCCTTCCTTTCGAGGTATCACAGAACAGATACCCCTCACAATCAAGCGTATTTCCACCCCTGCATTAGAAGCCTCATATAATTTGGCTACCATCTTGGGATCCTGGATACTGTTGAGCTTGAGTATAATCAGGGCTTTTTTCCCCTTTTTTGCTTGTTTAATCTCCTTATCTATCAAAGAGACAAGGCCATCAAAAAGATTAAATTGCCCGACGAGCAAATGTTGAAAAGCCTGGGTAGGGAGTTCTAGTTTCTCAAGAAACTTAAATAAGCTTTTCGCTTCCTCCGTGATACGTGTATCCGCTGTAAACAAGCCAAAGTCAGAATATATCTTGGCTGTTCCCTCGTGAAAATTGCCCGTACTCAGGTAGACATAATCTCTGAACTGCTCATTTTCATACCTTCTGAAAAGTGCTACTTTTGCATGTACTTTAAGCCCTGGAAAACTGTATCTAACTTTTATCCCTGCCTTCTCCAATTTTTCACCCCATCGGAGATTAGCTTCTTCATCAAAACGCGCTTTAATCTCGATAAATACAAATACTACTTTCCCATTCTTAACGGCTAGTCTCAAGGCATCCATAATTCGGGAATCAGAGGAAACCCGATATTGGACCACCTTAATATGTGTTACCAACGGATCGACTGCTGCTTGCTCGAAGAGCTTGACGACAGGAGCATAATCATGGTATGGGAACATCACCAAATGATCCCTTTCCCGAATCCTTTTGAAGATCTTTTTCTGCTGTTCAAAAGGGGAATAAGGAAGAGGGGGCAATGCTTTTTGCTTCAAATGTCTCATTCCGAAATCCGGAAATTTGAAAAGATCAAAGTTATTGTGATACCGGCTCTCCGGAATCAGATCGATCTCTGAGAGCTCAAACATCTCCATCAAATACCTCAACATGCGGTTAGGCATCTCTCGGTCATGGACCATTCTGGAGGCAGGACCTACATTGCGCTTCTTGAGGCTCTTCTTAATCTTCTCCATAAGATTTCCACTGTACTCATCATCTATATATAGTTCTGCATCACGAGTCAATTTGATCGAATAGGCATCCTGAATATCAAACCCCGGAAACAACATCGATACATTGTGCCTTACGATATCATCGAGCATGATGATGTGATGCTCCCCCTTAGGAGCCGGAAGTTGAACAAATCTGTGGACAAAGTGAGAGGGCACTTGCACCAAAGCATATTGGATACGATCAGGCGCGGATTTATCCCGCATATCCAAAGCCAAATAAATCGCCGCATTTGCTAAAAAGGGATTGACCTTACCGGTCAACAGCAATACCGGCTGGACATAGGGAAGCAAATTATCCTTGAAGTATTCTTCGACAAAAAGGGCTTGCGCTTCATTGAGATCCAATCGACGAAGCAAGTGAATACCTTCTTTTTTGAGCTCCGGGATAATTTGATTATCAAATATATTCGTAAACTCAATCATATGCTCCTTGACTATCTCGATGGCTTGCTTAACGACTTCCTTCGGCTCGATACCGAGTTCCCTTTTCGTTTTTTTACCAATTCGAATCAGGTTCCGATTCGATGCGATACGCACCCTGAAAAACTCCCCGAGGTTATTGGAGTAAATCGCCAAAAACTTCAAGCGCTCCAACAGCGGCACCTGCGGATCCTTGGCCTCTTGCAATACCCTGTAATTAAACGATAGCCAACTAATGTCTCGATTGAGGTAGGGAAAATTGATCATGGGAAGTATATATTTTTTTAGCAATGCATCCATCTCATCTAATACCTGCAAAGTTAATAGAAACCAGAGGCTAATTCCAGCATTTTGTCATTTAATTCAAAAATATATGTAACCGAAATAGATTG
>Ga0256841_1002241_pt1 | contig 15601 bp, 16 predicted proteins | sample 356308metaG_FD_185971 | JGI IMG/M metagenome (GOLD analysis project Ga0256841, IMG submission 185971) | Hydrothermal vent microbial communities from Mid Atlantic Ridge, Atlantic Ocean - 356-308 | ecosystem: Environmental > Aquatic > Marine > Hydrothermal vents | place: Atlantic Ocean: Mid... | reverse complement strand
CGAAGGCCTTTGGGGAGACCACGGAAATCGTGAATCTCATCGCGAATCCGTTGCGGTTTCCGGGGCAGTATTATGACGGGGAGAGGGGGCTGCATTATAACTATTTCCGGTACTATGATCCGAAGACAGGGCAGTATATCACCAGTGATCCGATTGGGTTGTTGGGTGGGGTGAATACATATTCGTATGTTGATCATAATCCAATACATTATATCGACCCGCTTGGATTGTGTCGAAGAGGTTATGTTCCAATGGAGGGAAATCCAAATGCATGCGTGCCAACAAATTTAGTGAAACCGGATCGTTGCATTGCTGCTGAATGTGCTGTTTATCCTTCTGATTATAATAATGAAGGATGTTTTGAGTTTAATGAAGATGTTTATGAAGAGTTTTATGGAGATTGTGTGCTTATTGGTCCTGAATGTACTGCTGATGATTTAATAAAGTCGAAGGGTGTAGGAGGTGATGCCTTGCGCGCTAAAGCCAGATGTTTGCCCGCTATAGATCAATATTTTGTTTGTAAAGGCTTGGCTACAAAAAAAGGCGACAAAATATACGTGCAAAAAAATAAAAAAATGTAATTAGTGAGAGTTGGAGCTATGCGGAAATATATTTTTTTATATAAGAAGTTTATTTTTTTGGGTTTACTGTTTTTAGTGAATTATGCTGTTATTTTTTATACGACTCTATATGTAGATGGGATTAAAAACCAGCTTGTGCTCATCAATATTCTGCCTCTCATAGGTTATGTGTATTTAGGGTGGCTGATTAGGAGTTATTGTGAGGGCGGTATAGTGAAAGCGATTTTATTTGTGATCTTGATTTCTATATATGACAAAGTTTTTTTAAAGACATTATATGTAATATTTCTGTATTACGATACTGACTATTCGATCTTTAAGATAATTGGCGGGAAAATTCATCTATATTTCTATTCTGCTATGTATATGTTTCCTGTCTATTTTGTGGCATGCATTATTGGGATGTATTTGCGCAACAAAAAAAGTAGGCCAGATGAAATGCGGTAGTACTCCATACTGCTGTAAATTCGGTTAGGCTGGGTTGTCTCTCGAATATTCTGGACACACATTTGGTCGTAGAGTGAAAGCGACAGGAGGTGTCCATAAGCAAGAGCAAGCAAGTGACAGGCAGGCAGAGGGATATGCGAAACAAAAGGGATATGCGAAACAAACTGGTGTGGTTGGCTGAGGCGGTGGCCTTGTTGTGCGCGCTGTTTCTTTACTCCTGGCAGGCGCGGGCGGCGGACTTGGTATGTGCCGTTGTCAAGATCGAAATCCGGCAGGAGCTGACGCTCGAACGCCAGGCCTTCGATGCCGAGATGCGCATCAACAATGGCCTGGACGAGATGCCGCTGGAAAACGTGTCCATCAGCGTGACCTTCGAGGACGAAAACGGGAATGCCGTTCTCGCCAGCTCCGATCCCAATGCGACGGATGCCGTTTTCTTCATCCGTGTCGATCGGATGAGCGGCATTGACGATACCAATGGTTCAGATATGAACACTTATTCAAGGTGGCCGGAAACGACAGGCTGATTTGCCAGAATATATTGAACGAGCATGTTCCACTCCATGATTCAGGGTATTTCCCGTCCTTCACCGAAATTCAGTGTCCAGAACTGTGGTCTGGGCGTAGGATGATTGGCCAGAACGCGGGCCAGGGTCTCGAGCGGTTCGGTCTGGCCGTCGTCGGCCAGGCGGAAGGTGCCGAAGTGGATGCCGATGCTGGTGTGGGCGCCGAGCAGGTGGTGGGCGCGCACGGCTTCGGCAGGGGAGATGTGGACGCGGGCCATGAACCATTCGGGACGGTAGGCACCGATAGGCAGGAGGGCCAGACGAGGGGCGCCCAGGCGCTTGCGGATCTGCCTGAAGTGGGGGCCGAAGCCGGTGTCGCCGGCGAAATAGACCCGGCCTGACGGGCCCTCCAGGACGAAACCTACCCACAGGGCCTTGTCCCGATCGCACAGCCCCCTGGCCGAGAAGTGCTGGGCGGGCACCACGTGCAGACGCCGGCCGTCACCAAGCTTCGTGATTTCCCACCAGTCCCGCTCGTCGATCCGGTGTTCGTCAATCCCGAGTTTCGCCAGCAATGAGCCGTTGCCGAGGCCCGTGACGAAGCGGGGGTGGTGGGCGGCTTCTAGCCGGCGGAGGGTGGGGGTATCGAAGTGGTCGTAATGGTTATGGCTGAGGAGAACCACATCGATGGGCGGGAGATCGGCAAAACGGATACCGGGCGGACGCATGCGCCTGGGACCGATCCAGGAGAAGGGGCTGGCGCGTTGCGACCAGATGGGATCGGTGAGGACGTTGAGGCCATCCATCTGGATCAGCACGGTGGCGTGATTGACGAAGGTCACACGCAGGCGGCCGTGATCCACTCGTTCGGGCGGTGGCGGGCCCGGTTTTGCCTCGATCCAGTGCCAGGGCGCTGGTTCCCGTTTGCGCATCCAGCGCAGGAATTCATTGAAGCTGCGGTGCCGGATGGGGAGCTGGTTGATGAAGCGTTGGCCGTCGAAATGATCCGAGACGGGTCCCCGATATCCCGGACCGGACAGCAGACAACCCGTGACCCATGCGCCCGCCAGAAACAGGGCCAGCAAGCCGATCGGAACGAGCAGGATTCGCAGGCTTCTGCGGGCAAGTCGGGCGAGGATTCCAGGGCGGACGGAGGTTGGCATGGGGCGGGCGGCGTGGCGGAGATGCCGGTTGGATTGGATTCAGCGGTTGCCGATGCGCGCCAGGGCGAGATGGGCATATGGCCAGATCAGCATGCTCAGGAACAGCAGCCCGGCATACCGTGGTGACTTGCCGAACAGCCACACGGCGAGGGGAAATGCCAGGACGATGGTCAGGGTGCAGTCGATGAGCAGGGTGCGCGTGCGCCGGCGGCGCAGTTCCGGGGATTCCCGCCCACTGAGATGCAACACGGCAAGGGGACCGAGGTAGTGCAGGGGCAGGAAGAAGCCGAGGGCGATGAGCCAGATGGCGGTGTCGCTGAGCATGGTTCCTGAATCTTTCGGGCGTTCGTGGCGTGTGAGCCGGTTCGTTGTGGCCATCATGGTAGCATGATGACGGGGCCGGAATCCGGGGTCGGATGGCGGCCGCTTGAAACAGGACAGGAGGGCTTGGATGACGACGAAAGTACTACCGCCGGAGAACTCGGTCTTCCGGGAGCCGAAGTTCTGTCGTTGCCGGGTCTGTCATGCCCATTTCTATGGCGAGACCGTCGCCGAGGCAAGGGAGGCCTGTCTCGATCATGCCTATTCCGAGCATCCGGAATGGGAAGAGGTGGCCTGTTGGTGTCCCGACTGAGGAATGCAGGATCATGTTGCACGTGAACGAACAGGTGGTGATTCCCGATGACGAAATTGAATGGCGAGCCATTCATGCCAGTGGTCCCGGTGGCCAGAACGTGAACAAGGTGGCCACGGCGGTGGAGCTGCGCTTCGACATTGCCCGCGCTTCCCTGCCCGAGCGGTGTCGGCAGCGCCTGCTGGCCATGCATGACCGGCGGATCAGCCGGGACGGGATCGTGGTGATCAAGGCACAGACGCACCGCAGCCAGGCCCAGAACCGGATGGAGGCGCTGCGGCGCCTGCGGGAACTGCTGGCCGCTGCCTGTCTCGAGCCCAAAAAACGGCTCCTCACGAGGCCGACTCGAGCCGCGCATCGCCGGCGGCTGGAAACGAAACGCCACCGTTCCCGGATCAAGGCGCAACGCCGTATCCCGCATGGGGATGAATGAGTGATGATGGGTTGTGTCCCTCATCGTCTGTGTCTGGAGGGGCAGTCGAAATCAACGGCCTTGTCTCATGTCCTGCTCAACCCCTGCGGGTCCGGCGAGGCGCCGCTCCAGGGGATATTGGCCAAATCAGCCAGTTCCCGTTTCCAGGTGGCGATGTCTTCGCGCCGGAAGCCGCGCAGGGCATCGTGGCCACAGGCGCGGGCCATCACCTGCATCAGTTCGACACTGGTGGTGAGGAAGCGCGTCAGCCGTATGGCGGCGTGATCCACGTTCAGCCGGGCGCGCAAGGCCGGGTCCTGGGTGGCGATGCCGGTGGGGCAGCGGTTGGTGTGACAGATCCGGCTGGCGACACAGCCGATGGCCTGCAGGGCGGCGCTGGCGATGGCGACGCCGTCGGCGCCCATGGCCAGGGCCTTGATGAAGTCTTCCGGCAGGCGCAGACCTCCAGTGATGATCAGGGTGACGTCCTGCCGCGCTTGGCGGTCGAGGAAGCGACGGGCCCGGGCCAGGGCGGGAAGGGTGGGTACGGAGATGTGGTCTCGGAACAGACGGGGCGCGGCGCCGGTGCCGCCGCCGCGCCCATCCAGGATCAGATAATCGGCCCCGGCTTCGAGGGCGAAAGCGATGTCTGCCTCGATATGGTTGGCCGCGAGCTTGAAACCGACGGGGATGCCGCCACTGATCTCGCGGATCCGATCGGCGAAGCGGCGGAAGTCTTCGGGCGTGCGCAGATCAGGAAAAGTGGGCGGGGAGATGGCATCCTCGCCCGGTTTCAGCCCGCGCACCCGGGCGATTTCGTCGGTCACCTTGCTCGCGGGCAGATGGCCGCCGATCCCGGTCTTGGCGGCCTGGCCGGCCTTGAAGTGGAAGGCGCCGATGCGGGTGAGCAGATCCTCCGAATAGCCGAAACCGGCCGTGCCGTATTCGAACAGAATCCGTGAATTGATCTCCGGCTCCTCCGGCAGCAGGCCACCCTCGCCGGAAGCGGTAGTGGTGCCGGCGGCCACGGCGCCCTGGGCCAGGGCCAGTTTCGCCTCCCGGGAGAGGGCACCGAAACTCATGTCGGCGATGAGAATCGGCATGGCCAGTTCCAGCGGCTTGCGGGCATTGGGACCGATGATCAGGCGGGCGTCCACGGGGATGTCCTCCGCCAGGGGCCGGGGGGCGAGCTGCGCGGGCAGGATTTGGATGTCGTCCCAGGAGGGCAGGCAGGGGCGGGGCACGCCCATTGCCACCAGTTCACCATGAGCGTGGCTCAGTCCCTGTTCGGCCAGTGCATGCACCCGGTTTAGGGTGGGTTCTTCCGGGGTGCTGGCCACCGGATTGGTGGGTTCGCCGGCGGCCCTGGCCGTTCCGGGGGCGACGGTCGTTTCGTCCAGGCGGGCATGGCTGCCATCGCACCAGGGAGGCGTGGTGGTGCGCTTGCACTGGCACAGCCAGGCTTCGCCCGTTTCTTGGGCGGTGAATTCCACGGGTTCGAAACCGGTGCCCCGGTGGGAGCCATCGCAGAAAGGCTGGGTTTTGCTGCGCCCGCAGGCGCACCACCAGTAGGTCTGGCCTTTTTCGAGGCGCACGGCGATCGGTTCACGGGCTGCGATTTCGGGTTTGGGCATGCTGTGTCCTTGTGTTGCGGGTGGGTCTGTGCTGGCCATCGCCTCCACCATGGCGCCGCGCGGGGGCATTTCAAGTGGCGCGAGCATCGTCGTGTGTTCATGCATGCCGAATTGAAAACCGAGGGAGGGTTTGTTCATCGGCCGGTTGCCGTCGGGCAAGCATCGAGTGGACTGCGGGCGCGGGGCAACCGCCGCTTCAGGGGCGAGGATAGAATTCCACCACTTCCAGTTCGACGGCGGCGTCGAGGGTCTGTTGCAGGCGATGCACGAGAGCGTCGCGGTCGAAGCGTGTCTCCCGGGCGCGGGGCAGGATCAGGCGCACGCGGGCCACCGGTCCCTCGGGTGTCTGGCGCACCGCCAGCAGCTCCAGGCGCTCGCCCTCGCCCTGGGCACGCAGGCTGGCGAACTGCCGGTAGATCCGGTTTTCCTGGATGAGGGCCTGGGTGGAGAAGAACAGGGGCACGGCCACGGCCAGCAACACCAGCAGCTTGTAGAAGAAGGCCGTGCGGGCATAGCGCAGGGAGGTGAAGCCCAGCAGATAGAAGGTGGTGCCGGCAGCGAAGAGGATCCCCACGAGGTTGGTGAGAAACAACAGGAACGCCCCGCCGAACAGATGGCCATTGCCCAGGCCGATGCCGATCCCGGCCACGCTCAGGGGCGGGAGCAGGGCCACGGCGATCGCCACGCCGGCCAGGCTGCGGGCCAGTTCCTCACGGGCATGGGCATAGGCCGCGGCGATGCCCGAGACGATGGCCACCCCCAGATCAAGCAGGGTGGGGTTGAGGCGGGTGCGGATTTGATCGGTGAGGTGGGCCAGGGGCAGGCTCCAGGCGAACAGGGCCGCCAGGGCCAGGGCCATCAGCACGCCGGCCAGCAGGGTGCGGGTGCTGTGGCGGATGAGCATCGGGTCGAGCCGGATCAGGCCCATCGACAAGGCCACCAGGGGCGCCATCAGGGGGGCGAGGATCATGGCCCCGATGATCACGGGGCCGGAATTCTGATAAAGGCCAATGGTGGCCAGCAGGGTGCTGAGCAACATCAGCACCAGGTAGACGGAACCGGTGCGGGCCTGGCTGCGCAACAGGGTGAAAAGCTCGGCGAATTGCGCCTCCGGGGCGATGGGCAGCAGGGGCAGGCTGCGCCGGGTGAAGAACTCCACCGCCTCATTGCCGGTGGGCACGGGGTCCAGCCGGATGCTTTCCTTGTCTTCGGCGGTTTGCAGCTTTTCCATGGCCCGGGGGATGCGGCAGCGGGTCGCCACCGATTCGAGTGTCACCCCTTCCACCCGACGGGGCAGACCATCGATGCGGCAGGGCACCGGGCCGCCGATGGGCTGGAGGGTCAGCTGTCGGCTCTTGATGAAGCCGAGGCCGCGTGGCCGTGCCTCGCTGACATGCCCGCGGTGGGGTCGGAGCAGGCCACGCAGCACCGAGACGAGACTGGTGGGCGCATGAATCAGGGCGGTAACGCGGCCCTGAACCGGCGGATCCGAAAAGAGCCTGGGATGATGCTGGAACATCCACGACTCTTCCGCGGCCTCGACAGTGAGGGCGGCCAGCTCGATGCGTTGCCCCTTGGCCGAGGTGATTCGGAAGGCTTGCATGCGCAGGAAGAACAGGGTGCGGAGGAAGGTGCGCAGGCGCGCCAGCGGCGTCTGCCCGTGCAGCTCTGGCACACTCCCGAGGCGCACGGCGTTGAGCACCGGTTGCCCGTCGGCCAGCAGCATGAAACGGGCGAGGGCCAGTTCACCGTTTTCCAGGCGTTCGATCAGCCCGGTTGGTTCGCCTTCGAGGCCGAAGGCCTCCCGGGTGAGCGGATTGCCGGACCAGGGCAGGGGCAACAGTACGATGGGTCGTTCCCGGGCCTGCTGCCACAGTGCGATGAAGTGGGGATCGTCGAGAACACAGGCGGCCAGCGCCTCCTCGGGAAGGTGAGGCAGGGTGCCCGTGAACCGTTCGGGATTGACCGGCATGCCGTATCTTTCCTGCAGGGCGGCCAGCGCAGCATCCACCGTTTCGGGCGGCACGTCGTCCTGGATGAAGAGATGGATGGCGGAGTAGGACATGCCGGAATGACGGAGCGGCCTTGGGCTGGGGAAGGAAACCGGTTCGTTTGATGGTATGCGCTGGCCCGATGATGTGCAAACCGCCGACGATCAACTCTTCTGGTGTCCGGCCCGGAACCGGGGAAGCCGGACTCGTCGTGCGCCCTGCCAGCCGGATCAGCGGGGATGGCGGGCGCCGGGCAGGCCCGAACGGCTCAGGCGAACCAGCGATGGCCTTTCCGGCGAGACGGGCGCCGAAACAGGCCACCCAGCAACAGCCAGCGGAAACGGCGGCGCTGGCGGCGTTGGCGCATTTCTGCCTCGAAACGGTGCACCACCTGCACCGCATAGGCGCGGGCCCAGGCAGGCAGCTCCCTGTCGATCAGACAGTGGCCGAAGGCCTGTTGCAACTGACGTTCCGGTGCCGGTCGGCCATACCAGGCATGCCAGGCATGGCGCAGCACTTCGTATTCGCTGGTGTCGAGAATGTTGGCGGCCTGGGTGAGCAGTTCCATGCGTGTCTCCTCGTGCCGTGGGCACGGGAAATCAAGCGAAAAGCATGCCAGCATCCGGGGGATGGCCGATTCAGATGTCAGTCGTCCGTATCGCCATCCACCCGATGGATTTCTGCCCCGGTGACCTTGCCGGTCTGGGGATCGAGCACCAGGCGCAGGTCGAGAGGATGGCCGCACAGCGGACATTCTTCGATGAGATCGTCCTCGGTGGCGTTTTCCTCGAGTTCGATGTCGAAGTCCTTGCCGCAGTAGGGGCAGTGCAGGTCGACCTTGATGATGGCCATGCTGTTCTCCTTGTTGGATGGATGGGAAGAGTCTCGATGCCGGACATTGTAGCGAAAGGGCTTCGCCGGCGCTTGTCGGGGATATCGAGCTTTCGTCCCGGCGTTGCAAGGGGTAGAATGCGGCTCGCTTTTATGGCGGCCCGCATGGGTCCCCCCGCGACGACTAGCCGTGAACCCCGCCAGGCCCGGAAGGGAGCAACGGTAGCGGTGAACTCGGGTGCCGGGGTGTGGCTGGTGCGGGTTGCCACCCTTTCCTGGAGGTGGCGGGGGACGGGGCGCCGGGAACGGAGCTGTTCCCGACATGCGAGTTCGTCCACGGTGGTCCGCACCGACTCGGCCATCTTTCCGTCTCGCGTAGCCCTCGCCTGGGCCGGGCTTATCCATTAGAATGATTTTTCCCTTTCCGAACCCCGGTGTTCTACGTAAAATCAATGACTTATCAGGTTCTGGCGCGCAAGTGGCGGCCGCGCAACTTCGAGGAGATGGTGGGTCAGGCGCACGTGCTGCGGGCCCTGGTCAATGCCCTCGACAACGATCGGCTGCACCATGCCTTCCTCTTCACCGGCACCCGGGGCGTGGGCAAGACCACCATCGCGCGGATCCTGGCCAAGTCGCTCAACTGCGAGCGGGGGGTGAGTTCGAAACCCTGCGGCGAATGCGCCACCTGCCGGGAGATCGACGAAGGCCGCTTCGTGGATCTCATCGAGGTGGATGCCGCCTCCCGCACCAAGGTGGACGAGACCCGCGAGCTGCTCGACAACGTGCAGTACGCGCCCACCCGTGGCCGCTACAAGGTGTATCTCATCGACGAGGTGCACATGTTCTCCGCCTCCAGCTTCAACGCCCTGCTCAAGACCCTGGAGGAGCCGCCGCCGCACGTGAAGTTCCTTCTGGCCACCACCGATCCGCAGAAGCTGCCGGTGACCATTCTCTCCCGCTGCCTGCAGTTCAACCTGCGGCGCCTGCCGCTGGAGCAGATCCAGGGGCAGTTGCAGAAGATCCTCGAGGCCGAGGGGCTGGAATACGAGCCGACCGCGTTGCGGCGCCTGGCGCGCGCCGCCGACGGCAGCATGCGCGACGGCCTGAGCCTGCTGGATCAGGCCATCGCCTTCGGTGGCGGCGCGGTGCGCGAGGCCGAGGTGCAGGCCATGCTCGGCACCATCGAGCAGGATGGCGTGCTGCGCCTGCTCGAGGCGCTGGCCGAGGGCAAGGGCCAGGCGGTGCTCGCGGTGGTGGCCGATCTGGCCGAGCGGGCGCCCGATTTCAGCGATCTGCTGGCCGAACTCAATACCGTCCTGCACCATCTGGCCCTGCTGCAGCAGGTACCCGACGCGCGTGACGAGGCGATGGGGGACGTGGAACGGCTGCAGGCGCTGGCCGCGCGGCTGGCGCCGGAAGAGGTGCAGTTGTTCTATCAGATCGGGATCACCGGGCGGCGCGATCTGCCGCTGGCTTCCGATCCGCGCAGCGGGCTGGAAATGGTACTGCTACGCATGCTGGCTTTTCGACCGGACGCAGGCCCGCAAGCGGCCAACCCGCGTTCCAGCGGAGCCTCCCCGGCGGTGTCCGGCAAGCCTCGGTCAAGCCCGGAGACGGCCTCCCCGGCAGCCGGTTCCGAAACTCCAGCGGCCACGGCCGGCACGGACGACTGGCACGCGATTGCCTCGGCCCTGCCGGTCAGGGGCCTTTTGCGCCAGCTCGTGAACCAGTGCGTGCTGGAAGAAATGACAGCGGATCGAATCCGGCTGGCCCTGGGGCCTGCCGGCGCGCCCCTGCTCACACCGGAACGGGAGGCGGCGCTGGCCAAGGCGCTGGGCGAGCATCTCGGCCGGCCGGTGAAACTCGCGATGATCGTGAAGGAGGCCGAGGGCGAAACCCCCGCCGCCCGCGAAGCCCGGCTGGCGGCCGAGCGCCAGGCCCGGGCGGAGGCGCGGATCAGCGGTGATCCCAACGTCCAGTCGATTCTCGAGACCTTCGATGCCCGCGTGCGGCCGGGATCGGTGCAGGCGCTGGACGGCAACGAATGAACGGTTTTCCAAGCCCGGCACGGCCGGGCCTGACCCAGTGGAGGAAATGACATGAAAGGTGGTATCGGTAACCTGATGAAACAGGCCCAGCAGATGCAGGCCAACATGCAGAAGGCCCAGGAAGAGATGGGACGCATCGAAGTGACCGGCCAGGCCGGCGGCGGGCTGGTCAAGGTGACCATGACCTGCCGGCACGACGTGAAACGGGTGGAGATCGACGACAGCGTGATGGACGACAAGGAAATGCTGGAGGATCTGGTGGCGGCCGCCGTGAACGATGCGGTGCGCCAGGTGGAGAAGACGGTGCAGGAGAAGATGAGCAGCCTCACCGCCGGCATGGGGCTTCCCGCCGGATTCAAGCTGCCCTTCTAGCCCCATGACCTCGCCGCTGATCGGTCAGCTCATCGAGGCGCTGCGCTGTCTGCCGGGCGTGGGCCCCAAGTCGGCCCAGCGCATGGCCTATCACCTGCTGGAGCGGGATCACGCCGGGGCCCGGCAACTGGCCGAGGCGCTGGAGGCCGCCGTGGAACAGGTGGGCCACTGCCAGCGTTGCCGCACCCTCAGCGAGCAGGCACTGTGTGCCGTTTGCGCCAGCGAGAAGCGCGATCGCGGCCTGCTATGCGTGGTGGAATCGCCCATCGACGTGCAGGCCATCCTCCAGGGCACCGATTATGCCGGGATGTTCTTCGTGCTCATGGGGCATCTGTCGCCGCTCGACGGAATCGGCCCAGAAGCCATCGGGCTCGATCAGCTCGCCACGCTGCTCGACAGCGGCGAGATCCGCGAAGTGATCCTGGCCACCAACCCCACCGTGGAAGGCGAAGCCACGGCCCACTACATTGCCGAGATGGTCAAGCGCCGCGCCATTCCCGTCTCGCGCATCGCCCACGGCGTGCCCATGGGCGGCGAACTCGAATACGTCAACAGCAGCACCCTCGCCCAGGCCCTCGCCGGCCGGCAGCCCATCGGTTGAATCCTTGCCACCGCCGAAACGTCTCTCCCCTGTGGGCGCGGAGCAAGCCGCGATATTGCGGTCGCGGGTGACCGGGGACGGGGGGCCGGGAAAATCTTGATGGCATTACATGATCCGCGGGGTGGTCCATGCGCTCCCTGCGGAACCATCGAGAGCGTGATCAACGCTCGCTGAAATCCAGTCGCGGCAGTTTGGCCAGCACTTCGCCGGCGCGCAGGCAGACGCGCTTGAAATACTGGTAGCTCCGCTCGTCGATGGTGCAGGCGTTGCTGTGGCGGTCGGCATAGAACAGGCCCACGGGCTGGCCGGCGATGACCACCGACATGGCGGCGAAACTGTTCACCTGCACGAGCTCCCGGAAGGCCTCGGGCACCAGCGGCCAGAAACGCGCACGGGTGGCGTCGTTGATCACCACCGCCTGGGTCTTGGCCATCAGGCGGGTCAGCAGGTGCGGTTCGTCCAGGGGCACGATGAAGCGGCCGAAATCCGGATCGTTGTCGGCGCCGATGATCTTGGCGGCCACCAGGCGGTTCTCTTCCGCATCATGGCAGGCGAAGACCACGCGGTTGAGACCGATGCCATCGTGCATGCCCTTGAGCACCAGACTGATCACGTTGTAGGCATGTTCACGCAGCAGTTCGGGGCGCTGCAGGGTGGCCAGCAGGTTTTGCAGGATTCGGAACCGGGGCATGAGACAGACTTCCGGGATGTCTTCCTGGACGGTATCGGTCTCTTCCTCGCGCGCCTCCGGTTCCACGTGGATGAGAGGCAGGCGGGCGGCGGCGGGTCTGGCCCGGTAGATCTTGCTGTCCCGGGCCACGTTCACGGCCAGCCGGTGGATGCGCCCGATCAGTTCCGCGGCCTCCATGTCCAGCCATTCGGCCGCCCGCGCCTCGATCTCCCGGGTTTTCTCGCCATACCAGTCGATGGCCGCGCCGCGGGCGAGCTGCACCGCGAGCATGATGCCGTAGGCCCGGGGGAAGCGGGCGTTCTCGGGATGCAGGGCTTCCAGCACCAGCCTGGGCAGGTTCCACAGGCGGGCGAGCCGGGCGGTGAGCTGGTCGAGGGTGAAACCGAGCACCAGGTACTGGGCTTCTTCCGAGGAGACATGCTGTTCCCGTCGCAGCCGATCCACCTCGTCGAGTTTTTCCGGGGCGTGCAGCGAGAGGAACATCTCGCCCAGAAAATGGAGCTGGGTGGCGGCGAAGACCTCGTCGGGGGTCATGTCCCGGCGCAGGCTGGCCCAGTCGGTGGCCTGGCGGGCGGCATGGTAGGCCCGGGCGAAGGTCTTGTGCAGGCGATCCCGGGCGGCGGTCTCGGGGTGATCGTCCAGGACCGGCAGGCAGGCGGGCAGCTCGCTGACCTTTTCCGTGCCCAGCATCATCAGCGCCTGCTGCACCGAGGTCACGTCGGAGCGCAGGGGACCCGCGGCCATGGCATTGGTGACCCGCAAAAGGTGCACCACCAGGCCCGGGTCCTTTTCTACTTCGGCCACCAGTTCGGAAATCGGTGCGTTGTCGCGGGCGCAGTGGCGGCGCAGGACAGCGATGGTCTCGGGCAGGACCGGCACGGCCTGGCGGCCGATACGCTCGATCCAGGCCTCGATACCGTTTTCCGGGGTGCCGGCCTGCGTGGTTGGGGTTTGCATACCCCCCCTATCGTCCATGGCATTGCTGACTTTAGCCGTGGCTGACAAAAGCCGGAAGAAAACCCTGTGGGTGAAAAATTTTTTGAAGGGGGTCAAGTTTGTCACCAGACAAGACGATAAGAGGTCAGACCCGTTCCGTTCATCACCTTGCGGGTGATGTCGCACAACAAGGGAAGGCTGATCGCCCATGAAAGTCATTATTGGTGTCATCGTCGTTTTGGGTTGTGTCTTTGGTGGCTATGTGCTCTCCCACGGGAACCTGGCCGCGCTCTTCCAGCCGTTCGAGCTGTTGATCATCGCCGGGGGGGCCACGGGCGCCTTCATCATCGCCAACCCGCCCACCACCATCAAGGCCGTGCTGAAGGGCTTGCCGGGGTTGCTCAAGGGCAGCAAGTACAACAAGCAGACCTACATGGATTTGCTGACCCTCATGTATACCCTGTTCGCCAAGGCCCGCAAGGAAGGCCTGATGGCCCTGGAAGCGGACATCGACGAACCGGAGCAGAGCGACATCTTCAAGGAGTTTCCCAAGCTGGCCAAGAATCACCATCTGATCGAATTCATTTGCGACTACCTGCGGCTGATGGTGGGGGGCAACATGAACGCCTTCGAGCTGGAGAGCCTGATGGATCTGGAACTGGAGACCCATCATCACGAAGCCGAGAAACCCAGCCATGCGGTGACCAATGCCTCGGACGGTTTGCCGGGATTCGGTATCGTGGCAGCCGTAATGGGCGTGGTGATCACCATGGGTTACATCAGCGAGCCCCCCGAGGTGCTGGGCGCCCACGTGGGCGCGGCGCTGGTGGGCACCTTCCTCGGTATTCTGCTGGCCTACGGCCTGGCCGGACCGATGGGCAACGCCATGGCCGAGCAGGCCGAGGAAGACAGCAAGCTGCTGCAGTGTGCCAAGATCTGCATCATGGCCACGCTCAATGGCTATACCCCGCAGATCGCCGTGGAATTCGGCCGCAAGGCCCTCTACAGCCACCTGCGGCCCAGCTTCGCCGAGCTGGAAGAACACATCAAGAACCAGAAGAAGTGACGGCGCAGCGCGCAGGCGGGTAACGGACCGTGGCAGACGACAAGAAACAGCCGATCGTCATCAAGAAGGTGGTCAAGGGCGGCGGTGGCCACCATGGCGGCTCCTGGAAGGTGGCCTATGCCGATTTCGTGACCGCCATGATGGCCTTCTTCCTGCTGTTGTGGCTGCTGGGCATCACCGACGAGATTCAGCGGGAGGGGATCTCCGACTGGTTCAAGAACCCCACCGGCATCAACGGGCCCGGCGGGGCCAGCACCAGTCTGATCAAGCTCGGCGGCGCCAAGGACATTCCCAAGGGCAAGGGCAGAAAATCGGAACAGCACAAGCCGGAAACCACGCCGATCCCCGAGAACAAGGTGCAGGTAGTGGAGGTCGAAAAGGACAAGCGGCGCCTCGATCAGTTGCTGGAGAAACTGAAGGCGGCCATCGAAAGCTCCGATCAGTTGCGAAACTTCAAGGATCAGCTGTTGCTGGAGATCACCCCGGAAGGCCTGCGGGTGCAGATCGTGGACAAGGCCAATCGGCCCATGTTCGACTCCGGCAGCGACGAGCTCAAGCCCTACACCCGGCTCATCCTGCGCAAGCTGGCCCGGATCATCACCCAGGAGGTGCCGAACCGGATCAGCATCACCGGCCATACCGATGCCACGCCCTTTCCCAAAGGCTATATCGAATACGAGGATCGTTACGGCAACGATTACCGCAAGCCCTACAGCAACTGGGAGCTGTCGGCGGATCGTGCCAATGCCGCCCGACGGGAACTGCTCAAGGGCGGCATGCCGCCGGATCAAATCGGCCGTGTGGTGGGGCTGGGGTCCTCGGTGCTGTTCAACAAGGCCAACCCCCGTGATCCGGTCAACCGGCGGATCAGTATCATCATCATGAACAAGCAGGCCGAAGAAAACCTGCAGAAGAGCGAAGGCCCGAAAGCGCCGGGGACGAAGGAAGCGCCGCCCCATGGCGGGCACGAGCCGGCACATTCCTGACAACGGGGCGTGTCGGTTCATCGCGGCGAGGGCGCCGCTCCTACGCAGACTGCGGCAATCCTGGCAGGCGCGGCGCAAGCCGCGAAAGGCAGGGACGAGTGACGAGGGACGAGGAAAAACGCGGATTTCACTGCTCCTACGCGGGTGGTGGCAAACCCTGTAGGAGAGCGAAGGCCCGAAAGCGCCGCCCCATGGCGGGCACGAGCCGGAACATTCCTGATAACGGGGCGTGTCGGTTCATCGCGGCGAGGGCGCCGCTCCTACGCAGACTGCGGCAATCCTGGCAGGCGCGGCGCAAGCCGCGAAAGGCAGGGACGAATGACGAGGGGCGAGGAAAAACGTGGATTTCACCGCTCCTACGCGGGTGGTGGCAAACCCTGTAGGAGCGGCGCCTCGCCGCGACCACCCGTCATGATGGTGGGTTTTCCAGCGACTCCAGAATCCGCAGGTAGCTTTCATACCGCCGGCGCGAGATCCGGCCTTCCTCCAGCGCGGCGCGCACGGCGCAGCCCGGTTCGTTGCGGTGCAGGCAGTCGCGAAAGCGGCAGGCCTCGGCGAGGGGGCGAAATTCCCGGAATCCCGTGGCGACCTGGTGGGGATCGATGGCCCACAGGCCAAATTCGCGGATCCCGGGAGAGTCGATGACGGCGCCGCTGTCGCCGGGCAGGTGATAGAGCCAGGCGGTGGTGGTGGTGTGGATAC
>Ga0256841_1002240_pt1 | contig 15603 bp, 11 predicted proteins | sample 356308metaG_FD_185971 | JGI IMG/M metagenome (GOLD analysis project Ga0256841, IMG submission 185971) | Hydrothermal vent microbial communities from Mid Atlantic Ridge, Atlantic Ocean - 356-308 | ecosystem: Environmental > Aquatic > Marine > Hydrothermal vents | place: Atlantic Ocean: Mid... | reverse complement strand
CCGGGAGACAACGTGAAGATGACGGTGAGTCTGATCGCGCCGATAGCGATGGAAGAAGGCCTGCGCTTTGCGATCCGCGAAGGTGGGCGCACGGTGGGTGCGGGTGTTGTATCCAAAATCATTGAGTGATATCCTTCCGCGCTTCATAAAGCAGCGACAGAGCCTATCTGTCGCTGCTTTGTTTTCTTCGGAATCTGGTGGCGGTCGATGATTGCGGCAGGTTTGTGAAGAGTATTTAGGCCAGTAGCTCAATTGGCAGAGCAGCGGTCTCCAAAACCGCAGGTTGGGGGTTCAAGTCCCTCCTGGCCTGCCAATCGGTGAGCGATCACTGGGTTGATACCAGAAATATGGCTAGTAATAACGCAGATACCAGTTCATCCGGAATGGATGCCGCCAAGCTCGTGTTGGCGCTGCTCGTGCTCAGCGCTGGCATTGTCGGATTCTACTACTTTTCGGATCAGTCCAACCTGTACCGGGTTCTCGGATTGCTCGTCATAGCGGGAATCGCGGTAGGCATTGCGTCGACTTCCAGTCAGGGCAAGGCGTTGGTGGGGTTTCTGAAGAATTCTCGCACCGAGGTGCGCAAGATGGTGTGGCCCACGCGCCAGGAAGCGTTACAGACGACCTTGATCGTCATGTTTCTGGTGGTACTGGTTGGCATCTTTCTGTGGCTGGTGGACATGTTCCTCGGTTGGGCGGTCAGAATGCTGCTGGGGGGCTGATATGGCGATGCAATGGTATGTGGTTCAGGCCTACTCCGGCTACGAACAAAAAGTACAGCGTTCCCTGCAGGAGCGAATCGAGCGGTTTGGCATGCAGGACAGCTTTGGCGAGATTTTGGTGCCAACCGAGGAAGTCGTCGAGATGCGGGAAGGAAAGAAACGCCGCAGCGAGCGGAAATTCTTCCCCGGCTATGTACTGGTTCAGATGGAGATGAACGACGATACCTGGCACCTGGTCAAGGATGTGCCTCAGGTATTGGGGTTCATCGGCGGCAAGAGTGACAAGCCTGCACCCATCACGCAGAAAGAAGCCGATTTGATCCTGAACCGTGTCCAGGAAGGCGCCGAGAAGCCGCGACCCAAGGTGTTGTTCGATGTTGGACAGGTGGTGCGTGTCATCGAGGGGCCGTTCAACGACTTCAATGGCGTCATCGAGGAAGTCAACTACGAGAAGAGCAGGGTGTTGGTCGCGGTGCAGATATTCGGGCGCTCGACCCCTGTGGAGTTGGAGTTCCATCAGGTCGAGAAAACCTGAAAACAGTTTTTATGCCGCAGCGCGTTCGGTAGCAACGACGGGTTGCGGAACGTCGCCGCAAGGCGTCGGGGAGCATGGTCGTGAACCATGCGTTTGAACCCGCTCAATTGGAGTTAGCATGGCTAAGAAAATCGAATCTTACATCAAGTTGCAGGTTCCCGCCGGGGAAGCCAATCCGAGTCCACCGGTAGGGCCCGCGCTGGGTCAGCATGGGCTCAATATCATGGAGTTCTGCAAGGCTTTCAATGCCAAGACCGACAAGCTGGAAAAAGGCATGCCGGTCCCGACTGTGATCACCGTCTACAGTGATCGCAGTTTCACATTTGTCACCAAGACACCACCCGCGTCGATTCTTTTGAAGAAAGCGGCTGGCATCAAGAGCGGTAGTGCGACACCCAATACCCATAAGGTTGGTAAGGTGACGCGTGCACAACTCGAAGAGATCGCCAAGGCCAAGGAGCCGGATCTGACAGCGGCTGATATGGATGCGGCGGTCAGGACGATTGCGGGAAGCGCCCGCAGCATGGGACTCGAAGTGGAGGGCGTGTAAATGGCCAAGCTCAGTAAACGCATGCGCGCAGCTCTGGAAAAGCTTGAACCCGGAAAACTGTATCCGGTCGAGGAGGCGATGGCGCTGATCAATGAAATGCCACATGCCCGCTTCAATGAGTCGATCGATGTTGCGGTCAATCTGGGTGTCGATCCTCGCAAATCCGATCAGGTCGTCCGTGGTTCCACGGTGTTGCCCAACGGCACCGGCAAGGAAATCCGGGTTGCGGTTTTCACGCAGGGTGAGAATGCCGACAAGGCAAAGGCGGCAGGCGCCGATGTCGTCGGTATGGAAGATCTTGCGGAAGAGGTCAAGCAGGGGAATCTCGACTTCGATGTGGTCATCGCTTCTCCTGATGCCATGCGGGTCGTCGGTCAACTGGGGCAGATTCTGGGGCCTCGTGGCTTGATGCCGAACCCCAAGGTGGGCACGGTGGCGGCTGATGTCGAGGCAGCTGTCAAGAATGCCAAATCCGGCCAGGTTCGGTACCGCACCGACAAGGCGGGCATCATTCATTGTCCAATTGGCAAGGTTGGCTTCGAGCCTGAAAAACTGGTTGAAAACCTCAATGCGTTGATGGCTGACCTCATCAAGGCCAAGCCGGCATCGGCCAAGGGTGTCTATGTCGGCAAGGTGACGGTTTCCTCTACCATGGGGCCGGGTATTCCGGTCGAGAAATCCTCGCTGGCCATTTGATGGAATGTTGGGGATGTGGTGTTGTTGCCATATTCCGACTGACTTTGATCTGCTGCCCTGATCGGGTGGCGGGCATCGAAGACCGCAGGTGCAATGGCTTTATGCTGTCGCTTAATGGGGTGGTTCCCGGCCTGCGCAGATGGTGAAACCCGGATCGATCCGACTCTTGTCTGTTCCGATCGTGGTGACGCCGCAGTGGTTACCGGTTTCAGTAACGGTAACTGTTATTAACCGCAGCTGCTGTTCCGTGTTTCGGATCGGTTGCTGTAACTGGAGAGCTTATCGTGGCACTAAATCTTGAAGGCAAGAAACAAGTTGTCTCCGAGGTCGCTGCGGTTGCGGCTGACGCGTATTCCGCGATTGCGGCGGAGTATCGCGGATTGACCGTGGATGAACTCACTGAAATGCGTGCCAAGGCGCGTGAAGGGGGGGTTTATCTGCGGGTGGTGAAAAACACACTGGCTCGCCGTGCACTGAAAGGCACTGAGTTCGAATGCATGTCCGAGGGGCTGGTTGGTCCACTCATGCTTGCATTCTCTCAGGAGGACCCTGGTGCAGCGGCAAGGTTGATCAGAGAGTTTTCCAAGGACCACGAGAAACTTGTTCCAAAGTTGATCGCGGTTGGTGGCGAGCTCATCGATCCTTCGGACATCAAGCGTTTGGCTGACTTGCCGACCTATGATCAGGCCATCAGCATGTTGATGGCTGTGATGAAGGCACCGGTAGAGAAATTGACGCGTACGATCAACGAAGTACCTGGCAAGCTGGTTCGCACCGTGGCCGCTATCCGTGACCAGAAAGAGTCTGCGTAACAAATCTGGATCCGTTATTTACTTTTATTTAGGAGAGATATCATGGCTGTAGCCAAAGAAGATATTCTTGATGCAATTGCAAACATGAGCGTGATGGAGGTCGTCGATCTGATCTCCGCGATGGAAGAGAAGTTCGGCGTCAGCGCGGCGGCAGCGGTTGCCGCGGTACCGGCTGGTGGCGCTGGCGGAGGTGAAGAGGCCGCCGCCGAGAAGGACGAGTTCGATGTTGTTCTGAGTGGTTTTGGTGGCAACAAGGTTGCTGTCATCAAGGTTGTCCGGGCAGCAACCGGTCTTGGCCTGAAGGAAGCGAAAGAAATGGTCGAAGGCGCACCGTCCACCATCAAGGAAGGCGCATCGAAAGACGAAGCCGAAGAGCTGAAGAAACAGCTCGAAGAGGCTGGCGCGACTGTCGAGCTCAAGTAACTTCGATTCTTGGGCTGCGACTGAGCGGTTAGAAAGACAAGGCTGGTGGCCAGGGGTCACCGGCCTTTTCCTGTTTGTATGAACTGGTGGCAGGCCCTTTCCCGGGCGGCAGTATTGAGGTCGAGCAATGGCTTATAGTTTTACCGAGAAAAAACGTATCCGCAAAGATTTCAGCAAGCGTGGTTCCGCGCTCGAGGTACCTTATCTTTTGTCGATGCAGCTGGATTCCTATCGCCGCTATCTGCAGGAAGATGTGCCGGCCGACAAGCGTGAGCCGCATGGTTTGCATGGCGCCTTCAGTTCTGTTTTCCCAATCGTCAGTTATTCCGGTTATGTGGCGCTGGAATACGTGGGTTATCGCCTGGGCGAACCGGTATTCGACGTTTATGAGTGCCAGATGCGTGGCGCCACCTATGCCGCGCCGCTGCGGGTCACCCTGCGGTTGGTAATATACGACAAAGATGCGCCCGGTAATAAGAAAGTCGTCAAGGATGTGAAGGAACAGGAAGTTTACATGGGCGAAATGCCGCTCATGACTGAAACGGGAACATTCGTGATCAATGGCACGGAGCGGGTCATCGTGTCCCAGTTGCACCGCTCGCCGGGTGTATTCTTCGATCACGACAAAGGCAAGTCGCATTCTTCGGGCAAGTTGCTGTTCAATGCGCGCGTGATTCCTTATCGCGGTTCGTGGCTGGATCTCGAGTTCGATCCCAAGGATTGTGTCTTCGTTCGTATCGATCGGCGCCGCAAGCTGCCAGCCACCATCCTGTTGCATGCGCTTGGCTATGATGATGAAGAAATTCTGGATATTTTCTTCGATACGCTCGAAGTCAAGGTAAAGGACGATGACCGTTATGAGATCGAAGTCAATCCGGATGATCTGCGCGGCAATCAGGCCGAGTTCGATATCAAGGTCAAGGGCAAGACGCTGGTCGAACGGGGCAAACGCATCACCGTCAAGCATACCCGGGCGATGCAGAAGGCTGGCATCCAGTCACTGGAAGTGGACGAAGACTACGTTTCCACACTGGTGTTGGCGCACAACATCGTCGATGAGGAGACGGGTGAACTGATCGCCAAGGCCAACGATGAGCTGGTTCCCGAACGCTTGCAGGCGATTCGTGAAAAAGGCATCGAGTCATTCCGTGTGCTCGACGTCAATGAGGTTGACCGAGGGCCGTATTTGTCCAAGACGCTCAGGATCGACCCGACTTCCAACAAGCTGGAAGCACAGGTCGAAATCTATCGCATGATGCGGCCGGGTGAGCCCCCCACCAAGGAGTCGGCGGAGAACCTGTTCGAAAACCTGTTCTTCAATCCGGAGCGTTATGATCTGTCACAGGTCGGGCGGATGAAATTCAATCTCCGTGTCGGGCGCGACAAGAGTATCAACGAAGGGACGCTGGACAAGGAAGACATTATTGCGGTCATGAAGACCCTGGTGGATATCCGCAATGGCAACGGTGATGTGGATGACATCGACCATCTCGGCAACCGCCGTGTGCGTAGCGTGGGTGAAATGGCCGAGAATCAGTTCCGTGTGGGGTTGGTGCGCGTTGAGCGGGCTGTGAAGGAGCGGTTGTCGGTGGCCGAGAGCGAAGGGTTGATGCCGCAGGATCTGATCAATTCCAAGCCTGTCAGCGCGGCCGTCAAGGAGTTTTTTGGCTCCAGCCAGTTGTCGCAGTTCATGGATCAGAACAATCCCCTGTCGGAGGTTACGCACAAGCGTCGTATCTCGGCGCTGGGTCCGGGCGGGTTGACCCGTGAGCGGGCCGGGTTCGAGGTTCGTGACGTTCATCCCACGCATTACGGCAGGGTCTGCCCGATCGAGACCCCGGAAGGCCCCAACATTGGTTTGATCAACTCGCTGGCAACCTATGCGCGGACCAATGAGTACGGCTTTCTTGAAACGCCTTATCGCAAGGTCAAGGATGGGCGTGTCACCGATGAGATCGAGTATCTCTCGGCGATCGAGGAAAACACCAAATACATTGCTCAGGCAACGATCAACACCGACGACAAGGGCAATATCACCGATGACCTCGTTTCGGTGCGATATCGTAACGAATTCACGATGGCGAGCGCGGACAAGGTGGAATACGTCGATGTATCGCCTCGGCAGATCGTATCCGTGGCCGCATCGTTGGTGCCTTTCCTCGAGCACGATGATGCCAACCGGGCATTGATGGGATCCAACATGCAACGCCAGGCCGTGCCCTGTTTGCGCGCGGACAAGCCGTTGGTAGGTACCGGCATGGAGCGTGCCGTGGCCGAGGATTCCGGTTCCGCGCTGGTGGCGCGTCGTGGCGGAACAGTCGATTCCGTCGATGCATCGCGCATCATCGTTCGCGTCAGTGACGCTGAAGCGGAGTCGGGTGAGTTGGGTGTGGATATCTACTCACTGCGTAAATACTCACGTTCGAATCAAAATACTTGCATCAACCAGCGCCCGCTGGTGAAGGAAGGCGACAAGATCGAGCGTGGTGATGTGCTGGCTGATGGTTCATCCACCGACATGGGCGAGTTGGCGTTGGGACAGAACATGAAGGTCGCTTTCATGCCCTGGAACGGCTACAACTTCGAGGATTCGGTACTGATTTCCGAACGGATCGTTCAGGAGGATCGTTTCACGTCCATACATATCGAGGAACTCACTTGTGTCGCCCGTGATACCAAGCTGGGTCCCGAAGAGGTCACGGCCGATATTCCCAATGTCAGTGAAAACCTGCTGGCTAAACTCGACGAGGCTGGTGTCGTCTATATCGGTGCCGAGGTCAAGCCAGGCGATATTCTGGTTGGCAAGGTGACACCGAAAGGCGAGACGCAGCTGACGCCAGAGGAAAAGCTGTTGCGCGCCATCTTTGGTGAAAAGGCACTTGACGTGAAGGACACCTCTTTGCGGGTACCTTCCGGCATGGAAGGCATCGTGCTCGATGTTCGTGTCTATACGCGCGATGGCGTCAAAAAGGACAAACGCGCCTTGCAGATCGAGGAGGCGGAACTCGAGCGTATCCGTAATGACCTGCGGGATGAGTTGCGTATCTATACGCAGGACATCCAGGAGCGGGTTCGGGCACTGATTACCGGACAAGTTGCCGAAGGCGGGCCGAAAGGGCTCAAGTCGGGCGCCGAAGTGACCGCTGAATATCTCGACAAGCTGGACAGCACACAGTGGTTCGAAGTGCGTATGCGCGATGAGGACATCAACGTTCAGCTGGAAAAATATGCCGAGCTGATTGCGGAGCAGGAAAAGAACTTCGAGAAGCGTCTCGAAGCCGCGCGCAAGAAACTCGAGTCGGGCGATGATCTGGCACCGGGTGTGTTGAAAATGATCAAGGTGCACCTGGCGGTCAAACGGCGCATGCAACCGGGCGACAAGATCGCCGGGCGGCATGGTAACAAGGGTGTGATCTCGATGATCGTGCCGGTTGAAGACATGCCGCACGAAGAAGATGGTACGCCGGTCGATATCGTTCTGAACCCGCTTGGTGTGCCGTCACGTATGAATGTGGGGCAGGTGCTCGAAACCCATCTCGGCTGGGCGGCGCATGGCCTGGGGCTGAAAATCGGTAAGTTGCTCGATGCGCATTGCAAGGTCGAGGAAATGCGCAAGTTTCTGTCGGAAATCTATGGGTGCAATGGCGCCAAGCAGGATATCAGCAGTCTCTCGGATGATGAGTTGATGGAGATGGCGAGAAACCTGCGGGGTGGTGTGCCGATGGCGACGCCGGCCTTCGATGGCGCTGACGAGGATGAGATCCGGGAACTGTTGCGCCTGGCGGATCTGCCAGAGTCGGGGCAAACCACGCTCTATGACGGCCGCACCGGCGAGCCTTTCGAGCGACCGGTGACCGTGGGTTTCATGCATATTCTCAAGCTCAATCATCTGGTCGATGACAAGATGCATGCACGTTCCACCGGGCCGTACAGTCTGGTAACCCAGCAACCATTGGGTGGCAAGGCGCAGTTCGGCGGTCAGCGCTTTGGTGAAATGGAGGTTTGGGCGCTGGAGGCTTATGGCGCCGCCTATACGTTGCAGGAGATGTTGACGGTGAAGTCGGACGATGTTCAGGGTCGGAACAAGATGTACAAGAATATCGTCGATGGCAATCACCGCATGGAGGCCAGCATTCCCGAGTCATTCCATGTGTTGATGAAAGAGATACGTGCGCTTGGATTGAATATCGAGCTCGAACGGGACTAGTTGAGGACTTTTTACGGTAGCTATTATGAAAGACCTACTCAATCTATTTAAGCAACAGAACGATCAGGGCCATTTCGATGCCATCAAGATCGGCCTCACTTCACCGGAGGTGATCCGTTCCTGGTCGTATGGTGAAGTCAAGAAGCCGGAAACCATCAACTATCGAACGTTCAAGCCGGAACGCGACGGGCTTTTTTGTGCCAAGATCTTTGGTCCGGTCAAGGATTATGAATGCCTTTGCGGCAAGTACAAACGCCTCAAGCATCGCGGTGTCGTATGTGAGAAATGCGGTGTCGAAGTCACCCAGACCAAGGTGCGCCGGGAGCGCATGGGGCATATCGAACTGGCCAGCCCGGTGGCGCACGTCTGGTTCCTCAAGTCGCTGCCGTCACGGATTGGTTTGTTGCTCGACATGGCGCTCAAGGAGATCGAGAGCGTACTGTATTTCGAGGCGTTTCTGGTCGTCGATCCGGGCCTGACCACGCTGGAACGGGGGCAGTTGCTGTCCGACGAGGCCTATCTGGAGGCGCTCGAGGAGCATGGTGATGAATTCGAGGCCAAGATGGGCGCCGAGGCGATTCTCGACATGCTCAAGAGCATCGATCTGCGGGCGGAGTCGGAGAAACTGCGCACCGAGATGAGCGAGACCAAATCGGAAACCAAGCTCAAGCGGATCGCCAAGCGTCTGAAGCTGGTCGAATCTTTCCTCGAATCCGGCAACAAGCCGGAGTGGATGATCATGTCCGTGCTGCCGATCCTTCCGCCGGATATTCGTCCGCTGGTGCCGCTCGACGGTGGACGGTTCGCCACCTCCGATCTCAACGATCTGTATCGGCGCGTCATCAACCGCAATAACCGTCTCAAGCGGCTGCTCGAGCTGAATGCGCCGGATATCATCGTTCGCAACGAAAAGCGGATGCTGCAGGAGGCGGTCGATGCCTTGCTCGACAACGGTCGTCGCGGCCGGGCGATCACCGGCACCAACAAGCGTCCGCTCAAATCCCTGTCAGACATGATCAAGGGCAAGCAGGGGCGTTTCCGTCAGAACCTGCTCGGTAAGCGCGTCGATTATTCCGGGCGCTCTGTCATCGTGGTCGGGCCGACACTGAAACTGCATCAATGTGGTTTGCCCAAGAAAATGGCGCTCGAGCTGTTCAAGCCGTTTCTTTTCGGGCGACTCAATCGTCTCGGCCTGGCGACCACGATCAAGTCTGCCAAGAAGCTTGTGGAGCAGGAGATTCCGCAGGTTTGGGATATTCTCGAAGAAGTCATCCGCGAACATCCGGTGATGCTGAACCGTGCGCCGACGCTGCACCGGCTCGGTATCCAGGCCTTCGAACCCGTACTGGTGGAAGGCAAGGCGATTCGCTTGCACCCGTTGGTTTGCGCAGCTTTCAATGCGGACTTCGATGGCGACCAGATGGCGGTGCATGTGCCGTTGTCCATCGAGGCGCAGCTCGAAGCCCGTACGTTGATGATGTCATCCAACAACGTTCTGTCACCCGCCAATGGCGAGCCGATTATCGTCCCGTCGCAGGACGTGGTGCTGGGGCTGTATTACATGACCCGCGAAAGGGTCAATGCCCAGGGTGAAGGTATGGTGTTCGCCGATGTCGATGAAGCCAACCGGGCTTACGAGAGCCGCCAGGCATCCTTGCATGCGCGGGTGAAAGTGCGCATTACCGAGAATGTCGTCGATAACAAGGGCAATTGGGAAAAAACCACCTCGATCAAGGACACCACCGTCGGGCGCGCGATTCTTTCGATGATTTTGCCCGAAGGTCTGCCATTCTCACTGGTGGATCAGGAACTCAACAAAAAGGCGATTTCCAACCTCATCAATGCCTGCTATCGACGGGTGGGGCTCAAGGCCACGGTAATCTTTGCCGACCAGCTGATGTACTGGGGTTATCGCTTTGCGACGCGCGCCGGTATTTCCTTTGCGGCAGAGGATATGGTCATTCCCGATGAGAAGGCCGGGATTCTCGAGGATGCGGAGAAACAGGTGCTCGAGATCGAATCCCAGTACGCTTCGGGGTTGGTGACTTCCGGAGAGCGTTATAACAAGGTGGTCGATATCTGGACCACGGCCAACGACGCAATCGCCAAGGCGATGATGGACAAGCTGGGGCATGAGGAGGTCGAAGATGCCGAAGGTAATGTGGTCGAGCAGCCTTCGTTCAACTCGATTTTCATGATGGCCGATTCCGGCGCTCGGGGGTCGCGGGCGCAAATTCGTCAGCTGGCCGGTATGCGCGGACTGATGGCCAAGCCGGATGGCTCGATCATCGAAACACCGATCACGGCCAACTTCCGCGAGGGGCTGAACGTGATGGAGTACTTTATCTCCACTCATGGCGCCCGCAAGGGGTTGGCCGATACGGCATTGAAAACTGCCAACTCGGGATATCTGACCCGGCGGCTGGTCGATGTGTCTCAGGATCTGGTCATCACCGAAGAGGATTGCGGTACATCCGAAGGACTGATCATGAAACCGATCATCGAAGGTGGTGATGTGGTTGAACCGCTCAGTGAGCGGGTTCTGGGCAGAACCGTTGCCCGTGATGTCATCAAGCCGGGTGGACGCAAGGTGCTGATTCCCGCCGGGACATTCCTTGACGAGACATGGATAGACAGTCTCGACGAACTCGGAGTGGATGAGATCGTCGTGCGCTCGGCGATCACCTGTGAAACCCGTTATGGGGTGTGTCGAAAATGTTATGGGCGTGACCTCGCCCGGGGTGGGTTGGTCAATGAAGGCGAGGCGGTCGGCGTCATGGCTGCGCAGTCGATTGGTGAGCCAGGTACCCAGTTGACCATGCGAACGTTCCATATTGGTGGTGCCGCGAGTGGTTCGGCGGCGATCAACTCGATCGAGGTCCACACCAACGGGACTGTGCGTTTGCACAATATCAAGACGGTGACCAACAGCAGCGGCAAGCTGGTGGCGGTATCCCGCTCGGGTGAACTGAGTATCATCGATCAGCACAACCGCGAACGGGAACGGTACAAGATCCCGTATGGCGCCATCATTTCCGCCAAGGATGGCGACAAGGTTGAGGCAGGTCAGGAGATTGCCAACTGGGATCCGCATACCCATCCGATCGTTTCGGAAGTGGAAGGCTGGGTGAAGTTTTACGACTTCCTCGAAGGTGTCACCATCAACAAGCATGTGGATGAAATCACCGGGTTGAGTTCGACCGTGGTGACGGATCCGAAGTCCCGTTCCGGCGCGGGCAAGGATTTGCGTCCGATGGTCAAGTTGGTCGACGAGAATGGTGATGATGTCACATTGGCCGATACCGATATTCCGGCGAACTATGTATTGCCGGGCGGTGCTATCGTCAATCTCGAGGATGGAGCGAAGGTCGAGGTTGGCGATGTCATTGCACGGATTCCGCAGGAATCCACCAAGGCGCGGGATATCACTGGTGGTCTGCCGCGGGTTGCCGATCTGTTCGAGGCTCGCAAACCCAAGGAGCCGGCAATCATGGCAGAGGTCACCGGTACCATTTCGTTCGGCAAGGAAACCAAGGGCAAGCAGCGTCTTGTGATCACCGATGAAAAGGGTGAAACACACGAGTCGCTGATTCCCAAGTGGCGCCATATCAATGTGTTCGAGGGCGAGCGGGTCGAGAAGGGTGAGATCATCGCCGATGGCGAGCCTTCGGCGCATGACATCTTGAGGCTCAAAGGCGTCGAGGCATTGGCCAACTATCTCGTTCAGGAGATTCAGGATGTCTACCGCTTGCAGGGCGTGAAGATCAATGACAAGCACATCGAGGTGATCATTCGCCAGATGCTGCGAAAGGTCGAGATCACCGATCCCGGTGAAACACGGTTGCTCAAGGGGGAACACGTCGACCGCTCGCGTGTACTCGAAGAAAACGATCGGTGCCGGGAAACCGGTAAGGTGCCGGCAAAGTTCAACGAAATGCTGTTGGGTATCACCAAGGCTTCGTTGGTGACCGAATCGTTCATTTCGGCAGCTTCCTTCCAGGAGACGACACGGGTGCTGACCGAAGCCTCCGTTCGAGGCGCGCGTGATGATTTGCGAGGCTTGAAGGAAAACGTCATCGTCGGTCGACTCATCCCCGCAGGAACGGGTCTGGCGCATCACAAGGAGCAGCGTCGCAAGCAACAGAAAGATATGCCGACGTTCAGTGATCCAACCCCATCTTCCGAACCAGCGCCGGAGACCGAGGCGGCAACGGCAGGTTCCGAGGCTTCAGTCGAGGCGGAAGGGTCTTCACCCGCACCGTCCGAAGGCTGAGCCAGGTTACTGGTTCGCTGCGTGAGCACGCCATCCGTATTGCAATGGGGCGGGCGTGCGAACAATGGGGCTGTCCACAGGCATTCCGCTGCCGGAAATGCTTGACAGCCCCTTGCCGCCTCACTAAAATTCGCGACCCTCGACAGGTTGCGGCTTGGGCCGGGCCTGTCGTTTATGTTTAGGGCAGGAAAAACCTGATTATTTGGTTCTTGATATATGGCAACGATTAACCAGTTAGTACGTAAACCCCGCAAGCGCAAGGTTTCAAAGACCAATGTGCCCGCTTTGGAAGCAAGCCCTCAAAAGCGGGGGGTTTGCACGCGCGTTTATACGACGACGCCGAAAAAGCCAAATTCCGCCATGCGCAAGGTTGCGCGTGTGCGACTGACCAATGGCTATGAGGTGAGTACGTATATCGGAGGGGAAGGCCATAATTTACAGGAACACTCGGTCGTGCTGATTCGTGGCGGGCGGGTCAAGGATCTGCCTGGTGTGCGTTATCACACGATTCGTGGGTGTCTCGATACACAGGGTGTCGACGGTCGTAAGCAAGGGCGTTCCAAGTATGGCGCCAAGCGTCCCAAGAAATAAAGGTAGATAACGATGTCCAGAAGAAGCAGAGCCCCCAAGCGCGAAATCCTGCCAGACCCCAAATACAAGAGTCTGGATCTTGCCAAGTTCATGAATATCGTCATGAAGGATGGCAAGAAATCCGTCGCTGAAAAGATCCTCTATGGCGCTATCGATATCATCGAGGAAAAGAAGAAGGCCGATGGCATGGAAGTGCTGGCGCAGGCACTGGAAAATGTCAGCCCTTCGGTGGAGGTCAAATCCCGCCGGGTCGGGGGTGCGACCTATCAGGTTCCAGTGGAGGTTCGGCCAGTCCGGCAAAAAGCCTTGGCCATGCGCTGGTTGACCGAAGCGGCACGCAAGCGTGGCGAGAAGTCGATGCGTCAAAAATTGGCGGGTGAATTGATGGATGCGGCGGAAAACCGGGGCGCCGCAGTGAAAAAGCGTGAAGATACGCACCGTATGGCGGAAGCGAACAAGGCGTTTGCGCACTATCGCTGGTAAGGAGTTCTGAACAACCGTTGCTTGCGGGATTGATCCGGCAGGCGCATTGACACGAAGAGGTATTCTGGTTGTGGCCCGCACGACACCACTAGAGCGTTATCGCAACATCGGTATCATGGCGCATATCGATGCTGGGAAAACGACGACGACCGAGCGGGTTCTGTTCTATACCGGCATATCCCACAAGATCGGCGAGGTTCATGATGGCGCGGCCGTCATGGACTGGATGGAACAGGAGCAGGAACGGGGGATCACGATCACCTCCGCGGCAACGACCTGTTTCTGGAGCGGTATGGATCGGCAGTTCGATCAGCACCGCATCAATATCATCGACACGCCGGGTCACGTTGATTTCACGATCGAGGTCGAGCGTTCGCTGAGGGTGCTCGATGGAGCTTGCGCCGTCTTTTGCGCAGTCGGTGGTGTGGAGCCACAGTCGGAAACGGTCTGGCGTCAAGCAGATCGCTATGGAGTGCCCCGAATTGCATTCGTCAACAAGATGGATCGGGCAGGCGCGGATTTTTTGCGCGTCGTTGGTCAGATCAAGGATCGGCTGGGCGCCAATCCAGTCGTCATGCAGATTCCCATCGGCGCCGAGGATGGTTTCGAGGGTGTCGTCGACCTGATTCGAATGCAGGCCATCTACTGGAATGAGGCGGATATGGGGGCCACCTATGAGGCGCGCGATATTCCGCCGGAGCTGGTTGATCAGTGTGAGTCCTATCGGGAGGCCTTGCTCGAAACGGTCGCCGAGTCCGATGAGGCGCTAATGGATGCCTATCTCGAAGAGGGGCATCTGGACGAAGACCAGATTGTACGCGGACTGCGCAAGCTGACGTTGGCGAATGAAGCCGTGCCGTGCTTGTGTGGCTCCGCGTTCAAGAACAAAGGCGTTCAGGCGATGCTGGATGCAGTGGTGAATTATTTGCCTTCACCGCTGGATGTGCCTGCCATCGTCGGTGAGTTGCCCGATGGTTCTGAAGGAGAGCGGCATGCATCCGATGATGAGCCTTTCTCGGCATTGGCGTTCAAGATTGCCACGGATCCGTTCGTGGGTAGTCTGACGTTCTTTCGTGTCTATTCCGGCGTGCTCAATTCGGGCGATGCGGTATACAACTCGGTTTCGGGCAAGAAAGAACGGATCGGACGCATCTTGCAGATGCATGCAAATTCACGTGAGGAGATCAAAGAGGTTCGTGCTGGTGATATCGCGGCTGCGGTTGGTCTCAAGAGCGTCACGACGGGTGACACGCTGTGTGATGTCAATCATGTGATCACGCTTGAGCGCATGGATTTTCCCGAGCCGGTGATTTCGGTCGCAGTGGAACCCAAGACCAAGGTGGATCAGGAGAAGATGGGGATCGCATTGGGCAAACTGGCCCAGGAAGATCCCTCTTTTCGGGTGCATACCGACGACGAGTCGGGGCAGACGATCATCTCGGGGATGGGTGAGTTGCATCTGGAGATCATCGTCGATCGGATGAAGCGTGAATTTGGTGTCGAGGCCAATGTCGGAGCGCCACAGGTTGCCTATCGGGAGACGATTCGCAAGACGGTCGAAGCCGAAGGGAAATTCGTGCGGCAGACCGGTGGCCGAGGTCAGTACGGTCATGTCTGGCTGAAGCTGGAGCCCTTGCCTCAAGGGGAAGGCTTCGAGTTCGTCAATGCCATCGTCGGTGGCGTGGTGCCCAAGGAATATATCGGCGCTGTCGAAAAAGGTGTCGAAGAACAGATGGGGGCTGGTGTCGTGGCGGGTTTTCCTGTCATCGATGTCAAGGTCACCTTGTTCGATGGTTCGTACCATGATGTTGACTCCAGCGAAATGGCGTTTAAAATCGCCGGCTCCATGGGCTTCAGGAATGGTGCGCTCCAGGCGGACCCGGTACTTCTGGAGCCGGTCATGAAGGTTGAGGTCGTCACTCCGGAGGAGTACATGGGCGACGTCATGGGCGACCTGAACCGTCGCCGGGGATTGGTGAGCGGCATGGATGAAGCGCCGGGTGGAAAGATCATCCGCGCCGAAGTGCCGCTGGCCGAGATGTTCGGGTATGCGACTGACCTGCGTTCCACGACACAGGGCCGGGCAACGTATTCGATGGAGTTCTCCAAATACGCCGAGGCGCCCAGCAGTGTGGCCGCGGAGTTCAAGAGAGCGTCCTGATAGAGAATTTATTGGATTTAGGTAGAGACAATGTCGAAAGAGAAATTTGAGCGCACGAAGCCCCACGTAAACGTGGGCACGATCGGACACGTAGACCACGGTAAGACCACGTTGACGGCGGCGATGACGAAAGTCATGGCGGAGAAGATG
>Ga0256841_1002239_pt1 | contig 15624 bp, 13 predicted proteins | sample 356308metaG_FD_185971 | JGI IMG/M metagenome (GOLD analysis project Ga0256841, IMG submission 185971) | Hydrothermal vent microbial communities from Mid Atlantic Ridge, Atlantic Ocean - 356-308 | ecosystem: Environmental > Aquatic > Marine > Hydrothermal vents | place: Atlantic Ocean: Mid... | reverse complement strand
GGAGTTTAAAAAGGGACTTGTAGTTTGAAACCGGATGATATGGGCGAATGACTACCATTTGATGGTCCCGGAACGCTGATAAGAGTTGTTCCGTCTGATTCTTGGAGTTCTCCTGAAACGGTCCGTCCCCGAAGATCCCGAGACCACACACCCTGAACCAGGATAATTTTTCGTTTATATGCGGAATGGCTAGTTTTAGACTCGGATCAGACTTCTTGGTAGTATCGTCAATAAACATAATTCTTAGCCCCGGAGCTAGTTTTCCCAAGAAATTCGTTAGCGTCGTAATGTACACTATGTCTTTTTTGCGCATTGACGAGATAAAAAATTTGTTTATCCAGGGGATAACAAGCTGTTTGCATTTTCCTGTTTTAATAAATTCACTGCCGGTTGAAAGTAATGACAGCAAGAGCGCATGCCAACGGATCCATCCATCGAGTATGCGTTTTGCCCATCTCAGGTGAATTTCAAGGGTGAGCTCAATCGTCGCTGCATGAATCGGTAGAGGCGCAAGATTTTCTCCAACACTCTCTAAAGTGTTTTCAACGCCTGTCAGACGTTCAATGCGGGATAACCATTTTTCGGTGATTCCGGTATCCACTGTGCCCAGCCTTTCTCCTTCCCCGAGATAGTGGCATAGGATTCCAAGCTTGGGCTTGACAATCCTTGAAAACCAGAGTTTTCTCAAGATGCGAATATCTTCAGTGCTTGGGAGGACATTGAGGAAGTGCCGTTTGCGTTTCTCAACCTCGCACGAAAACTCTTGAAAAATTGCGGCATCATTTATCTGGTCTCTAAAATCGGGGATTCCCCAACCGGACGTTGCCCCCAGGCTGGCGTTATGCATGGTTAATACCGGGCAGTTGAGTTTCTCACTGACTGATGCCGTTAGCTCCCTTATCCACCTAAGTTCATTCGCCTGGTACTTAATAAGCCTTAGCAGGTACTCGATCCGAGCTTTGGTCTCACTTCCCCATACCGTTGCCTCTACCGGTTCCCGATCCTCCGATTTCAGAAAAATCTTTTCCGTTTCAACTATCTTAGTGTAGGAACTCCACTTAAGTAACGGGTAGTGCTTTAGCACCAATTTGCGGATCCTTATTGGCGTTCCCCGGTTTCTTTTCTTCGTTATCTCCTTCAGAAAGATAAGAAATTGAGGCCAGAATATGTTGTCTTTGTTGTCGGAAATTCCTTTCAAAAGAGAGGTCAGGGCTCTTCTTAGCTGCCAAGATAAGGGTATTTTCCCCTTGCCTGGATGAAGAAGGCTTTTCAGCACAGAAACAGAAACTGGTCGTTGGATTTCGAAAAGAAATGGATAGTAAAAATTCCAGGATTCTTGCCCTTTAAGAGCCTTACACAACAGCTGAAAGACACAGTTCCATGCTGATCCGTGGTCAGTTAAGGTTGCAACCAGGCATATGGTATCCAAGCATGATGGCGTGGTGTCCCAGTTTTCGGGTAGAACGGAAAGGCTGAGTACAAGCTGTTTGATATCTTCCGAATTATAATCTTGAAAGATTTGGGAGCTTTCCTGCATGGGTTTTCAGGATGCCGTTTGATGTGATTAAGGGAAACTATTTGCTATTTACATATCGCTTCAACCGAGGGCAATGGGCTGACAAGCTTTTCAGTTAGCAGTTCTTTGTGGATAGGACATGCCTTTATGTCGCTTAGGATTTTCTTTACATCTTCCTTCGTTCTGAAAATCCACTCCCCTGGATCAGTATAACAAAAAATCGCTAGCTTGCAGCTTTTACAATTTGTATTCATCGCTTATGATCTATTGGTATTTTATATTTCCGCTCGGTTAATGAATTCCTTGACGTATTCTTCCCACTCCCAGGGAAGCAGGTACTTCTTCTTGGTATTGCACTCTTTGCACACGGCCACGATGTTCCCCTTGGTGCTCTTGCCACCTCTAACAAGAGGTACAATATGATCCATGGTAAGCTCCTTCGGGTGAAACTTGCGCTTGCAGTAGTAGCAAATACCCTTGGCTTTCTGGCGATACCACCACTGGGTTTTTCTCAACCTGCGAGCTTTTTCTTTCTCTTTTTTTATCTCCGTCTCTGAAACGGTGATTATGAAATAATCCTGCATTTACCTTGATTAAGTACCTGTGATTTCTATGTTAATCTAGCATACGGACAAGCTAATTACAAGAGGTTTATATACCGGGACTCGAAGGTGGTACAGAGTGCCTGTCGTGATCGGTCAAGGAACAGCTCTTGCCTCGATTTCGACGACCTTGAAGTTTTCCCTGATAAGGAGTGCCGCTGTAACACCTGGGCCAACGGTTTTTCCGGTTTCTTCATCAAGCAGTGAAAGGCCACAGGATGGACTCTTGTCCTTTAAATAGCAGATGTCTACCCGGAGTTTCCTTGCTATTTTCAGCGTTTCAAAGGCGCCCCGGAGGAAGTGCTCTGTCACGTTTTGGTTAGCGCTGGAAATCACCTCTGCGTTCCCATCTAAAACGTCAAACCCGCTTCCGTCTTTTATCATTGACGCGGATCGTGGGGTTGGCAAGCCCCCCAGTTGCTCCGGGCACGCTGGTATTATGCATGATCCCTCCGGCATGTCGGGAAGTTCACACAGGGAGCTTCTTCCATCATATCTGCAGTTTATCCCGAGCAGGCAAGCGCTTACCAATATCTTCACTCGGTTTCCCTCGGTTTTTCTTCAAAAACTACCGGGGCAGCTCCTTCTTCTTTTTTCCTTATCTCCCCGATTAAAAATGGGTTTTCCTTTACGGCGTTAAGATTCAACAGGATTTCTTCCGTCTTCTCTTTTTCGACGACCATTACCAGTCCGATGCCACAGTTGAAAACCCTGAGCATTTCTTTGTCGTCGATTGAGCCGTTGTCCTTGAGAAAATCAAAAATCGGCGGAACGTCCCAGGAATTTTTATAAATAACCGCCTGGCACGCAGACGGAAGTATGCGGCTGATATTGTCGGGTATGCCTCCCCCGGTGATATGTGCTATGCCCTTAACCTTGAAATTCTTAGTAATGCTTAGGATGGTCTCAGAGTATATCCTGGTTGGCTCAAGAAGTTCCTCGGCAACCGTTCTGCCACAAGGTTCTATGATGTCGTCCACAGACATTTCCAGTTTTTCAAAGATGATTTTCCTAACCAGGCTGTAACCGTTGGAATGAAGCCCACTTGACCCAAGGCCAATAATCCGGTCACCCACGCTTATCTCTGACCCGTCAATGATTCGGTCGTTAGAAACTATCCCAACGGCAAATCCCGCCAAATCGTATTCACCAGGTTTGTAAAAATCAGGCATTTCGGCAGTTTCACCGCCTATCAGGCTGCATTTTGCTATTTTGCAACCTTCTGCTATACCCCTTACGATGTCTTCAACGAGATCCAGCTCTATTTTTCCTATAGCAAGATAGTCCAGGAAAAAAAGCGGTTGGGCACCCTGAACCGCTATATCGTTTACGTTCATGGCAACGAGGTCTATCCCTATTGTGTCATGCTTCCCAGCCATGAAGGCCACTTTTAGCTTTGTTCCGACACCATCGGTGGCAGATACGAGCACCGGGTTTTTTACGTCAATATTTTCCAGTGAAAATAAGGCTCCAAAACTACCGATATCAGTTATGACTCCGCTGTGAAACGTGGCTTGAACTATCGGCTTAATCCTTCTGACCATTTGATTGGCAGCATCCAGGTCAACGCCAGCTTCCTTGTAAAGCTTCGAATTACTCATCTCCGACCCCCATCCAGAACAAGTGTGTAATAAAAAGCACAAAGATTTTAATCTTCAACCTTAGTTTCTGTCAATCTAAATCCCCAAATAATTTTTGACAATTTTTTTAGCTTTGTTATCCTATAAAAAAATTTTCCCTGGAGAGGTGCTTATGTCACAGTGTTTACAAGATTTTACCAGGATGAGAAGGTTGCCGCCTTACGTGTTTGCCCAAGTCAATGACCTTAAAATGGAAAAGCGCAGGGCCGGTGAAGACATTATAGACTTGGGGATGGGAAACCCGGATATACCTACTCCGGAACACATAGTAGAGAAACTTGTTGAAGCGGCGAGGAAGCCTCACAATCATAGATACTCTGCGTCTCGCGGCATAACGAAACTTCGAGAAGCCATAGCCAAGTGGTACAAGAGGCGCTACGATGTTGATATCGATCCGGAAACGGAGGCAGTGGTTACGATTGGTGCGAAGGAAGGGCTGTCACATCTTGTTCTTTCGCTAATCGGACCTGGAGACGTAATTTTTGCTCCGAATCCAACGTATCCAATCCATACCTATGCACCGATTATTGCCGGCGGGGATCTCAGGTCGATACCGATAGATGAGGAAAGGGATTTCCTGGAAGACCTGATGCACGCAACCAAGCAAACATGGCCTAAACCAAAAATGCTCATTATATCTTTTCCTCATAACCCCACCACGAAGGTTGTGGATCTTGATTTTTTCAAGAAAATTGTCGACTTTGCGCAGGAACACAAGATATTGATTATCCATGATTTGGCTTATGCCGATCTCGTATTCGATGGTTACGAAGCCCCAAGCTTCCTCCAAGTTCCGGGTGCAAAAGAGGTGGGGGTTGAATTTTTCTCCATGTCCAAGAGCTACAGCATGCCGGGATGGAGAGTCGGTTTCTGCGTTGGGAATAAAGAGATAATTGCTGCGCTGGCCAGGATTAAGAGTTACCTCGATTACGGAATCTTTCAGCCTATACAAATTGCCGCCATTATAGCTTTAAACGGAGACCAAGAATGCGTGAAGAAGATCGTCTCCGTTTATAAGTCGCGTAGGGATGCTCTTGTAAATGGATTAAACCGTGTCGGGTGGCCCGTGGAGAAGCCCAAGGCCACGATGTTTCTCTGGGCAAAAATTCCCGAGCCGTTTGAGCACATGGGATCTGTTGAATTCTCGAAATTCCTGATAAACGAAGCAAAAGTTGCCGTATCACCGGGTCTTGGTTTCGGTGAATACGGTGATGACCATGTGAGGTTTGCTCTTGTTGAAAACGAGATGAGAATCCAACAGGCGATAAGAGGTATAAGAAGGGCTTTTAGAAATTACCAGGGTGCCACGGTCAAAAAAATTCAAGGGAGTAGGGGATAGATGCGTTCTATAAAAGTTGGATTGATCGGGTTCGGAACTGTTGGTTCCGGGGTGGTTAAAATAATACGACAAAACGGTGATGTTATTAAAGAGCGTTTGGGAACTGACCTCGAATTGAAAAAAATCGTCGACCTTGATATCACGACTCCACGACCGGTGAAGGTGGAAAAATCGATCCTTTCCACAAACATCGACGATATTATGGAAGACCCCGAGATTGACATAGTGATAGAGCTGATCGGAGGCATCGAGCCGGCCAAAACTTTTATCCTCAAATCCTTAGAGAAGGGTAAACACGTGGTTACGGCAAATAAGGCGTTGCTGGCTCACCATGGCAATGAAATCTTCGAGGCTGCTGCAAAAAATGGCGTAGATGTTGGCTTTGAGGCGAGCGTTGGAGGCGGAATTCCACTTATCAGGTCTATCAGGGAAGGTCTGGTAGCCGAAGATATTCAAGTCATATACGGTATCCTTAACGGCACGGCGAATTATATTTTGACGAGAATGACAACCGACGGGGCAAGTTTCTCTGAAGCATTGAAGGAAGCCCAGGAAAAAGGATACGCCGAGGCTGATCCGACCCTTGACATAGAAGGTCACGACACCGCCCATAAGCTTGCCATTATGTGTGCCCTGTCTTTTGGTGGGAAGATCGAGTTTGACAAAGTCCATATCGAGGGCATAACAGACATTGATCAAAAAGATATTCAGTTCGCTAGTGAATTTGGGTACAAGATAAAGCTCCTTGCCATTGGAGCCGAAACAAACGGGAAAATTGACATGAGGGTCCATCCGACGATGATCCCCAAGGATCACGTGCTCTCGAGTGTGGACGGAGCTTACAATGCGGTATTTATAAACGGAAATGCGGTTGGAAATATCATGCTCTATGGATTGGGTGCCGGTATGATGCCTACGGGGAGTGCGGTAATCAGTGATATTGTTGACATGGGTAGAGATATCCTCCATGGAGTAAATAACCGGGTTCCTCCGTTGTCATTCGTTGATTCGTCGAAAAATAGTGTAACTTATAAACCTATATCAGAGATTAAAACTCGCTACTATTTCCGCTTTGAGGCTCTCGATAGACCGGGAGTGCTTTCCAAGATCTCAGGAATTCTGGGTAAGTACAATATCAGTATATCAGCGGTAATACAAAAAGGAAGACAAGTAGCGGGTTCGGTTCCCATAGTGATGCTTACTCATACTGCAGTAGAAAAAAACGTGCGTTCCGCCCTTGAAGAAATTGACAAGCTGGACGTTGTCAAGGCTCCTTCGAAGTTGATCAGGATTGAAAACGGCGAGGCAGAATAGAAATAGAACACTTCCCTGGGATCATGAAATGTTTTGACACCTCGCAGCACCTGCATGACTCCGACCGCTTCGTTCAGAGCAAGAGTTCCGCAAATGGACTTTTTGCTCGGCAGCTAGCATCATTCACAATGCCAGTTGCTTTTTCTATGTGAAAATAGATTTAAGAAAATTCTGATAAAATCGGATTCAGGAATTATTTAAACAGGTTGTTTTTACGGATGTCGCTTACCATATCTGTTGGGTATCCTGTCTATCCGGATCCACCGACAGACAAAAGAATAATCGCTTCTGTGGTAACCTAGTTATACCATTCGAGAAACCGATGAATCGGTTCTGTAATTAGCTCAGGTGTTTTTACCCACGGTTAAAACCATGGGCTACCTTGCTCATCACCCGACTAGCGCTGGGCTTTAACCCACGGTTTTAACCGTGGGTATGGAGTTTTCGAAACTCCCTTGACAAGAACAACCCAAAATCCGTCATTCCGGCCGAGGCAAAGCGGAGAGCCGGAATCTAGCTCCATATAGACTTGATGCCGCATCGATCCTGCTCCTGACTATATCAGGAAGCCGGCATGATATACAAGTCGTCCCCGTGTGTTTCAGTGGTTAATCAGAAGTTCCACAAATTATGTAGTTCTTTATTTTAAAAAATGTTAAATTACCTAGTTCAGAAAGGTGAGGAAAATGTAGCATTTCTCGTAAGCATACAGAGGTATTGATAAAGTGAAAGCTGAAAAAAAGTATATTGTGCTACTTGGCGACGGAATGGGGGATTACTCCCTTGAAGAACTTGGTGGTAAAACTCCCCTTGAGTACGCCGATACCCCGAACATGGACAGGATTGCGGCAAGCGGCAAAATAGGTCTGGTGAATACAATTCCTGCCGGTTTTCCCCCTGGAAGTGATGTGGCAAATATGAACCTCATGGGCTATGATCCTGCTAAGTACCACACGGGGCGAGCACCCCTGGAAGCTGCCAGCATGGGGGTGTGGTTGTCCGAGGATGACGTGGCTTTCAGGTGTAACCTGGTGTACCTCGATCAAAGCGGCGAAGAAACAGTAATGGGAGACTATGCCGCGGGACATATTAGTTCGCAAGAGGCGAAGGAACTGATAGAAAGCCTTGAAGATGAACTTGGCAATTCGAGGTTCCACTTCTATCCCGGAGTAAGTTATAGGCATCTTCTTGTGTGGAGCGGCGGAAAAGATGACATGGAGTTGACTCCACCCCATGATATTACCGGGGAACCTGTGCGAAGTCACCTGGAAAAGTTATTCTTAGTTCCGGAACTGGGGGAATTATTTGAAAAAGCAAGAAAAATGCTTGAAGACCATGCGGTAAATAGGCTTCGGATATCAAGGGGTGAGTCTCCTGCCAATTCCATATGGTTGTGGGGCCAGGGTAAGGCTCCCAATATGCCGAAGTACCGAGAACTCTTCGCCCTGGAAGGGGCGGTGATTTCAGCAGTGGATCTTCTCAAAGGGATTGGCGTTTATGCAGGACTTGAACCGTTGAACGTGCCTGGCGCAACCGGATACCTGGATACGAACTATGACGGCAAGGTAAATGCCGCTATTGAAGCTTTCAGGCGTGGAGCCGATTTCGTGTACCTCCACGTGGAGGCTCCCGATGAAGCGTCTCACGAAGGAGACTTGGAGAAGAAAATACGTGCAATTGAAGACTTTGATAGCAAGATCGTGGGACCTATCCTGGAGGGGTTAGCAGGTTTTGAAAATGCAAAAGTGCTCCTTGCCACGGATCACTTTACCCCGATATCAAGAAAGACCCATGAATCTTCGCCCGTGCCTTTTGCAATTTGTGAACTGCCCTTTGCGGGACGGGCTGATGAAAGCGTGAATTTCTGTGAGGCGAGTGCCAGGGCATCAAATCGTAATTTTGATGCGGCTTACAAGCTAGTCCGCGAGTTTTTGGATGTCGCAAAGTAACGAAAGGAGAAGGGGGTTTCGATTCTAGGCTTAAATAAAGGAAACTCTGATAAATTTGGATTTTAGGACTAGTAAGGTGTTTCCAAAATATCGTGTTAAACAAAAAGCCAATGCATAGTCATTGCGAGCGCAGCGAAGCAATCTCAAAGACCTTGGTATTCTAAGGAGATTGCTTCGTCTCCTGTACCCACTTTAAGCCATACATCTCGATATTAACTCGAAAAGATTATCATAAAGTGGGTGCGAAATTCTCGCAATGACACGGTGATGCAAGTGGTTTTTTTAAGAATCGATCCATGAAATCTTAAGAATTAATCAGAGGTTTCCAAAGCTTTTCTTTTTATGAAAGTTGTGTTGATACAATGGTAAACCAAGATTTTAAAAGAGCCGACTACGTTGCTGAATACCGTATTCTATACGGGGATACCGATACTATGGGTCAGGCTTACTACGCCAATTACCTGAAATGGTTTGAGATCGGAAGGGCGGAGCTATTCAGGAAAAAGGGCTTCTCTTACAAGGAAGTGGAGGAACGGGGATACTTCCTTCCTGTGATCGAAGCCTTTTGCAAGTACCATCAACCGGCCGTGTACGATGACATTATATTAATAGCTACGAGGTTTTCCGTGGAAAGGCGTATACGGCTGCGTTTCGACTACGAAATATATAAAAAAGACGAAAATGAACCTATTGTTGCTACCGGTTACACAATACATGTTTGTTTAAACAACAAAAAACGCCCGGTAAGACCACCGGAATTTATCCTTGAAAAACTTCAGACGGAAAGAGTGGAGAGATGAAGTGATAGTTATACCTGCAATTGATTTAAAAGATGGACAATGTGTTCGACTGAAACAAGGAAAGTTTGATCACGTGACTGTATTTGGCGATGATCCGCCTGCTATAGCTCGCAGGTGGGAAAGTCTAGGTGCTGAATGGCTGCACGTGGTTGATCTTGATGGTGCCGTGGGAAGAAGCCCTAAAAACCGGGGTGCAATAAAAAGTGTTATCAATTCAGTTAAAGTCCCCGTACAGGTTGGTGGCGGCATCAGGAATATGGATACCATCGACGAATACATCGAAATGGGGGTAAGCAGGGTAATTCTCGGAACGGTGGCCCTGAAAAATCCCGATCTTGTTGAAGAAGCAAGCGAAAAATACCCCGGACAAATTGCACTCGGTATCGACGCCAAGGATGGGAAAGTGGCAGTGGAAGGGTGGACAGAAGTTACACATCGTACTCCCATTGAAATTGCAGGGAGTTTTGAACATCTTCCTCTTGCCGCAATAATTTATACCGATATTCATCGGGACGGTATGCAGAGCGGTGTTAACATCGAAGGCACAAGGGCACTAGCAGAAGCAACAAAAATTCCGGTCATTGCATCTGGTGGAGTCTCTACCATCGATGACATTAGAGCTCTTTTGCCCCTTGAACCGGTGGGCGTTGTCGGCGTAATTACCGGTAGAGCAATCTATACGGGATCTCTTGATTTAGCTGAAGCCGTTGCCCTGGCTAAAAGTAAAGGTAACTCTCATTAATTACCTGAATCCGTGATCGTTCACCTAGGCCGCAGATGCAAGGAAGAGCCTGGGTTCGCTCCGGCATGCAGGATTCCAAGAACACCAATCACTCGATTTCTGCCTCCGCGGGAATGACAGGTAGCTTCACGAATATCCATACCCACGGTTGAAACCGTGGGCTAACGTGCCTCGGCAACCAGGGTTACCGTCATCCCCCCTGCACCCCACGGTCTTAACTTAGCCCTAAACTTGTGGTATCCTCCCCTTAACCCACGGTTTTAAATGTGGGTAAAACATCAGTGGAATATCTGTCGTTGTCCTTTTTAAGTCTCGCCGTCTTTATGCGGTAGTACCTCTTCTTCGAAGACAACAATAGAAGAGTGGGCTGAAATGGATGTTACTGATATCGTGAACAACCGCACAGGGGATTACGTGTACTTCAACTTAAGACTCAGCGGAGGATATCCAGGATATGACGGAAACGTATTTGATGAGGGTACGGCGCATCATCATGCAGGCATTGCTGCACAAGAGTTCAATGGTATCCAGCCTCGCTTGGTTATATCATCTCCATTTGTCAGGACCGGAAAGGATCGAACCGTCTACGGTTCAATCACTCTGGACGGTTCTGGTTCGTATGATCCCGATTCCGACCTGATTTCATACCAATGGAAACTCAAATGCCGTGGTAACCCTCTATTTGACAGGCAGGTGAGCGGTGCTACAGGCACTGTAGAAAACCTAAGACCCGGTTTTTACGATGTAGAGCTAACTGTTGAAAATGGTGACCATGCTACAGCTACCGGAGGGTTCGTGGCTATATGCTTGCCTGGAAGACAGGGTGATTTTAATAGTGACGGTGATGTGGACGGGGCCGATCTCGCCTCTTTTGCTGATGAGTTCGGAGAAAGTAATTGATTGGCTCAGTATAGGAAGCTTTGATGATTTCAAATTTCTGGAACTAGTAGGATTTCCTAAATATTGTGTTAAACAAAAAGCTAAAGCAGTGAAGCCGCAAGCAAATTTGAACCGCTAAGACGCCCCCGTTAAATGTTACAAGATTTAACGGGGCAAGCTAAGAGCGCAAAGGGACATTCTTTTTTCCTTGAGCAGGGTCCCAGTGGAATACTACGTTTCCTTTCAGTCCTGGTGAAACAATACAAGGTTTCACCGGATAAAAATTTCGCGGGGCAAGTGCAACTGCTCAAGGAAAGAAGCCTGCCCATCAGGCATGCTATTGGTTCAGACAATCTGAGTTGGCGCCTGAAGCTTCGCGCTTTGAGCGAAGCGGGCGGTTCATTTATGACCCGCACTAGTAGCATAAAGATTAAGACACGTTTATCGAGCAGTAGATCCGACTAAAAGGCTACATGTTGCACCAGAGCCAGTTCCCGACTGTATAGGGGGCAAGACGTTCCTGTAGTCCTTGGTTATCTGAGTGATCAATCGGCGGCTCCTTGGACAGAGAAGGGATTTTCGATGAGAATGCCCTCAATAATCTGGCCATGGTTAAAGTCTTCGGAGAGTATCTTCATTACCTTTGCTTGTGAGGCAGCGGCGACGATCAAAGAATCCCGGAATGATAAGTGATGCCTGTCTTCGATCTAGGAAGCAGCCAGTATCGTATCTGGGCGAATGACCTCAAGTTGCCAGACAAAGTAGTTTTCTATGATACCTCTTGCCTGTGCCCGGCTGAGAGGCAGTGGAATTTTCCTAGTCACGGTGACATAAAATTCTTGGATAACTTGGGTACTAATGACACCTGTTTCACTTTCCCACAGGTCTTCGATTATTCGAGATGCAATTTCATATTTACGGCCCGCATCTAAATCATGAGCATAGACAAGAATGTTAGTGTCCACAAATATTTTATCTTTCATGTAGTTCTTCCCTCGAAGCCCTGATTTTCCCCCCGAACTGAAAACCTGCTTTCAGATTGCTTTTGGCCTTTCTTTTTGCGTATTCGTAGTCCTCCGTCCGCAGCACCAATTTTGCCAATTCATCACTAAGTAATTTACTAACAGACGTTTCTCTTTGTGCTGCAATGACTTTACTTTTTTTGATTAAATCTTTATCAATCCTGAGGGTAATATTCTGTTTCATGTGGGACCCCTATGCGAAATATTTGCACGTGCATTACGTGTAACACAATTTCTTCGTGCGGTCAATAGGTCCATGTTATAAGTGGGTATTTGCCCTCAACTACCCTTTTCCAATCCCTGGTTCCTTGCTTGGTGCTCTTAAAAAAACGCTGATAAATTTGGACTTTTGGAACTCATATCAATTAAACATAACCGGTTTGGGAGATCAGTCAGACTTTACAAATCTCTGCGCGCTTGCACCTTGGCGGGAGAAAACACGGATAACCCGCAGAGACGCGGAGACGCAGAGAATAAATTTATTTCGGTAGATCTTTGTTAAACACGCCCCTTTCCGACATTCTTCAAAATGCGCAAAATGTCCATTTATTTAACTGGGATGGATAGGCACAGAATAATTTTAGTAGCAGAATTCGATTTCCAGGATTGAAAGATTATTGGACTGAAAATGGGTTGATTTTCAAGCCATTGGAGTTATTGATTTACCTCATACATGAAAAACTTCTTTTTTACCGTATTTAGGAAAAACTTTTCCTATTTTAGGAAAAATATTGTCCTTCGACCACTCTCTTATTTTGTTCCAGAAGATTGAAAATAGTATGAAAATAAATAAGTTATGGAAACTTTGCGCTGTTGGTATGGTTATTGCCAAAAGTGAAAATTTGGTACGAACTTCATCTCGGACGGTAACAACTGCGGATTGGTATTTCTTGTGAAGTCAAAAATCACTACATTGAAACAGAGATTCGATCGTTAACCACGACAATCCTTCTTCGATAGTGGATGCAAAAGTTAGTCATTAGTACCATCATAGGGGAAAGGATAGGGTAAACTGGGCGGGGTCAGTGAAATATTTCCCGGAATACACTTAGATCTCCTTCCATGTTCTTTATCCTCTTTCCTTGATTTACTGGTTTAAAATATCTGTTGATGTTCAAGGAGTAAAAGCCAAACCCGCCGCGAGGCGGGGACGGAAAGTCACGGGTCTTTTTACCTGGAAGAATGGAGAGTTTAAAGACGGCCGGACTGCCTCCCATGGTAGTTCGGCTTTTGTGTTTTTGACTATGTTAGATGAGGGAGGAGCCATGAAAAAAGTTGCGATATCTTTTTTGGGTGCATGCATCATTGGGATCTTTTTTGTGGGAATTTCCACCGGATGGACTTGTAGTTGCCTGTACGGGTGGCACTACGGGGGTGATGTTTACACTGTGGGTTGTGATAAAGTGCTTGGTGATGACAACGCTGGGTGGAGCTATCTATACAAGTTTGTTCCCGAAAATCCTGGCAAATACAAAATATCGTTTGATTTTAAAAATGAACTCTCAGACTCCCCCTACAATACAGATTCTGAAGAATATGCCTTCCTCGATACTTTCTATGCAACACTCTATTTTGTAAACAGTTGTTCAAGGTTCGACCTTGAGAACTGTTCCTGCGATTATTCCATTGATCTTTTTGATCTTGACTATAATGGACCTTTCAATGTCTACGGAAACATTACCCCAAGTTCCAAGGGAGACGATTGGCTCCATTTTGACATGGTTTTTTCGAATTACCTCTACAAGATTATACCCACCTTTGAGTTATTCAACCTAAATCAAGAGAATAACGACAGCAAAGTCTTAATAGCTAACGTTGTCATCTCTCAGGTTCCGCTACCTGGCACCATCTTCCTACTTGGTAGTGGCTTGCTTGGGCTTTTTGCCAGGAAATTCCGAGAAAACAAACATCGCGGTTGAAAATTTTTCAAAGTGGCATCGAGTAGACCAGGTCTTAGAGGATGATTTTGCGAGGGAGAAATATGGCATACACGATTCTGCGTAAGTCGAGGCAAATTGAAAGTTATCTAATTGTATGGCTATTTTGTTGTGTGCTTGGCTTTTTACTTGTTTTTTCTTCGAAAAACGCAATCTCTTCAGACCTGGTGGACATTAGTCAGTACGTAACCATTACAACAGCAAACGAGAAAACAACCCTTGACCGCGCTACAAGAATCCTTACCAGTACAGCGGACGTAATCATTACCAATACATCTGGTAATGTAATAAAGTTACCTGTCCGGGCCATCATTAATATAACGGGCACTGATTACACTAACGTTACCATGCCTGAAGCGCAGGGAGGGCCGGGTACTCAACCCTATGGCAAATATTTTTATGAAAAAACACCTGTTTCCATGGAATTTTTTGTCACTAACTATGGTCGTTCAGATTGCAATACGGATTGCTTAGGCGACCTTGATGGTGATGGTGACGTAGATGGAATTGATCTCGAGAAACTGTCCAAAGGCTCTGAGCTCCATCCCGGTGAAAACCTAACGTTTCACCTAAAATTCGTGCGGAAAGACGACATTCTCTTCCAATACTATATTGAGCCCTACGGAATAATCGAAGGAATTTCTACAAACAAGCCACCTGTAGCCGATGCCGGTGAGGATAAAACTGTTGTTTTACCGGCTTGGGAAAATTCGATCGTGGTTACTCTCGATGGTTCAAAGTCTTTTGATCCCGATGGAGATATTGTTTCCTATTTATGGACGTGTATTGAGTCAAACGGAAACAGTGCACCCGATCCACCTGACATATTATATCCTCAAGTTAAACTATCTCCCGGTGTTTATATTTTCAAACTCGTTGTAACAGACGACAATGGGGCTTCTAGTATCCCAGACACGGCCACCGTTACCGTTGTATCTCGGGAGTTTAACCCACCTCTTCTTTCGATTTCACCCATGGAATGTACCTTGAAAGAGGGCGAGGAGGCGACGATAAACGTTACTGCCACAGATGTGAACGGCAGGAATGTTACCCTTGGTGCTTATCCTGCTATAACGAACTCCACGTTTACCACCGAGCCAGGACCAGAGGCCACAGGCACCTTTATTTTCAAACCTGACTACGGTCAGCAAGGTATTTATACCGTGGCTTTTAGAGCGACGAACGATCTTGGACTCACCAGCATCAAAACTGTAAATATCCGGGTCGAGAACGTTAACAGGGCTCCGACGATCGACTCCCTGAATCCTGTTGTTGTTGATGAAGGCAAGGCGATAACTCTTCATGTTTCATCCGACGATCCAGATGGTGATCCTGTAATTATAACTGCAAGTAATCTTCCTGATCGCAACGCTATTTTTATTCCGTCTTCGAGTACCTTCATTTTCGCACCCGATTTCGATCAAGCAGGGACTTATACTATAACTTTCGTTGCAAATGATGGCAAATCATCGTCCGAACCGGTAACTCTTACAGTTGAAGTAAAAGACGTTCCCACAGGTGAAAACGGGGGGTTGCCATCTCTAGTACTTCAAGTTGACCCGGTCGAGAGTCCCACGCTACGACCTATTCAGACTATTACTGGTCGGGTCAACAGCAGTGGTGGAAGTGTTAAACCTGTTTCAATAAAAACATCTCTGATTACAGGCCTATCACCGTCAACTGTTGAGCAGGGGCAAACAGTTGATGTACAGGTAACCGGGCAGGCCACTGGTAGTTTTGAAACCCATTTTGAAGAGGGAGTAACAACTGCGAATCTAGGTGAGGGTATTATTGTAAACAGTGTCTCCGTTGATGATTCTCATCATGCAATCCTTAACATAACAATTGCTCCAGATGCTCCGGCAGGGCAGCGAACAGTTGTCC
>Ga0256841_1002238_pt1 | contig 15625 bp, 13 predicted proteins | sample 356308metaG_FD_185971 | JGI IMG/M metagenome (GOLD analysis project Ga0256841, IMG submission 185971) | Hydrothermal vent microbial communities from Mid Atlantic Ridge, Atlantic Ocean - 356-308 | ecosystem: Environmental > Aquatic > Marine > Hydrothermal vents | place: Atlantic Ocean: Mid... | reverse complement strand
TCCTGCAGGCCCAGCACGTCCTGGTTCAGCATCACGGCGAGCTCGTTCAGGGCCTTGATGCTGTCGGCGTTGGCGCCGGCCAGCCCCTTGGCGCTGTCGGCCGCCGCCATCGCGGCCTCGGCCTTGGCCATGGCCGCCTCGGCCTGGGCCTTGGCGGTGTCGGCCGCCACCGCCGCCGCCTCGACCTTGGCCTGGAGGTCCTTAAGCGCGGCCATGTCCATGCCGGCCGGCTTCATCTTCTTGAGCTCCTCGATCGCCGCCTGGAGCTTGGCCACGTCACCCTTGGTGGCGGCGTTGTCCTCCAGGGCGGAGACCCGGACGCCGAGGCTGGCGAGCTCGGCCGCCAGCTCCTGCACCGCGTTGCGCAGGGCGGCGACGGTCTCCTTGTCGACGCCGGCCTTAAGCTCGCTCCGCAGCCGCTCCATCAGGCGGTAGATCAAAAGCGCCGCCTGATAGCGGGTGAGGAACTCGTTGCCGCGGTAGGTACCATCCGGGAAGCCCAGGATGATGCCCTGGTCCGCGAGCTTGTAGACGGCCTCCTCGGCCCAGTGGCCGGGCGGCACGTCGGAGAACTTGGCCGCGTTCACCATGCTCAGACTGAGCACGGCGAGCAGCCCTACCACGAGTAGCCCTACCTTCTTCATACCTCTCTACACCCCCTTCAGGTGTCCGGGGGTAGCCGCGGGGCGAGTTGCCGTGTTTCCTCTCCCGCCGCGCTACCCCAAGCCGGGCACGCCCGATCCCTCTCTTTAAGCAAAGTCTCACGCGTGCCCAAGGCCAATGGTACGGGGGCCGAACCCCGGCTGTCAAGGAAAATACGAGTATATTTGAGGAGCCGGAGCGGGCTCCGGCGCAAGGAGGGGAGCGCGGGAAGCGCAGGGGGAGGCAAGGCCTCCTCACGAGGTGGCGGACCCCGAGCGGGGATAACCGGCCGCGCGGCCGGGAAAGGTCGAAGGATTCCGCGGATGCCGCCAGGGCTGGCCCGGCCCTCCCGCCCCGAAAGGGAAGCCCGAGGGGAAAGCCGCCGCCGCGAGGCGGGGACAACCCGAGGGCGGGCGAGATCGGCCCTCCTTGCCCCAAACCGCTTTTCTCGTAAGGCCCCCGCGGGGGCCGGGGAGGGGACATGTGCGGAATCGTGGGTTACGTGGGGTTTAGGGACGCCGTCGACGTGCTGATCGAGGGGCTTAGGCGGCTCGAGTACCGGGGGTACGACTCCGCCGGGGTGGCGGTGCGCACCGGGGACGGGCTGCGCGAGCTAAAGCGGGCCGGCAAGCTCAAGGTTCTGGCCGACGCGCTGGCCCAAAGCCCGCTTTCGGGCACGGTGGGGATCGGTCACACCCGGTGGGCGACCCACGGACCGCCCACCGACCGAAACGCCCACCCCCACCGCTCGGGGAAGCTGGCGATCGTCCACAACGGCATCATCGAGAACTACCTGGAGCTAAAGGCCCGGCTCGTCCAAAAGGGCTACCGCTTTGAAAGCGACACCGACACCGAGGTCCTCGCCCACTTAATCGCCGATCATTACCGAGGCGACCTCGAGGCCGCGCTGCGCGCCGCGCTCTCTGAGGCCAAGGGGGCCTACGCGGTGGTGGCGATGCACGAGGACGAGGACGCGCTGGTGGCCGCCCGCACCGTGAGCCCGCTGGTGGTGGGGCTGGGCGAGGGGGAGAACTTCCTGGCCTCGGACGTCCCCGCCCTGCTCCCCTACACCCGCCGGGTGGTCTTCCTCGAGGACGGCGAGATGGCGGTGGTCCGCCGCGACGGGGTGGAGGTCAAGGACCTCGCCGGAAACCCCCGCCCCCTCCGGGTGACCGAGGTCGAGTGGTCCCTGGAGCAGGCCGAGAAGGGCGGGCATCCCCACTACATGCGGAAGGAGATCTTCGAGCAGCCCTGGGCGCTCGAAAACACCCTCGGCGGCCGCATCCACGAGGAGACCGGCGAGCCGGTGCTCGACCTCGCCCTCGACCTCGCCCGCTTTGACCGCGTCCACCTGGTCGCCGCCGGCACCGCCTATTACGCCGGCTGGGCGGGGAGCTACCTGATCGAAAGGCTCGCCCGCCTCCCCGCCCAGGCCGAGGTGGCGAGCGAGTACCGCTACCGGGAACCGGTGGTGGACGAAAAAACCCTGTTCGTCGCCGTCAGCCAGTCGGGGGAGACGATCGACACCCTCGAGGCGATGCGGGAGGCGAAGCGCCGGGGCGCCGCCGCCCTCGGGGTGATCAACGTCAAGGGCTCGACGATCGCCCGCGAGGCCGACGACGTGCTCTACATCCACGCCGGGCCCGAGATCGGGGTGGCCTCCACCAAGGTCTACACCGCGATGCTCGCCGCCCTCACCCTGCTCGCGATCCGGCTCGGCCGCCTGCGCGGCACCCTGTCCGAGGACGAGGCCCGCGTCCTGCTCCACGAGATGCGAAAGCTCCCCCGCCTGGCCGAGGCTACCCTGGAGCGGGCCGAGGAGTACCGCCGGGTGGCGGCCAAGTTCCACCAGGCCACCGACTACCTCTTCTTGGGCCGGAACCTGCACGCCCCCACCGCCTTTGAAGGGGCCCTTAAGCTCAAGGAGATCAGCTACATCCACGCCGAGGCCTACCCCGCCGGCGAGATGAAGCACGGCCCGATCGCCCTGATCGACCCCCACCTGCCGGTGGTGGTGGTGAGCCCGAAGGGCCCCTGGTACGAGAAGACCCGCTCGAACATCCAGGAGGTGCGGGCCCGGGGCGGCCGGGTGATCGCGGTGGCCACCGACGGCGACGAGGCGATCCGGGACCACGCCGAGGAAGTGCTCTACATCCCCGAGGTGCACCCCCTGCTCTCGCCGATCCTGGCGGTGATCCCCCTCCAGCTCCTCGCCTACGAGACCGCCGTCTTGCTCGGCCGCGACGTGGACCAGCCCCGGAACCTGGCGAAGAGCGTCACGGTAGAATGAAATAAGTGCTCTTCACGCCGGATTTCCTGGACTTCCTGCGGGTGCTCGACCGCCACCAGGTGCGCTACCTCTTGATCGGGGGATACGCCGTAGCCTTCCACGGTTATCCCCGGGCCACCAAGGACCTCGACCTCTGGATCGATTCCAGCCCGGAAAACGCCGCCCGGGTGCTGGCGGCGATCCGGGTGTTCTTCGGCGAAACCCTGGGCCTCGTGGAAAACGACTTCCTTGCCCCCGGCGTTGTCCCGCTCGGTTACGCCCCAAACCGCATCGACCTCGTGCTCCTGCCAAAAGCCCGCCCCACCTTTACCGAGGCCTACGCCCGAGCCCAGGAAATCCAGGTCAAGGACGTCCCCGTCCGGGTGATCGCCCTGGAAGACCTGCTCGCCTTAAAGAGGGCCTTCGGTCGGGCCCAAGACCGGGCCGACGTCGAGGTGCTGGAGGAAGAATGAGGCGGATCCCGCCAGTAGTCCGAAAACGCCCCCTTCACGACGCCCGTCGGGGTGAGCGGGAGGAGTGGCTCCGCCTGCCGGCGGAAGAGCGTTTTCGCGCGGTGGAGGCGATGCGGATGCTCTGGTGCGCCTGGCGGACCCCGCCCTGCCGGCTTGGAAAGGTGGCGCCGGTGGCGAGAAAGCGCCCATTGAAAAAGGGCTAACGCCCGCCCTCGAGCGCGGCGACGAAGCCCTTCAGGGCCTCGAGGTAGGCCCCGGGGTCGGGGTCCCAGACCTCGTGGCCGGACTCGGGAAAGGCCACCACCCGCGCGTTCGGGAGCGCCGCCCGCATCGCCTCCGCCTCCCCTTCGTCAAGGAGGCCGCCCCGCTCGGGGTTACCCCGAAGGAGGAGCACCGGCGCCCGCACCCGCGAAAGGAGCGGGCCCGCGTCGAAGGGGCCGAACTCGGCGTGGATCCCCAAAAGGGCAGCCTCCGGCAGGTCCGGCCGAGCCTTTCGCATCCGCCGGACCCAGTCCGCCCCGGGCCGCGGCACGCGGGCAGGGTAATCGATCAGCAAAAGCCCCCGCACCCGCTCTGGGTGCCGGGCGGCGTAGGCCAGGGCGAGGGGAACGTTCGACGAGTAGGCGGAGAGGAGAAAGGGCGGGATCGCCAGGTGTTCGAGCAGGAAGCCGAGGTCGGCGAGGAAGTCCTCGACCGACCAGCCCCGCTCGGGCGCCCCGCATCCCGGGCTGCCCCGGAGGCCGAGGGCGGCCACCGGGTGGGGGGCGAGGGCGCGGGCCTCCGCCCGGTAGGCCTCCGGCGGCCCCAGGAAGCCGGGCAAGAAGACCACCGGAAGCCGTTCCGGCGCCCCCGGCCAAAGGAGCGCCCGAAGGCGCACGCCTCCCCTTTCGAAAACCCGCTCCTCCATGCCTTAGGTTAAACGAGCTCCGCTTCGAAAGGCCCCTGCGGTAGGCTGGGACCATGCTCGCCAGGGCGCGGACCTTCGCCCTTTGGGGGCTGGAGGCGGTGCCGGTGACGGTGGAGGTGGACGTCAGCCCCGGCCTCCCCTCCTACACCGTGGTGGGGCTCCCGGACGCCGCCGTCCACGAGTCCCGCGACCGGGTCCGGGCGGCGATCAAGAACGCCGGCCTCCCCTACCCCCAGGCCCGGGTGGTGGTGAACCTGGCCCCCGCCGACCTCAAGAAGGAGGGCCCGCGCTTCGACCTGCCGATCGCCCTGGCCCTGCTCGCAGCCCAGGGGGTGCTGCCGGCGGCGGCCCTCGAGGCCCACTGGATCGCCGGCGAGCTGGGCCTCGGCGGGGTGCTGCGGCCGGTGCCGGGGGGCGCGAACATGGCGTTCGCCGCCCTCGAGGAGGGCCCCCGCTCGCTGCTGCTCCCGCCCGAGAGCGCCCGGGAGGCGGCCCTGGTCGAGGGGGTGCGGGTGTACGCCCCGGCCGGCCTCGAGGAGGCCCTGGCCTTCCTCCGGGGCGAACGGGCGCTCGCCCCGGTCGGGCCCACCGAACCCGACGGGGACGAGCCCGTTCCCCCCGACTTCGCCGAGGTCAAGGGTCAGGCCAAGGCCAAGCGGGCGGCCGAGATCGCCGCCGCCGGCTTCCACCACCTCTTGATGAGCGGCACCCCGGGTTCGGGCAAGACCATGATCGCCCGCCGCCTCCCCGGCGTTCTGCCGCCGCTTGCGCGGGAGGAGGCGATGGAGGTTCTCAAGGTCCGCTCGGCGGCCGGGCTCTTGGACCGCGGTCTGCCCCGGCGGCCGCCCTTTCGCGCCCCCCACCACACGGTCTCCGACGCCGGGCTGGTGGGCGGCGGGGCGGTGCCCCGGCCCGGCGAGGTGAGCCTGGCCCACCGCGGGGTGCTCTTTCTGGACGAGCTTCCCGAGTTCTCCCGCCGGGCGCTCGAGGTCCTCCGTCAGCCGCTCGAGGACGGGCTGGTCACGATCGCCCGCGCCCGGGCGGCCTTCACCTTCCCGGCGCGGTTTTTGCTGGTGGCGGCGATGAACCCCTGCCCCTGCGGCTTTTACGGCGACCCCGAGCGGGCCTGCACCTGCACCCCCCACCAGATCCGCCGCTACCGGGCCAAGATCTCCGGCCCCCTGCTCGACCGCTTCGACCTTTTGGTCGAGGTGCCGCGGCTCCTTCCCGAGGAGCTCGCCCGGGCCCCAGAGGGGGAGCCGAGTGCGAGGATCGCCGAGCGGGTGGCCGCCGCCCGCCAGCGGATGCGGGCGCGCCAGGGCAAGCCGAACGGCCTCCTCGCCCCCAAGGAGCTCGCCCGGGTGGCGGCCCTCACCCGCGGCGCCGAGGGGCTGCTCCTGGCCGCCGCCAAGAAGCTCCTCCTCACCGGGCGGGCCTACGACCGGGTGCTCCGGGTGGCCCGCACGGTGGCCGACCTTGCGGCGAGCGAGCGGGTGGAGGAGGCCCACGTCGCCGAGGCCCTCACCTACCGCGACGGGGGGTTTTTCCTCTCGCTCTGACCCGGCCCGCGGTAGCGGCCGGGATCGTCGCTGAAGACGGCGAACACGCAGAGCTCCGAAAGCGCCCGGTAGACCGCCGAGGGCGGCCCCACCCGGGTCCGCTCCAGGGTCCAGGGCACCAGGCGGAGCCCCGCCCGGCAGGCGGCCCGGGCGTAGGCGGTGGGGACCAGGCGGCCGCCCCGAGGGGCGAGGAGGGCGCCGATCGGCGGACCCAGATAGGCCACCCCGGCGGCCCGGAGCTCGGCCATCGTGGGCCGGAGGTCGGCGGGGCGGTCGGGGTCGAGCCGGCGGCCGTCGAGCCAGATCGCCCGGGCGGCGTAGGCGGGGGCGTAGCGACGCCAAAACTTCAGGTCCTCGAGGAAAAAGCTCTGCAGGAAGACCCGCTCGGGGGGCACCCCGGCCTTCCGATAGGCGTCGACGATCGCTCGGCGCAGGTCGTCGCGGGTGACCCCGGGGGGCAGGACCGGGGCGGCCTTGAGCTCCGGGAAATAGGCGACCGGCAGGGGGTTTAGGACCCGCACGAAGCCGGCGTGGTCGAGGGTGTGGCCGGGCGAGGTGGCCAGGGCGGCGGGGTAGCGGGCGGCGCGGTAGTAGGCCTCCGGCCGGCGGGCCCGGGGGTCGGCCCCCTCGGGCCAGGCCTCGAGGCCGAGGAACGCCGCCTTGGTCAGGTCCACGCTGAGGCAGCGGGCGTGGGCTTGGGAAAGCAGTCCGGCCGGGCGGAAGGGCTGGCGGCAGGCGCCGGCCCAGGGGCTGGTCAGGACGTTGGTGGTGGCGGCCAGGTCGTCCTCGGCGTGGCGGCAGACCAGGGCGCCGTCCCGGGTGGGCACCGCGTCGCACTCGACCCCGAAGGCCCCGAACGCAGCCGCCGCCAGCACCCCCTCGAGGCTCTCCTCGGGGTAGTGGGCGGGGGCCCCCCGGTGGCCGACGATCGGGATCGGCTGGGCGGCGGCCAAGACGAGGAGCCAAAGGATCCCCGCCAGGCTTTGCCGGCCCCGGGCCATGGCCCCAGGGTACCCCGCCTTCCCACCGGCGGCCGTGCGTGGTAAACTTTTCCTTTGCATGCGGGAAGCGCTTCGCGTCCTCGACTTCGACCGGGTAAGGGCCGCCCTGGCCGAGCGCTGCCAGACCGCGCTGGGGGCCGAGGCGGCGGGCCGGCTTTCGCCCCTCGACCGGGCGGGGGCCGAGGCCGCCCACCGGCGGGTCGAGGAGGCCCGGGCCTTTCCCATCCGGCTCGGCGGGGTTCAGGACCTCCGGCCGCTGCTCGTGCGGGCGCGGCGGGGGGAGGCCCTCGAGGGCGCCGAGCTCCTGGCCGCTGCCGGCACGCTGGAGCGGGCGATGGAGCTCAAGGCGGCCCTGGCCGAGGCCGAGCTTCCCGCCCTCCAGGAGCTGGCCGAGCCGATCGGCGACCACGGCGCCTTCGTCCGGGCGGTGGGCCGCGCCCTCGACGAGGAGGGGGCGGTGCGGGACGACGCCTCGGAGCGGCTCAGGAAGCTGCGGGCCCGCATCGGGCCCTTGAAGCGCAAGATCCAGGAGCGGGTCTACGCCCTGCTCGACCGCCACGCCGACGACCTCTCCGACCGCTTCGTCACCCTGCGGCGGGGGCGCTACGCCCTCCCGGTCCGGGCCGAGCGGGTCCACCGGGTGCCGGGGGTGGTGCTCGACCGCTCGGGCTCCGGCGCCACCCTCTTCGTCGAGCCGCTCTCGGTGGTGCCCCTCAACAACGAGCTCGCCCGGCTGCTTTTGGAGGAGGAGGCCGAGGTCAAGCGGATCCTCGCCGAGCTCTCGGCGGCGCTGGCCGCCGACGCCGGGGTCGAGGCGACCCTTCGCGCCCTGGCCGGGCTCGACCTCACCGAGGCCGCCCGGCGGCTGGCCGAGGACTGGCGCCTCACCCGCCCCCGCTTCGGGCCGCCGGGGCGGCTGGCGCTGGTGGGGGCGTTCCACCCCCTCTTGGAGCGCCCGGTCAGGAACGACCTCGCCCTCGACGACCGCCGCCGGTTGGTGCTGGTCTCGGGGCCCAACATGGGCGGCAAGACCGTGCTTTTAAAGACCGTCGGGCTCTCCCAGCTGATGGCCCAGGCGGGGCTCTTCGTCCCCGCCGAGGCCGCCGAGCTGCCCTTCGTGCGGGCGGTGCTCACCGACATCGGCGACGAGTCCGACATCCTCGCCGACCTCTCGACCTTCGCCAGCCACCTGGAGCGGCTCCGGGCGATCCTCGAGGCCGCCGGCCCCGACACCCTGGTCCTGATCGACGAGCTGGGCACCGGCACCGACCCCGAGGAGGGGGCGGCGCTGGGGCAGGCGGTGCTCGAGGCCCTGCTGCGACGGGACGCCCGGGGGGTGGTGACCACCCACCTCTCGCCGCTCAAGGCCTTCGCCGCCGAGACCGAGGGGATCGAGAACGCCAGCATGCAGTTCGACCTCGAGCGCTTCGCCCCCACCTACCGCCTGCTGCTCGGGGTGCCGGGGCGGAGCTACGCCTTCGCGATCGCCCGGCGCCTGGGCTTCCCCGCCCCGGTGCGGGAGCGGGCCGAGGCCCTCCTGGGCGAGGGGCAGCGCACGGTGGAGGCCCTCCTCGAGCGGTTGGAGGCCGAGAAGCGGGCGCTCGCCGAGGAGCTCCGCCGGGCCGAGCGGGCCCGGCGGGAGGCCGAGCGGGCCCGCGAGGAACTCCAGGCCCGCCTGGCGGCGATCGAGGCCGAGCGGCAAAGGGTCCTGGCGGAGGCCCGGGCCGAGGCCGACCGGCTTTTGCTCCAGGCCGAGCGGCAGATCAAGCGGGCCAAGGAACGCGCCCGCACCGAGGCGGGCAAGAAGGACGCCCTCCGCCAGGTGATCGAGCTCCGGCGGCGGGTCCGCCCCGCCCCCCGGCCCAACCCCTACCCCGACCTCCAGCCCGGCACCCTCGTCGAGGTCCCCGACTACCGCGCCAGGGGGCGGGTCCTCCGGGTGCAAAACGGCGTCGCCCAGGTGCAGATCGGGGCCCTCAAGGTCGAGGTCCCGGTCGAGCGCCTCAAGCCCCGGGACGAGGGCGCCCCCCGCCCCACCGAGGCGGTGGTGGTGAAGTCCGGCTTCGAGCCCGAGCTCAACCTCCGCGGCCTGACCCAGGCCGAGGCCCTGCTCGCCCTCGACGAGTTCCTGACCGAGGCCTACGCGCTACGAGAGTCGCCGGTTCGTATCCTTCACGGCAAGGGCACCGGGGCGCTCCGTACCGCCGTCCGCCAGGCCCTAAAGCGCGACAAGCGGGTGGAGCGCTTCCACGACGCCATGCCCTTTGAAGGCGGCCACGGGGTGACCGTGGTGCACCTAAGGGAGGCACGATGACCGAGGACTGGCCGACCACGTTCGTCTGGAAGGAACCGCTTCCCCACCCCCGGGAGTGGGAAAAGCCCGGGATCGTGATGTTCTTTAACCTCGAGTGCCCGGGGTGCATCGGCCGGGGGATCCCGTTTTTGAAGAGGCTCGCCCGGGAGTACGGCGACCGGCTTTTTTACCTCGCGGTCCACACCGCCTACGGCCACAAGCGCTACCCCGAGGCGGAGGTGGCCGAGAAGGTCGGCTACTTCGCCCGGGACTTCGCCAAGCTGCCGTTCCCGGTGGCCCTCGACCCCACCGGCGAGCTGGCCGAGCGTCTGGGGGTGGAGGGCACCCCCCACTGGCTGGTCTACGCCCCCGGCGGCGAGCTCGTCCGCAGCATCTACGGCTCCCAGGACAACGCCCGGACCCGCCTTGACTACCTGATGCTCGAGCTCACCCAGACCGAGGCATGAAGCGACCGATCCTCGCCCCCCGCCCCCCCGCCGAGCTCCCCGGCGAGGGCTACCGCAAGCGCCAGATCGCGGCCTGGCTCTACAAGAAGGGGGCCCGCGAGTTCGACGCCATGACCGATCTCCCCCGGGGGTTAAGGCGCGAGCTCGCGAGGGAGTGGCGGATCGCCGAGTTCGACCTGGTCCAGGCCTTCCCCTCGGCGGACGGCTCGGTCAAGTACCTCTTTACCCTCCTGGACGGCCAGCAAACCGAGGCGGTCTACCTCCCCTACAAGGACCGCAAGACCGTCTGCCTCTCCAGCCAGGTGGGCTGCCCGGTGGGCTGCACCTTCTGCGCCACCGGGGCGCTCGGCTTTGGCCGGAACCTCACCCCCTGGGAGATCCTCGACCAGCTCCTCGCCATCGCCCACCACCAGGGCATCCCCCCGACCGAGATCCGGAACGTCGTGCTCATGGGGATGGGCGAGCCGCTTTTGAACCTCGACGCGGTGAGCGCCGCCGTCCGCCGCATGATCGACAAGAACGCCCTCGGGATGAGCCCCCGCCGGATCACCCTCTCCACCGTGGGGATCCCGAAGGGCATCCGCCGGCTCGCCGAGGAGGACCTCGGGGTCAAGCTCGCCCTCAGTCTCCACGCCCCCGACGACGAGACCCGAAAAAAGATCATCCCCACCGCCAAGGCCTACCCGGTGGAGGCGATCATGGACGCGGTGGCCGACTACTTCCAAACGACCCGGCGCCGGGTGACCCTCGAGTACGTGATGCTCAAGGGGGTCAACGACGCGCCCCGGCAGGCCGAGGAGGTGGCGCGGCTCATTAAGGACCGCCGCATCGTGGCCCACGTCAACCTGATCCCCTTTAACCCCTGGGAAGGGGCGCCGGTCGAGGGCACGCCCCGGGAGGGGATCCGCCGCTTCGCCGCGATCCTGGAAGAAGCGGGTATCCCCACCACGATCCGCTGGAGCCGCGGGGTGGACGTGGGCGCCGCCTGCGGCCAGCTCGCGCTCAAAGAGGCTGCCCCCCTCGCCTTCCACCCCAAACGCCGGTTCCCCGCCGGGAACCGGTAGGCTCGTTTCGTGGCCTACGTCCTCGCCGCCGCCCTGCTCTGGGGCCTTGGGGGGGCGCTCGCGGGCCGGTTCATGGCCGCGATCCCGCCCGGGGTCCTGGTGCCGCTCCGGTTCTCGCTGGCGTTCTTGCTGCTCCTCCCCCTTTGGTTCCGGGACCGGGTGGCCCCCGGCGAGGGCGGGCGGCTCCTTATGGTGGGGCTCGCCCTGGCCGGGGCGCAGGGGTTTTACTACCTGGCGATCCACGCCACCAGCGTGGCCACCGGGATCTTCCTCCAGTACCTCGCCCCCGGGCTTTTGGTCCTCGTCGCCCTCCTTTCCGGGAGGCCGGTGCCGCCTCTGGCGCGGCTCGGGGTGGCGCTCGCCCTGGTCGGCGCCTACCTCCTTTTGATGGGGCCCGGCGGGCCCGCCTGGCGGCCGGTGGGGGTGGCCTACGGCCTGGGCGCGGCGGTGAGCTTCGCCGCCTACGCGGCCTGGGCCCACCGGCTCAGGACCCCGCCGCTTTTGGGCCTGGCCGCCGCCACCGGGGTCGGTACCCTCCTGACCCTGCCCCTCCTGGTCGGGCGGTGGGCCGAGGTCCGGGCGCTGGGGGCGGGGGACTGGGGGGCGGTGCTTTTTCTGGTGGTCTTCGGCACCGTTTTGCCCTTCGGCCTTTTCCTCCTCGGGGTAAGGCAAATGCCGCCCCGGGTCGCCACCCTGGTGGCGATGGTCGAGCCGGTGGCGGGGGCGCTCCTCGCCGTGCCGCTCGCCGGCGAGCCGCTTTCGCTCCGGGCCCTTTTGGGCGGGGGGCTGATCCTCCTCGGGGTCGTCCTCGGGCGGCGGTAGCGGCGTATACTTCGGGGGAATGCTCACCCGCCGCTGGACGCTCAAGGACCTCGAGGGCGCGGTCGAGGAGGGGCGGGTCGAGACCGTGCTCCTGGCCTTCCCCGATCTCTACGGCCGGTTGGTCGGCAAGCGCTTCTTCGCTCCCTTCTTCCTCGAGGCCGTGGCCGGGGGCGAAAGCCACGCCTGCGACTACCTCTTCACCGTCGACATGGAGATGAACCCGGTGCCCGGCTACGCCTTCGCCAACTGGGAGACCGGGTACGGCGACGTGGCGCTGGTGCCCGACCTCGACCGCCTTCTGCCGGTGCCCTGGCTGGAGAAGACCGCGTTGGTGCTGGCCGACGTCCGGGACCGCGCGGGGGGGCCGGTCGAGCTCGCCCCCCGCCGGGTGCTCGGGCGGGCGCTGGAGCGGGCGGAGGCGCTGGGGTTCTCGGTGCGGGTGGCATCGGAACTGGAGTTCTACCTCTTCGAGACCCCCTACCGCGAGGCCGCCCGGCGCGGCTACCGGGGGCTGGAGCCGGCGGGGCACTACCTCGAGGACTACCAGCTCTTCGCCGGCGCCCGGCACGAGCCCCTCCTGGCCGAGGCCCGCCGGGCCCTGGCCCTGGCCGGTGCCGAGGTCGAGGGGTCCAAGGGCGAGTGGGGGGTGGGGCAGCAGGAGCTCAACCTCCGCCACGACGAGCCCGACCGGGCCGCCCTCGCCCACCTCCTGCTCAAGGACGCGCTCAAGACCCTGGCCGACCGCCGGGGGCTCTCGGTCACCTTCATGGCCAAGCCCTTCGCCGGCCGGGCCGGTTCCAGCAGCCACGTGCACCTCTCGCTCTGGCGGGAGGGGGAGAACGCCTTCGCGGGGGACGAGGACCTGGGCCCGGTGCGGGGCTCGAAGGTCTTCGGCTCCTTCCTCGCCGGGCTGATCCGCTACGCTCCCGACTTCCTGGTCTTCTACGCCCCCACCGTCAACAGCTACAAGCGCTACGAGGACGCCTCCTGGGCCCCCACCCGGCTGGCCTGGAGCTTCGACAACCGCACCGCCGGCTTCCGGGTGGTGGGCCGGGGGGGGAGCCTTCGGGTGGAAAACCGCCTCCCCGGCGCCGACGCCAACCCCTACCTGGCCTACGCCGCCATGCTCTTTTCCGGTCTCCGGGGCGTCGAGGAGGGGCTTGAGCCCCCACGCGCCTTCACCGGCGACGTCTACGCCGCCCGGGAGCTTCCCCGGGTGGCCTACACCCTGGAGGAGGCGGCCCGCGCCTTCGCCGAAAGCCCCCTGGCGAAGGCCGCCCTCGGCGAGGCGGTGCACGCCCACTACGCCCACTTCTACGCCGCCGAATGGGCCGCCTTCCGGGCGGCGGTCACCGACTGGGAGCGGGCCCGCTACTTCGAGCGGATCTGAGAGGCCCCCTCGGTAACGCCGCGATGACGCCGTCCCCCTAGCCTGGGGGCATGGCCTACCCGTCGCGGTATCTCCCGTTCGGAATGCTGGCAACGCTCGTCCTCGTCGCTTGCGGCCCCGCCCCCGGTTACCGGCTGGGGGGCACGCTGAGCGGTTTGGGGCCAGGCAAGGCCCTGACCCTGACCGAAACCGAGAGCGGCACCGCCCTGCGCGTAGGGGCCAACGGGCCCTTCGCCTTCCCCCGCCGCCTTTCCCCGGGGGCGGCCTACCGGGTGGAGTTGACCGAGCCCCCCCGCGCCCAGGGCTGCGTGGTGCAAAACGGTGAGGGCGTGGCCGGCGCCGACGTTCTCGACGTGCGGGTCCGCTGCGGCGACTCCGGCCGCCTGGACCCGAGCTTTGGGCGGGCCGGGACCGCCATCACCCCGCTCTCCACCCTGGTCGCGACCGCCCAGGCGGCGGTCCCCCGGCCCGACGGCCGCCTGCTGGTCGCCGGTGAGAGGCGCGGGGGGAGCTACCCCCTGGCCGCCCTGGCCCGATTCGACGCCGACGGACACCTGGACGCCGGTTTCGCCACCGGCGGGCGGGCCTTGGCCGATCTGGGTGGATCGTTCTACGGGGCTGCATTGGCTCTCACCGAGAACCGAATCGTACTGGGAGGGAGCGTGTACAACGGGCACGACACCGACTTCGTGCTCCTCGGGTACCGGCCGGACGGGAGTCCCGACCCCGGCTTTGGCAGCGGGGGACGGGTGCTCACCGACCTCGCTTCCGGCAGCAACGACTACCTTCGCTCGCTCGTGGTGCTGCCCGGGGGGCGGTTGGTGGCGGGGGGGCGGAGCGGGGACGGCTTCGCTCTGGTCGGCTACCGTCCCGACGGAGGGCTGGACCCCGGCTTCGGCCTGGGGGGCAAGGTGCGGACGCCGGTAGGCGGCGGCGGGGTAGGAATCTACGCCCTCGCGGTGGACGCCGATGGGCGGATCGTCGCGGCGGGTCGGCAGTTTTCCACCGCCGGGTACGACCTGGCGGTGGCCCGATACCGCTCCGACGGCACCCTGGACACCGCCTTCGGCGGCGGGCACGGATACGTGCTGCTCGACTACGCCGGGAAGGACGACGGCGCCTGGGCGGTGGCCGCCCTCGGCGACGGCAGCCTCCTCCTCGGGGGCGAGGTGGAAAAGGCCTCGGGGGGAAGCTTGGCCGCGGTGGCTCGCCTTCTCCCTGACGGCGGCCTCGACCCCTCGTTCGGGAACGGCGGGTGGGCGGTCCTCGAGGCCCCCCTCGAGGGCGGAATCCGCGCCCTGGCGGTGCAGCCCGACGGCCGCATCGTGGTGGCCGGTCACGCCTTCGACGCGGACACCGGCAACGAGTACTTCCTGCTCGCCCGCCTTCTCCCCGACGGCGGCCTCGACCCCGAGTTCGGCGACGGAGGGGTGACCCGCACCCTCTTCGCCCACGACGCTTGGGTCAACGCCCTGGTCCTGGTGCCCGACGGCCGCATCGTGGTGGCCGGCTACGCCAGGGATGCCTTCGAGGGCTTCGCGCTCGCCCGCTACTGGCCTTGACGGGGCGTTTCTCCCCCGCCCCTTCGCGGTAGCCTGGGGCATGGCTTGCGGACGGCTTGAAGGAAAAGCGGCCCTGATCACCGGGGCGGCGAGCGGGATCGGCAAGGAGTCGGCGCTCCTCTTCGCAAAGGAGGGGGCCCGGGTCGCGGTGGTCGACCTCAACGAGGAAGCCGGCCACCAGGTGGTACGGGCGATCCAGGAGGCCGGGGGCGAGGCGATCTTCGTCCGGGCCGACGTCGCGAGGGCCGAGGACGCGGCCCGGATGGTGGCCGAGACCGAGGCCGCCTTCGGGAAGCTCGACGTCCTCTTCAACAACGCCGGGGTCATGCTCCCGGGCGACGACGACGCGGTGAACACCCCCGAGGCGATCTTCGACAAGACCTACCAGGTCAACGTGAAGGGCGTCTTCCTCGGGTGCAAGTACGGCATCCCGGCCCTGAGGCGGGCGGGGGGCGGCTCGATCATCAACACTGCCTCCTTCGTCGCCACCCTGGGGGCGGCCACCCCCCAGATCGCCTACACCGCCAGCAAGGGGGCGGTCTTAAGCCTCACCCGGGAGCTCGCGGTGATCCACGCCCGGGAGAACATCCGGGTGAACGCCCTCAGCCCGGGGCCGCTTCGCACCGAGCTTTTGATGAAGTTCCTGGACACCGAAGAAAAACGGCAGCGGCGGCTCGTCCACATCCCCATGGGCCGCTTCGGCGAGGCAGGGGAGATGGCCCGGGCGGCGCTCTTTTTGGCCTCGGACGAGTCTTCCTACATGACCGGCGCCGAGCTCAGGGTGGACGGCGGCATCACCGCCGCCTACGTGACCCCGGAATGAGGTGTGGGAATGAAGACCTTCCAAGTCACAAGCCCGGTCGACGGCTCGGTCTACGTGGAACGCCCTTATGCGAGCCCCGAGGAAGTCGAGGCCGCCCTAAAGCGGGCGAAGCGGGCCCAAGGAGCCTGGCAGGAACGCCCCTTGGAGGAGCGCGCCCGCTTGGTCCAGAAAATGGCCAACTGGATCGTCGAGCGGGCCGACGTACTGGGGGAAGAGATCACCTGGCAGATGGGCCGGCCGATCGCCCATAGCCCCTTTGAGCTCTCAAGAAGCTTCAAAGAGCGCGCCGAGTACATGCTCGAGGCCGCCCCTCGGGCGCTCGCCGATTTCGTTCCCCAGGGGACGCCGGGAAT
>Ga0256841_1002237_pt1 | contig 15633 bp, 11 predicted proteins | sample 356308metaG_FD_185971 | JGI IMG/M metagenome (GOLD analysis project Ga0256841, IMG submission 185971) | Hydrothermal vent microbial communities from Mid Atlantic Ridge, Atlantic Ocean - 356-308 | ecosystem: Environmental > Aquatic > Marine > Hydrothermal vents | place: Atlantic Ocean: Mid... | reverse complement strand
GCCTTCATAAATGGGATTAGCGCCATGATCACAGCGGGGAGATACAATTCCTCTCTTGTTACTCGATTCTCAGTGAGTAATCCGATAGCTCCCGCACCCTGCTTTGAAGCATGTGTCCCAAAATATTGATCATTGGCAGATCCAAGTTCTATCCCACGCTCCACCATTTTTTGAACAGCTAAAGGCAGCATAAAGGCAGCTGATCGTGCCTTCCCTATAAAGTTTTTTGGGTATGAAATGGTAGGCGATTCACCTCGCACAACAATCCAAGCAAAACCGTACATTATATCCTCCAAAACCACAACACCCCCTTCAATCCCAACCCAAAAAGAAGCATCAGGATACGCTTCATACGCATGCTTGACACGGTTTTTAGCCCCCTGGAGTGTCTCCTCTTCGCCAAAGGGTTGATCCGAAACACCGGATGAAATATTCACCCCGACAAACTCCATGTTCATCCCTTCAAAAACAGATTCAAATCCTGTCCTAACGGCATTTATTTTGACCGGATTTTGGGATCCTATAATAACTTTAGCAGGGGGCATATGTTTATATTTTCATACCATTTAAGCTATAAAGATAAGGCGAATTCTCCATTTACCAGGAACATATGTACATTCTCTGACACTTTACATACTATCCTATTTTCGATGGAATTGGGCAGATTAAAGTTCGATGCAAATCTGCCGTTAAATGAACACCTGAGATGCTATAATCACAGAACGAATACCATCCATTTAACATTGGCCTCCTAGGAGCGGACTATCTACCCTAAATGAAAAGGGCTACACACGCGCCATCCCTTCAGACACAAAAAAAGCCCGATGTTCTCAGGCACCGGGCACGTTCTATTATCATTCTCAAACACTACTTTAAGTGTTGAAGGTCAAAAAAATAATGCTACTACAACATTTTAATCTTTGTTAAATATGTTTTCAAATATTCTCTCTAGCTCTTCTACTGAGTACACAAATACTTCCCGTGGTTTACTTCCCTCTGCAGCCCCGACCACACCTATGGTCTCCAACTGATCCATAATCCGTCCTGCCCGATTATATCCGAGCTTTAGTCTTCGTTGTATCATCGATGTCGAACCGTGCTGTTGTTGAACGACAAGTCTCGCAGCCTCCTTGAACATACTATCTAGCTCTGAAACCTTAATTTCCTTGCCTTCTATATTGTCTTCCTCTGTCGAATATTCAGGCAACAGATACGGCTCCACAAATCCACGCTGTCTCCCTACAAATCCAGCCACTTCCTCGATCTCAGGAGTATCGACAAATGCACATTGAAGCCGAATCAAATCCCCGCCAAGCGTAAGCAACATATCTCCACGACCCACCAACTGTTCTGCGCCCCCTTGATCCAATATAGTTCTAGAATCAATCTGAGAAGTCACTCGAAAAGCAATACGAGCTGGGAAATTGGCTTTTATCAACCCAGTAATAATCTTGACAGACGGACGCTGTGTAGCAATAATCAGATGAATCCCAACCGCTCGTGCTAACTGCGCTAATCTACCGATGGGCATTTCGATCTCTTTTCCGGCAGTCATAATAAGATCCGCAAATTCATCGATCACCAAAACGATAAATGGAAGAAACTTATGTCCATTCTCCGGATTGAGCTTGCGACTCTTAAATTTTGCATTGTATTCTTTAATATTTCTTACTCTAGCCTTCTTTAATAGGTCGTAGCGCTGCTCCATTTCTATCACAAGAGAATTGAGCGTATAAATCACTTTATCCGTCTCTGTAATAATCGCCTCTTCGGCATCCGGCAAAAACGCTAGAAAATGCTTTTCCAAATCATTATAAATAGGCAATTCCACCTTCTTGGGATCGATCAAAACCAACTTTACCTCCGAAGGGTGCTTTTTGTACACGAGTGACATCAGAATCGTATTAATCCCTACGGATTTACCCTGTCCGGTAGCCCCCGCGACTAATAAATGAGGCATCCTTGCCAAATCTGCGACAAATACTTCATTGGAAATGGTTTTTCCCAAAGCAATGGGAAGCTCCATCTTGGCGTTGAGGAACTTTGGACTTCGCAGTACCTCCTTTAGCGATACGATTTGCGGATTCTTATTCGGGACCTCTATTCCGATGGTACCACGACCTGGAATAGGTGCAATAATACGAATCCCTAATGCGGACAAATTTAATGCAATGTCATCTACTAACCCCCTAATCTTAGAGATTCTAACACCTTTGGCAGGTACGATCTCATACAGGGTCACTGTTGGCCCAATCGTCGCACGTATCTTGGTGATTTTTATACCATAATGCCCCAATGTCTCAATTATCCTATTCTTGTTGGCCTCTAATTCATCGTTGTCTATCTGCCCTTGCTGTTCGTAGTCTTTTAACAACGGCAATCCCGGATTTTGATAATCCGAAAGATCCAATGTGGGATCATATGGTTCAAGCGAATCAGGAAGTACCTCTGTCGAGATGCTGTCCTGGTCGCTTGTCCCGCCGCTTTGTTCTAAAATCACTGCTGTAGGTTGATCAACAGTTGCTTCTTCGATAGGAGGTGCAGCAATCTCTATTTCCAAATCCATGTCAGGACCTGCAGAAGGCTGACTATCCTCCTCCCTATTTATATCTAATGGAATTTCTGTCTTTGTACGTTCAAATGGAGCATCAATATCCAAAGGTGTATTATCCACCCGGTCAAATCCTCTTTCATCTGTAGATGATTCATCCCTCAATTCACCAACACCTCCTTTGAAATTTAGGTACTTTAAAAACGGCAACTTAAATTTTTGTCCACCCGGCATTTGTAAGGTCATCTCACTGAAATCCGGGTCCAATTTCCACATCAATACAGCCATCAGACTAAAGGTTAATAATAGCCCAAGCCCGATTCTTCCCATAAAATTTGATAGCCAAATGTTCGCGCTCTGCCCTAAGGAACCTCCCCAGGGAAACATTGAAGTATGAAAAATATACGCCAATACGATACTTCCAAAAACAACAATCAAACTACTTACTTGAAAAAAATGATAAAAGGACTTCAAACTATTGCCCTTGATCAAATCTATCCCCAATTTGAATAAGACGGGAATAAAGAAAAATGACATTAAACCGACCCCCCAGTAAAAAAATAAGGAGGCAATTACTGCTCCTAACCGACCTAACCAGTTATGAACAACTACTTCACCGGACCATAACGCATTCCAGGCATACTGAAACACTTTATCCTGATCCATTCGCCATGTATATATATAGGATACAAATGCTACCGTTAGCAGTGCAGCTAATAGAATACTGAATATTCCAAGTACCTTGTGCGTTTTTGGATTCGTCAGATGCCCTTTGAGGCGCATCGCCCATCCCTGCTTCTTTCTTTTTCTCTTGACCTTCTTCGCCATGATAACAATCAATAATAATTCACGGGTTAATACAATTATGGTGCAAAGATATAGATATTTTTACATATTAAATAATTTTGCCATATGTTTTTTGGCTTAAAAAGCGATATTTACATATTAGATAAATTCATAATATGTATTAATCCTTATTTTTCAAAGATTTACAGCTAATTTCTTTTTTAAGAATTTCTTGAGAATTTTATACTATTTTTGTTTTCACTTTTGGTGAGGAAGATAGGATATTGTTTTTAGCCCCTATTCTTTGGTTGATTCAAGGTACCACCTCTCAAGGTTTCCAATAATAAATGATCAGCAGCCTGCTAAAAGCACATATTTGTTCCCACATAACAATAAGACATACAGGAATTACTTCTACCCACTATTAGCTATTTCTGTCCATGCACCCCATAAGATGCATTTGGTTTTGCACCCCTTACAGTTAAGCTAAAGAATTTCTCCTTGAAGGTACCCCGTCCTATGACTATAGCGATGAAGCCCTTCAACGATCTAGAATGCATAGCCTAGGTTATGACTTGTCCGATAACCATGAGTAAATCAGGAATACTGGTCTTCAATGGAGACACTCAACCGATTGTTCCTGTTAAAATTTTATCATTTTAATCCTTAGTTATCACTTTTTCAATACCTTTGCCGTCCTTAATTTAATTTGTACAACAAGTGATACAAATCGAGACAGACATGCTTGGATTTTTTTGCCATAAATACACGCTGTGTAATGTCTAAAGAAATCCATATGTATGCACGGTCTCTAAGGTATAAAGATATTCCATTATTATATTTTTAATACTCACAAAACTTTTAAGATATGAATAAGGTCGTTATTGTAGGGGCGGGGGGAATCGGTAAAGCCACTGCGCTGATTATAATGAATGATGCACAATTTGATGCCGATATTTATCTTGGTGATATATCGGAAAGAGCTCTTAGCCATTCTCTTGAATGGATTGCCAAAGGAGAGGTGGATATGAGCAGGATACATACGTTCTTAATGCCCGAGGAAGGGATTAATCCGGATATGACTACGATTTTTCAAAATGCAGCTATTGTTTTGGATTGTCTTCCCGGAAGTCAAGCACCACGGATTGCAGCCTATGCCAAAGAATACAGATTGCACTACGTCAATCTTACAGAATACGTAAAAGAAACGGAACAAATTATAGCCTTGTCAAAAGATGCGGAGACTGGATTTTTATTGCAAACCGGTCTCGCTCCAGGCTATATTAATATTTTAGGGCATTATTTATTTCAAGAGTTCTGTGATAAATTTGGAGTAGAAAAGGCCAAGTTGTTATCCATGAAGGTAGGAGCACTTACTCACCACGCACTCCCCCCCCATTTTTATGGATTTACATGGAGCCCCATAGGCGTCGCTACAGAATATGTTAAGGACGCAATTGTACTTCGTGATGGAAAGATAGAAAAAATTGCCGCGCTGTCTGGGATCAAATCCAATATGATAGATGGTGTCTGGTATGAGTCCAATTATACATCCGGAGGTGCAGCCGACTTACCCTCTGCCCTTCAAGGCAAAGTAGAAAACCTCCACTACAAGACATTGAGATATCCCGGGCACTATCAATGGGTAAAGGATATTCTCAATAGTGCCCCCTACAGCGTAGATCGTATAGAGTATCTCAACGATTTCATGCTTAAAAATATCCCCTCTTATGAAGACGATGTTGTTATTATTTTTGCTGAAGTTCAAGGGAATGATAAACGGGGTCATTTGCAAGCGATGAACAAATCACTTAGAGTGGAGCCCACTTTTATTGGCAAGCAAAAACTCAAAGCGATACAAAGCACGACGGCCTCTGCGATGGTTGAAAGTGCGTGGTTTATGCTTCAAAATAACCCCAGAGGAACCTATCTCCAAAGCCAGGTAAATACACACGAATATCTGTCCGGAAGATTTGTACAAAAATATTATGGCACGATTATAGAATAAATTCTCCTGTAGAACGGTTATAAGGGCGTTCGGATACTTAAAGATGAGTAATTTAACGTGTGAATTGGACAATAACATAGGGAAATAGAAGGAAAGTATCTTCTTTACATGTTATTCTATATGCCATACAAAACCTATTAAAACATTAAATTAAATACGAATGAAAAAAAGTTTACTTCTTTTGATTTTTGGGGCACTCGCCCTTACAATCACAGCACAGAAAACTCCAGCTAAAGACTGGTTCCTCAAAGACTTAACTCAGGATAGTGTCCTGGGGACCTCTTCAGACCGTGCTTATAACGAATTGTTAAAAGGGCGCAAAGCCACTACTGTTGTTGTCGCGGTCATAGATTCTGGAGTGGAAGATGACCATGAAGACCTCAAAGACGTTATGTGGGTTAATCCCGGTGAAATTGCAGGAAATGGAGTGGATGATGACCACAATGGCTATGTCGATGATATTCACGGCTGGAACTTTATCGGAGGCCCCAATGGTAACGTCGATGGAGATAATTTAGAAGTCACGCGACTCTATGCTCAGTTGCGTTACAAGTATGAAAAGGCCGACCCCTCCAAATTGACTAAAAAACAAAAGAAAGAATATGCCAAATACCTGGAGTATAAGACCAAGGTAGAAGACGAAATCGAGAAGGCATCTAAGCGCCTCCAACAATATAAAGAGCGGAAGGGTCAACTTGTAACGATGGCGGATCAACTTGAGGCTTTCCTCGCTAAAGAAAATGTGTCATTTGACTCTCTAATGAGAATGGATCCCACCGCACACCCTGAGCTAATGGCTCCACTTAGCATCCTAAAGCAAATGAAAGCTGGTGGTATGGAAGTTAACAATGCTGCTGCTTTCCGCAAAGTACTTATAGGACAACTTGATCGAGCCATCAAGTATTTTCAGGATAAGATAGATTACCATTACAATCCGGACCTGGATACAAGATCTATTGTCGGTGATCATTACGATGATCTTAATGAACGCTATTATGGCAACAATGAATATGAAGGACCGGATGCATTTCACGGTACACATGTCTCCGGAATCATAGCAGCTAATCGACATAATAATTTAGGTATTAGAGGTGTCGCAGACAATGTGCGCATTATGTCCGTAAGAACCGTCCCAAATGGGGATGAAAGAGATAAGGACGTAGCCAATGCCATCCGATATGCGGTAGACAACGGAGCATCTGTCATCAATATGAGTTTTGGTAAAGCTTATTCTCCTTATAAGAAAGCGGTAGATGAAGCAGTAAAATACGCAGCAAAACACGATGTCCTTCTCATTCATGCTGCTGGAAATGATTCGGAAAATAATGATGTTACCAATAACTTCCCGAACGATATGTACCTACATAAAAAAGGAATTTGTGGATGGTTTCAGCCTAAAATGGCAAAAAACTGGATCGAAGTAGGTGCCCTTAATTATCAAATGGACGAAAATGCAGTAGCCCCATTTTCCAATTACGGAAAAAAGAATGTAGACATTTTCGCACCTGGCATGTATATCTATTCTACTATTCCTGAAAACACGTATGGTAATGCACAGGGAACAAGTATGGCTTGTCCGGCAGTCGTAGGAGTTGCAGCAGCTCTTCGCAGCCAGTTCCCTACCCTTACCGCTGAACAAGTAAAAGAAATTCTTCTTCAGTCTGCCTACAAACCGCAACACCTCATGGTAAAAAAACCGGGCACCAAAGAATTGGTGGACTTCAGTACCCTTAGCGTCTCCGGGGGGATAGTCAATCTTTATAATGCGGTAAAACTAGCGATGAAAACAAAGGGAAAAAAGAAAATGCCAAAAGCATAATTTCTTCCTACAGCGATATATACAAAAAGAGGGCTTCTGATTAGAACATCGGAAGCCCTCTTTTTCTATCTTAAAGATAATTCTGTCCCTATAAAAAAAAAACGAGGAACATATCGCACCGCTACAACTTCCTACCCTTGCTGCATTTCTGCCCTGGGGGAATTCGGAAGGAGCTGGTCGTATATCCCTCGCAAGTCTTTTAAACGCTGGATTATGTTTTTTGTTCCAACTTAAAATCACTAAATAAATCCCATCTTCCACCACGGGGAAAAGGGGCTCTGATATTCAAAGGAATATGCTTGACCGGGTGCTCGAAAAAAATCTGCCCACTGTGCAAATATAGCATGCCGCCCTGTTGAAACCGGCTTCCATACCGTCGATCCCCTACGATAGGACATCCAACATGAGCAAACTGCGCTCTAATCTGATGAGAGCGCCCGGTGTGTAAATTCACTTCAAACAAATAATATCCATCAATACTTGCCAAAAGACGGTAGTCGAGAATCGCTTTCTTTGACTTCTTCGCCTTCTTAAATGGAGTGTCCTTCACTCTAAGGCGATTTTTTACTTCATCCTTCACTACGTAGTTTTCCAAGCGTCCACTAAATTGATCAGGGACATTATCTGTCAGTATATAATATACCTTCTGTACTTTCCTTTCTCTGAATAAATCATTCATACGAGACAAAGCTTTACTTGTCTTGGTTAACACTAGCACTCCGGTTGAAGGACGGTCTAACCTATGCGGAACTCCTAAAAATACAGCCCCCGGTTTATCGTCTCTCAATCTGATAAACTCCTTGATGTAATCAGGCAAGGTATCATCCTTAGTTCTGTCTCCTTGTACAAGAATCCCTGAAGGCTTATTAACCACAAGAAAATGATTGTCTTCATATAGTATGATTCGCTCAACATCCCGAAAGGTCATATAAAGTATTTATTTATCTCTAAAAAATAATAAATTATAAAAAAATATAAATCCCATAATCTGCTCATGTATAACACTATTCTTAGACTATAGTTGCTTCTTTTTACTTTATTTGAAAAATCTCTCCTTCGCTCATCACTTTCACACAAATCCAGGTCCCCCCAAATGGATCATTTACACCTTCCCTTCCTTCCATTTCAGGCATATTGATTTATATTGTGCAGTTGCCCACCATTTCATACCTATAAATATATCAACACATTATAATTATAAGCACTTTATATCTCGCTCATATTATTCACTTTAAGAAATACCTCCCCACTCAATGAAATCTAATTCCCGTGAGAATAATAAAATGTGGGGCTACTTCGAATCGACAAGGAGGCCCTCCAACAGAATAACTTAAACCTTTTAGTCAACATAAAATTTGCAGAAATATTCCCATTATTAATAATCGTAATTTAGGAAAAACAATCATGTAAATTATGAATTACAGAAAAAAACAATCTGTTTGGCACACTATTTGCAAATAGGGTAAGTGTGAGTTTTGAGTTTTGGTTATTAAATGAAGATATGCCTGTGTAATCCCTTTATACAGGCATTCTTCTTTTTAGAGAATACCCTATTCTAATCGAGAGAACACACACAATTACAAGCCTGTATAAATTGCTATTTTTTTTCAATCAAAATAGTATACTAATTAAAGACATTTTGGGCATTGCAATTAAAATATTAAGCATATTTTTACGCCCAAAACCAAATATCATGATAATAGGCGTACCAAAAGAAATTAAACCCAATGAGAACCGCGTAGCGTTAACTCCAGCCGGAACACTAGAACTTGTCAAACGTGGTCATAAAGTATATGTTCAGTCGACAGCAGGAGTCGGAAGTGGATTTCAAGATGCAGAATACATGAATGCCGGAGCTTCTATCCTACCTACAATTGAAGATACTTATGACATCGCTGAGATGATCATCAAAGTAAAAGAGCCGATAGAGCCGGAGTATAAGCTCATTAAAAAAGGTCAGTTGCTCTTTACCTACTTTCATTTTGCTTCCGGAGAAAAACTCACGAAGGCGATGATAGAGCAAGCTCCGATATGCTTAGCTTATGAGACTGTCCAGTTAAAGGATCGTTCCCTCCCCTTATTGATACCAATGTCAGAAGTAGCAGGACGAATGGCCATTCAGGAAGGGGCTAAGTATTTGGAAAAACCTCAGAAGGGACGAGGAATATTGCTTGGTGGGGTACCCGGTGTTCCCCCGGCAAAGGTCTTGATTTTAGGAGGGGGTATCGTTGGTACTCAAGCGGCGAAAATGGCGGCTGGATTAGGTGCTGATGTAACTATATTGGACATAAATCTTAACCGATTGAGGGAACTGGCTGATATTATGCCGGCCAATGTTTCCACTATCTTCTCCAACGAATACAATATACGTTCATTGATTAAAACCAGTGACTTGATAGTAGGCGCAGTCTTAATCCCCGGAGCAAAAGCACCAAATCTTATTACTAGAGAAATGCTTAAAGATATGCATCCTGGGACCGTTCTTGTCGATGTAGCTGTCGATCAAGGAGGATGTATCGAGACATGCAAACCCACCACTCACGCAGATCCGGTATTTATAATTGATGAGGTATTACATTACTGTGTTGCCAATATGCCGGGCGCAGTTCCTTACACCTCAACCATCGCATTGACCAATGCTACTCTTCCCTACACTATTAAACTGGCTGATAAAGGATGGCAACAGGCCTGCAGAGAAGATGATGCTCTTAAAAAAGGTCTAAACATTATCGAAGGAACGATTGTTTATAAAAGTGTAGCAGACACGTTTGGTTTGCCGTATACTTCAGTTGAAGATTTTTTCAAGTAGCGGAGTGTTCATTTCTAATTTTTTTTGTATTTTTAAGCGACCAATCTATTAACCACTTAAAATTTTATTCCTATGGAGATTGTTATAGCATTTGATGAGCTCAGACAGATTAAACACAGACTTCCTACCGGCTCGATAAAAAGAATTGCCGCAGAGCTCAATATCGAAGAACAAACGGTCCGTAATTACTTTGGGGCAAAAAAGTATGAAAATGGAAAAATTGTAGGCAAACACATAGAACCGGGGCCAAATGGAGGAGCTGTCAAACTAGAAGATGACACCATCCTCAATATAGCCAAACGAATATTAGCTGAATCAACCGTGGGATAGTATTATTTCTCCGGTTTTTTTATGCCTATCCTGCATCAGTTTTGATGCAAATTCTTACAATCTTTGTGAATTAGAATCTGTTTCTTTTCGAAGATTCCGATTTAACAAATCTATTAGTCCAACCTTATGGGGCCTGTTCTCACTTTAGCTATAAAGTGAAAGGAGACAGAGATGCTTAGGGGGAATCAGCAGAGCGTGTAGTGTAGAGCTACCTCTCAGTAGAAAGGCGTAAGCCCATCATTTTACAATTTCATAAAGTGACTAAATATCTGTGTGAGTACCCGTCAATGGACACAACTTCAAAATACACTCAAACCATTACTTCATTGCCTTGTACATCAACCAGGCGTCACAGATAACCATAGCAGCCATGGCCTCTACAATTGGGACGGCTCGGGGTACCACACAGGGATCGTGTCTGCCACGAGGGATATATTCTATTTCCTCTTTTGATTTTGTGACGGTCTTTTGCTTTTTAAGAAGGGTTGAAACCGGCTTAAAGGCAGCAGAAAATACAATATCTTGCCCGTTGGAGATGCCCCCCTGAATCCCCCCACTGTTATTGGTTGAAGTTGATACTTCCCCTTCCTTTATCTCAAAAATATCATTCAAGTCTGACCCTCTTTTGAGGGTGGAGGCAAAGCCCGCTCCAATTTCAAACCCTTTACACGCCGGGATACTCAAAACGGCATGGCCCAACTGCGCATGAAGTTTGTCAAATACAGGCTCTCCCAATCCTACAGGCACCCCGCGTATAATACACTTCACCACCCCACCCAAGGTGTCCCCTTCTGACTTGGCCTGAAGAATACCCGCTTCCATTTCCTCAGCCTTTTGTATATCCGGGCACCTAACAACATTGGATTCGATAATAGATGTATCCAGCGTAGAGCGGTCTATAGAGCTACATACCCATTGGCCAATAGAATGCGTATAAGCCAATATTTTTATACCCTGGCGAGACAACACCATCTTTGCTATTGCACCCGCGATGACTCGTGCTACGGTCTCCCTTGCAGACGCTCTCCCACCCCCTCGATAATCTCGGTGACCATACTTTTTAAAATAGGTATAATCCGCGTGGGAAGGACGAAATAGCTGTTTTAAATCCTTGTAATCTGAGGAACGGTGATCTTGATTATAAACCAGAAGGGCGATAGGCGTTCCGGTAGTTTTCCCTTCAAAAACTCCGGACAACAAGACAGGCTGCTCCGCTTCCTTTCTAGAAGTTGTAACTGCCGATTGGCCGGGTCGCCTGCGCTGCAAATCTCTATTTACCAATTCCATATCAAAGGGAATACCCGATGGACATCCTTCTACGACTACACCTATAGCCGGACCGTGTGATTCCCCGAATGTCATTACTTTGAATATTGTTCCTAGTGTATTTCCTGCCATAAGTACCTGTTATTATAGTCTAATTTTTGGTGAGTATTTGGTAATTAGAATGGTCCATACCATAATATTAGAACAATTATAGCCAATTTACCAAAACTTTCTAGCAAATAGTGTATTAATGTATGCTAAAATCTATGTGCTTTAGGTATCAAACTATTCACTCATGCATTTTAGTCATAACTACCCATCCTAATGAAATAAAGATGGATAATAATAATTACGTTTGATTCATGTAATAATAATTTTTAATTTTATGCGATAAATATAAAATTAGAACAAAATAGAACCTATACAAATTTTAGTTATTATAACACTTACTGGCGAGAATTGGCATTTAGGTATCTGACCAATTCAAAAACCAATGTTACAGGATTTTGTCTATGGTACGGTAAATCTCTTTGTCTTTCAAATAATGATTCCGCTCTTCTAATTGCATTCGTTTGAGACGCCCTTTCATCTGTTATCAATCTATCATAAATGTTTTGACAAAATTCATATTTTTTCCCCCTATCAACGTAATTACACTCCCAGTAATTACTCAGCACCTCATAATAAAAATCTCTATGATTGCGCTGATCTGTCATATTATAGTGCAAATAGAACCATAACTCAAAAGAATCATTGGAATATGCTACTTCATATCCCCTAGCGTGACCCCTTAGAATAGCATTATCAAAATCTGAAAATTCTCTCTTTCCTTGCGTAACATCCATATCGAATACACACCATACTTTATCATAATCATTGTTTCTTGCTATTTCATCAGTTGCGTCTATCAGTACCAATTTGCTTTGACCTCCTAAATTGACAGCTTGAACTGTAAGCGTTAAAACAGGAAAAGATTCAAAGTATAGCTTTTCTGTCTGTCCTTCACAAACAATTAAAATAATCTTATTGGCTTCTTTAGTTTCAATCAGATATTCAGATGGCCTGTGCTTTTTATACCAAGCCTTTTTCCTATCCGTTTGTTTTATAGCTTTAGTCTTTTTGGGCATTAGAATTAAAATTAAAAAGTTTATTAAAACCACCTAGAAATGGGATTGCTCCATATTTCCCCTGAATATAATCTTTCTCGAATGATGCGTTATTTCTAATCCCTTTGAACTGAACTAATGAGTAAAGATGACTAGCGCCATATTTATCTTTTTCTACAAATTCAATTTGATCCCTTCTCAGAAAATCGGCCGACAATAAATTTGTATCATGTGTAATAAAAAGCAATTGCGAAGTATTGTTATTCTTGGATTGGAACAATTCTATTATTTTTTTTGTCAATAAAGGGTGAAATCTAGCATCAAACTCATCAATAATTAAAGGTCTCCCTTCATTAATTGCTTCATAGACAAAGGGGCTAAGCTCAAAGAGTTTTAGAGTACCCTCTGATTCAATCATTCTGAATGGTAATGGTACATTTTCTTTAAAATTTAATTCTTTATCAAACTTCTGTCTAGCTGAAATTAACATTCTCAGCTTGTTATCCTTAATTTTTTTTTGAACATCATCATCTAAATCAGTAGGAATATTTTCTGAATTTAGTTCAATAGTTCTAACATCTTGAATGCCGGTATCACCATACTTGAGTAAGTTCAAAATGAATTCTTTTACATCTTCTCGCTTCAATGAATCGCCTGCATATCGATACAAACCTTGATGGCCAAGACCATTAATAACAATGATTGAAGATATTTTCTTCACTAAGAATTTAGACAGTGTTCCAATCCCTAAAGATGAGATACTAGAAAGAAATAACGAATTATTTCTAAATATTTCATTATCTGTAGATTTATTATCAAATAAACTCACCACCTTATTCCCCTCACTGAAATTTGTTTTGTCGATTTTAATAATTTTTTGATTTTCTCGTATAAAATAAGACTGTTCACGCTCCTTCAATCTAGCAAAAAGCCACTCCGAATGGATTCTCTTTGCATCTGCTTCAAATCCATATCGATACCTAACGTTATCAATCCAAAATATTAATTGAAAAAAACTGGGTTCATTTTCTGTCTCCGTACTAAATTGAAATGATTCAATAAATTCTAGAACACCTTCATCTTTTACTGAATTCTTTATAATCCTAATAAAAGTTACAAGAGCTTTAATAATATTGCTTTTACCACTTGAATTAGCTCCGTAAATAGCTTTTGTTTTTAAGAATGAAACCCCTTTACATTCCTTTATTGCAATCACATTAGTCTCATCAATACGATTGTATTTCGACTTAATTTTTGCCGCAGACATGTTTAAAGTCTGCAATTCTTTAAATGACCTAAAATTCCCAAAACTAAACTCTTGAATAATCATCCCTTATTTTCGCATTTGTAATTATTGTGCAAATATACGAATAAGAACAATTCTTTTTGTTTCATACGGTTAATATTTTATTATAATCATCTTTTCGTTACTGTATCGTGAGAACAATTTATACTAAAATTGTAATTGTTCCCTCAATCCTATTCCGCCCCCTTGAATGGCCCTTACAAGTCAGGCTTCCCAATCCTCTTCCAATGCCCAATCGCCTTTTCTTCCCTCTTCATGTCGAAGATAAAAATCCGCTTTGATAGCCTTGCCTTGTTCTTCGGTTTGGGTTGGATTATTCTTGTACATCCCTTTGGACATTCTTTGTCTGAGCACTTCATACAGTATTACGCCCGCAGATACAGAAATGTTTAGGCTTTGCACCATACCCATTTGAGGTATGTGAATATTGCGATCTACATATTGCATCGCTTTTTCTGATATTCCATCCGCTTCATTTCCCAATAATAAGGCAAAACATTGTGTAAAATCCATTTCAAAAATAGATCTTGAAGATTGCCCCAAATGAGTACCATATATCAACGAATATTTCGCTTTCACCGCCTTCAAACAGCGATCCAAATCCCTGTATAAGTGTACATCGACCCATTTTCTTGCACCGGCGCTGGTCCGCTTCCCCACTTTCAACCCTCGCTTGATCAAATGCTCTTCCGTATAAAGTACATATATTTCTGTCATCCCTACGCTTTCGCAAGAACGCAAGACGGCTGCTATATTATGCGGGTCGTGGACATTTTCCAATACCACAGTCATATTCATTTGCCTTCTGGCTGCGGCGTATTCTATCCGTGCTGCACGTTCCGGAGTCATCGCAAACCCGGTTTTTTAGCATGGGACTTTGTTTTGATTTTAACCATTTCCTTCCCTTCCTTAAGGATGTCCGCGTAAATGGTATCCAACAAATCAAAGTCACTCTGAAGCAATGCCAAGTCATGCTCTATATCCTCCCTGGCAACGCCATGAATCCGAACAATTTGCTGCATATATGTCTCTGTTATACTATCCCGATAAGCTTTGGGGTGCGCTGAAACATTGAGGTCTACCAAATACATATCCCTAACTACATCCTTTAGCTTGTCCGAAGACAGGCGATAGGTATCTCCCTTCCTGCAAGATAAGAAAGCCACTAAAAAGATCAATACTGAAATAGAATTGTTTTTCATACCTCAATTTCTATTGCACATTTGCATTAATATATTAAGCGCCGGATAACATCTTAGGATAATAATACCCCTTCAATGCTACTTTATCAAAATCAAAATCAGCCCAATTATTAATATCTACCTCTACCCATAACATTCCACAGGTCGGTACGTTCTCCGTTAGCCCAGGTTGTATGTAATAAGCTATTTCAGTCAGGGTCGGGTTATGCCCTACTAACACAACTGTCTCAACCGTCTCATCCAAACTCCATATCTGATGAAAATAAGCATCTACCCCCGAGTGATACAGCGCCTCTGTTGGTATGATTTCGAGATCCGACAACCCGTATTGCAACTGAAAAAATCGTGCAGTTTCTCGAGTTCTTTTAGCTATGCTCGGTATAATTAGGTCAATGACGGGAAGCCGTTCTTGTAAAAAAGCTGCCATATGAGGTGCATCCCGTACTCCTC
>Ga0256841_1002236_pt1 | contig 15637 bp, 12 predicted proteins | sample 356308metaG_FD_185971 | JGI IMG/M metagenome (GOLD analysis project Ga0256841, IMG submission 185971) | Hydrothermal vent microbial communities from Mid Atlantic Ridge, Atlantic Ocean - 356-308 | ecosystem: Environmental > Aquatic > Marine > Hydrothermal vents | place: Atlantic Ocean: Mid... | reverse complement strand
CATAGGCGTATTCGAGTGTTTTAGAGACGGATTCGGGTTCGGTACCGGCAGAAATCACTCCGTGGTTCCGATAGTATTTGAGACCGAGAGGATCCATCATGGCACTGTGTTTCATCGCTTGAAGAGCCAGATTGACATCAAAATCCCTAATTCCTTTGACGTAAGCGTCTGTGATGACCGATACGCTGTGATAGCCGATCATGCATCCGGTATAATTGCCAGCCAATTCCCATACCGGCAGTTGGCCACCATTGCGATATTGATGAAGGAAAGTATGAATAAAATCACGAGTTTTATCCCTTTGAATAAGGGTGTAAAGAGGATGCGCCGCCCGGTAAGTATCCCATAGGGAAAAAACGGTATAGTTGGTAAAATGATGGGCAGGATGTATCTTTAGATCGGTTCCCCGGTATTGACTGTCGACATCCATAAAGAGGTTGGGGTGAATCATGGTGTGATATAAAGCGGTATAGAAAATTGTGCTTTTGTCCGGGTCTTTGCTTTCGATTCTAATTTTGGATAGCTCTTTGTTCCAGGTCTTCTCAGCTTGACGGCGAGTTTGTTCAAAATCCCAATGGGAAAGTTCCTTTTCAAGGTTTTTTTGAGCTCCTTGCCAGCTCACGGCAGAAATTCCTATTTTTAAATAGATTATTTCTCCGTTTTGGGTATGAAAAGTAAAAGCGGCTTGTGTATTTTTAACTGTATTGGGTGGGTTAGCAATGGACGAAGTGTGCAATTGGGGATGTTTGAACGGTCTGGAAAATACACCATAGAAATAGATATACTGGTGGTTAGCCCAAGATTTTGAGATGCGTTTTCCTCTGAATGTACTATCGGTAAGTATCTCTATATCGCTGTCAAGCAAGGCATCTCTGTGCAATAAATCCAAGATGATATGCGCACTATCCGCCTTGGGGAAAGTATATTTATGAAATCCAACCCTAGGTGTTACGGTCAATTCTGCCAGAATATCATAGTCGGAGAGGTACACTTTGTAATATCCCGGAGAGGCATATTCCCGGGTATGTGAAAACCTGGAGGCGTATCCATGTTCTACCCCTCTTTTATAACCATTGTTCCAGTGGAGTTTGCCGACAGTAGGCATGATGAGGACATCTCCATAGTCGGGTATTCCGGTGCCACTCAAATGCGTATGACTAAACCCATAGAGGAGGGTATCGGTATAATGATATCCCGAACAGCCGTCCCAGCCCTCTAGACGTGTTTCCGGACTGAGCTGGACCATCCCAAACGGTAGGGTAGCCCCGGGAAAAGTATGACCATGCCCCCCTGTACCGATAAAAGGATTGACGAAACGGGTGAAATTCTGACCGTAACTACATCCAAAGAATGCGATACACCAAATTCCAATCCCTATCAACCGTTGTTTTACTTTCATTGTAAATTCGTTTTAAAATTTATAGTATTAGAAATGAGCATAAACTTGTTTAATCATGGGTGAATGGCATGCTTAATAAGCTTAAGCTCGATGCATCTGGGTAAACCCATAAAAAACGAGGTAAAACATACCCAAAAGCGGTACGATAAAAGAAGCTTGAACTCCGTAGTCTTGAATGATGAAACTCTGTACCCCCGGAATGATAGCTCCTCCGACAATCGCCATTACGAGCAAAGAAGAGCCTTGACTCGTCCATTTTCCCAATCCTCTGATGGCAAGTGAAAAGATGTTAGACCACCCCACGGAGAAAAATAATCCCGTTCCTATCAAAGCCCAAAAGGCAAGATGCCCACTACTCCATATCGCAGTTGAAAGCAAAAGAATATTAATGGAGGAAAACACGATGAGGGCCTTTGCCGGGCGATTAAAGGTCAGAAAAAAGGCGAGATAGCTAATCAGCATCCACAGTAGATAAAGAGATACTTTCTCAAATGCTAAAAGACGAAGGACAAAGTGACCTTCCTCGTATTTTATACCGGTAACAAAGTAAATGAGTAGAAAGGTGGATAGTGCGTACAAAGCCATTCTAATGGCTTTTTCCTTGCGGGAATATGAAGTGTTTAAGGAAATGCCAGCCATTAATCTGCCAATCATCAACCCGCCCCAAAAATAAGAGAGAAAATAACTTGCTTCCGCCTCTGATAATCCCATGATTCGTTCGGACTTAATAAACTCTACAATCCAACTTCCCACAGATACTTCAGACCCTACGTAAATAAAAATAGCTATGATACCAAGAAGGAGATGTCGATGGCGGAGTATTCCCACTCCTTTGGGCATGGCTTGTAGATTCTTAAACTCAGGCAGTTTGCGATAATAGGTCACTACTGCCATTCCCATAAATACAATTCCGTACAACAGGTAGGTGTCTGCCACAGAAAAGACGTCCACTTCCGCCTTGGTGAAAACCTGATAAATGAGAATGGTTCCCACCAAAGGTCCTAAAGTAGTTCCCAGGGAATTAAGCCCTTGCGCTTGGTTTAATCGCCCGGAAGCAGAGGATTCGGGTCCTAAGATAGTCGCGTAGGGATTGGCACAGATTTGCAGTAAAGTTACTCCTGTTGCCAATAGGAACAAAGCAGACAAAAAGAACCAATAGGAATGGTAGTATGCCGCCGGATAAAATGACATGCACCCCATTCCGCAAATGGCTAGACTGATAGCCATACCTTTCTTGTACCCAATTCTATTGATGGGGTCTTTGCCAGTGGAAGAGGACACCAAAAAATAGATTAGGGACACGATAAAAAATGCTCCAAAAAAGGCAAATTGGACCAAGGCTCTCTGCGGAGGAGAGAGGTCAAATATTCCCTTGAAGGTATTGATTAATACATCATTGGTTACCGTTATAAAACCCCACATAAAGAAAAGAGCGGCCAAGAAGTAAAAGGAGCTTTTATAGGTGGAGTTTTGCATACCGGGTTTTAACCCCAAATATACATTATTTTTTATTGTTTTTAAACCCCTTATGTGTATTAGAATAATAGTGAGCGTTAAATAAAGGCAATACTTGGGTATTCGCGACGAGATATAAGTGATGCTATCCTGTAACAGCGCTTTCCTGGGAATAGGTTGTTAAAGTAGGGAGGATAATTTTCGTTTTCTGTATATGATCTACTAAATACATTGGCCTAATGCCTGATTTGGTGTTAAACTGCTTTATAGAATAAGGACAACGATAGAAGCCTTTTAGGACTAAGGGGTATGAGGAAAGGACATAAAAAATGTATAGGTTAAAGGCAATAGGATATGGAGCGATGGATGGTCTTATAAAGCGCTATTTTTACAACTTTTTTGATCAAAGAACATAGAACACCGATGAACAATTGTTGAAAGCTCATTATTTTTTGTCCCTTTGTCCTTAGAGTTTAAAAACCAAACTTCCTACCTCTTCATTCGATATTCTATTGGGTTTTCAAGATGGTGTATTCACAAACCTTAAATGGTTTACTAAAGTTCTTAGATTAATTAAATGATTCGGAATTTGCTCTATCCATCCAGGGTTTCCATCGATCCGGGATGGTCGCTTCAGTCATGAGTTCTCTGTGTTGTAATGGGGGGTAGATCTCATCATATCTTTTTACCTTATCCATGACGATTCTTCGGTAGATACTGGTACGATCGAATCTCGAACAATTGTCGAATCCGGCTGCTCCCATTAACTCGACAAAACTGTGCACTGTTTCTTCATGAAATCTGGCTACCCTTTCTTTTTTATCTTCTACTACCAAACCCTTTATTAATTCTTTATCTTGAGTAGCTACTCCTACAGGACAGGTGTTATTATTGCACTCTAGTGCTTGGATGCATCCGAGGGCCATCATCATACCACGAGCTGAATTGCAGAGGTCAGCTCCCAGGGAAAGGGCACGTGCGATGTGAAATCCGGTAACGATTTTTCCGGATGAAATAATGCGAATATCTTTTCTAAGACCAAACCCTCTCAAGGCGTCATCTACAAAAGTTAGCCCTTCCCTCAATGGCATTCCCACAGAGTTAGAAAATTCAAGAGGAGCGGCGCCTGTTCCTCCTTCTCCACCATCTACTGTAATAAAATCAGGGAGGATATTTGTTTCCAGCATTGCTTTACAAATCCCAAGGAACTCAGAAGGTTGACCGACACAGAGTTTGAAGCCAACGGGTTTGCCACCGGATAATGTTCTCAGCTGCTGAACGAAATTTAAGAGGCCCTTTGGGGTTGAGAAGGCTTTATGGTATGGTGGAGAGATCACATCTTTATGTGCTTCTATCTTGCGTATTTGAGCGATTTCTTCCGTTACCTTAACAGCAGGCAGAATACCACCGTGCCCGGGTTTTGCACCTTGGGAAAGTTTGATTTCTATCATTTTAATATTGGGCAGCTGAGCTGTACTTTGGAAATGGTCGGGATCAAAATTGCCGTCCTTGGTACGGCATCCGAAATATCCGGTTCCAATCTGCCAGACGAGATCTCCACCCGGCTCTAAGTGATATGGACTTACCCCACCTTCTCCTGTGTTGTGGTAAAAACCCCCGATTTTAGCTCCTCCATTGAGTGCTTTAATGGCATTCATGCTCAGGGAACCAAAACTCATCGCTGATATGTTGTACACGGAAGCAGCATAGGGTTGAACACAATCTTTTCCCCCTATGACAACTCGCTGGTCTCTGTTGAGGTGATGGGGATCCACCGGATTGATCGAGTGATTCATCCATTCATATCCCTCCGCGTAAACATCAAACTGTGTTCCAAAAGGAACCGTATCGTTTACTCCCTTTGCACGTTGATACACGATGGATCTAAACAACCTGTTGAAAGGCCTTCCATCCCTGTCTGATTCAACAAAATACTGGTAAATCTTCGGCCGGAGCCATTCCATTAAATATCTAGTCCTTCCTACAATTGGAAAATTGCGGGCTATTGAATGCCGGGATTGTATCATGTCGAACATCCCCCAAATCACAAATGGGATTACAAATAAATAAGCCCAAATAAAAGACGGCCACATGAAATAGGCGATTAATGGAACAGCAATCAACCAAAGGATAGATAAAACAATGAAATCGTTGCGCATAGGGTCTAGTTTAAAAAACAATATGTAGAAATAGTATAAAAAATGCAAACTTCACACCAAAATAGTCCTATATTTAGAACTTCACACTAAAGTGAAGTTAAATGCATTACAGAATTTCAGCATTTATGAATAAAAAAATTCATGTTCGTTTGATTTGGACTCGTAAAAAGGTACACATATGCAAAGTTAGCAAGTATTTTAAGCATGTGAATCCATTAAAGACATGGAGGGTGTAAATTGTTGAGCGCACGACATAAAGTCATGTATCGTGGATATGTTTTATTGGACCATAGCTTTGATGAATAAAAAATCATGTTTGCTTTATAAAGTCATGATATGCGGTAAATAATGTTATAAGAGGGTTATATAATTGTGTATTGCAAGTATTGTTCATAGAGAATGTGATCCATGTCATATTGATGGATGTATCTTTTCTGTACATTTGCTTGTTACTAAAATAATAAGGTATACGCTTTATTTATTCATTCATTATAAAGATACAATTATGGCTCAAATTAGATTTTTACTTTTCATATTTTTGTTAGGGATCGGGGTTCAGCCCGCATTGGCACATGTCAAGTTACTACATCCAAAAGGGGGAGAGCAGTTCCAATCAGGTACTTCTGTTAAAATAGATTGGGAAATACTGATTACTCATAATACAAATAACTGGGATTTGTACATCAGTATGGATAATGGTACCACTTGGAGTGTCTTAAAAGAGAATATCAACAAGGATGAGCTATTTTATAACTGGACTGTACCCTCTGTCAATTCTTCAACGGTAAAAATTAAGGTTGTCCAAGATAATCAAGGGACTAATTATCAAGATATATCCGGAGCATTTGAGATAAAAGGTCAAAGTATTTCAGGCAATGAAATACTGATGCCCGCCTTATTAAAAGGACCTGAGTATAACCTCAAACTTCAGACTGGACAGTACGAGTTTTTTCCCGGAAAAATGACTGCCACGATGGGAGTAAATGGTCCGATTCTAGGCCCTACCTTATGGATGAAGAAAGGGGAAGAAGTGGATATTAAGGTAAAGAATGATTTGGGTCAGAGGACGACGATACATTGGCATGGGATGCACGTAGCGTCTGTTGACGATGGAGGACCTCATATTGTTATCCAACCCGGAGAGACTTGGAACCCCAAGTTTGAAGTAAAGAACAATGCGAGTACCTGCTGGTATCATCCGCATTTGGATAAATACACCGATCAGCATGTGAGTAAAGGGATTGCCGGATTTATAATCATCGAAGATGATGAAGAAGCCGCTTTGAATTTGCCAAGAACTTATGGAATAGATGATATTCCTTTGGCTGTTCAAACCAAGGCTTTTAATAGTAAAAATGAAATATTATACGATGTAAACTCTGATAAAACACTTTTGGTCAATGGTGTCACAGATGCCTATGTCAATGTACCGGCACAGGTGGTTCGGTTCCGCTTATTGGATGGCTCTTCCCAAAGGGTTTTCAACTTTGGGCTAGAGGGCAATAAGCCGTTTTATTTGATTGCAACGGATGGAGGGTTATTGGATGCGCCGGTGTCGTTAACTCGATTGCCTTTATCCCCGGGGGAGAGAGGGGAGATATTGGTTGATTTTAGTGGGATGGAAGGAAAGACCATAGCTTTGATGAGTTACGCAGCTGAGCTTCAGTCGGGGATATACGGTGCCAGCCAACCGGGGCCTTCCCCTCGGATGCAGCTAGATGGTTACAATCCCAATCCATTGAACGGCACAAACTTCAATGTCATACGATTTGTAGTTGGGCCCAAGACACAAAATGCCGTTCAGTCCATTCCTAACCAATTAGGAGGAGAAGCGCCGCTCACTACAGATAATGTATCACAGCAAAGAGCTATAGATTTTATGGCTAAAACTCCGGGGCCAGATCAATTAAATGGAGACTTTTATATCAATGGGGTTTCATTTGATCTCAATACCATTAATATAACCACTGATTTGAATGCTAAGGAGATTTGGACTGTGACGAATAATACACCTATTGCTCATCCTTTTCATGTGCATGGTGTAAGTTATGATATTCTGGATGTAAATGGTGTGGCTCCACCCCCTTATGCTCGAGGGAAGAAGGATACTTATCTTGTACCTGGCAGACACGGTTCTATGCGAATTATCATGGAGTTCAAAGATTTTGCCAATGACTCCATTCCTTATATGTACCACTGCCATATGCTCAAGCATGAAGATGGGGGTATGATGGGCTCATATGTCGTAGTAGATAAAACATTGGCAAATAGTAATCTTAGTGGAGAGGAAAGGGGTGTCGTCTTTTTTCCAAACCCGACTCGATCTACCTATGTTACCGTAGCGACAAGAAATAGTAAGGAGCGCATTCAAGCATATTCTGTGATGGATAAAAGTGGGAGAATTTTAACCTATCATACTATTGATCCTAATGAGATTAGCAACTCGTATTCTATTTCTGTAATAGATTATGTATCCGGAACGTATCAAGTAAGGATCTATACAGATAAGGGGATCTACAATCGATCAATAGTAGTCGTAAGATAAGCCGATAAGAGCATTCAATATTCAAAGACAAGAAGGTGTATTGAGAATATGTACAAAAAAAGCCGGTGAATACTTTCACCGGCTTTTTTTGTAGAATTTGCTATTAATTAATTAATCGTTTATTGCAATTTGAATCTAACGGGAAGGGTAAACCGTACACGGACGGGTCGACCTCTTTGTTTACCCGGGGTCCACTTGAATTGATCCGCCATTTTTTTGACGACTCGTTTGGCCTCGTCTCCACATCCAGCACCTATATCACGCACGACCTTGATATCACGTACAGAACCATTTTTTTCGACGGTAAACTGGACGACGACCGTACCTTCAACACCACTTTCCTGCGCGATGGGAGGATACTTAATATTTTTGTTAATGAAGGTCAGCAGTTTGGTCTGGGAACACTGGACGCGCTCAGCTTTAGTGGCTTTTCCTTCACAGCCGGGAAATCTAGGCATATCTTCTACAATACGGAAAATTTCTTCCGGTGCTTTCTTTTTTGGAGGAGGAGGTGGTGGAGGAGGAGCTTCCTCTACCTCAGGTTCTTCCACGACGGTCTCCTCATCTACTGACTGATCCACAAATACGGGTTGCTCCTCTTCTTCGATAACTTCATCCGGGACTTCTTGAATAACGGGAGGAGGAGGAGGAGGTGGTGGTGGTTTTTGTTCTTTAGTTTGTGGTGGTTCCATTTCAATTTCTTCATCTAGTACATAATCTACATCAAGGGAAACCATTTGTTTTTCATACTGTGTCCAACTGAAGAACAGCAATATTAATCCGGTAGCAAGTAATAGTCCAAACTTGAAGAAGTCTCCCGAATGTTCGAATACATTGACATCCGGATATTTATCATAGGCTTCGAGGGGAGAATTCCACTTTTTGTTTTTGTATTTCTCCGTAAGATTTTGAGCAGCATGCTTGTTTAAGTACCGACGATAAAACAAAATCACTGCGATAATGATTAGGAAAATCCCGGTTATAAAAATAGCGAGCGTGCTACCTGTGATATTAATATCAAAGTTGAACAGGTCTAGTATTTTTTCAAAAAAGCTCCACATATCTTAAATTTTTTAAGTGACCAATAAAAAAACCGAACTCCTAAGAACATCCCTAGAATATTAGCTACAATATCTGCGAGTTCAAAGTGCCTCCCATTATGAGATAAGTATTGAAGACATTCAATCATTGTCCCAAAAACAGCTCCAATACACAAGTAGTATAGAAGTGAATGATCGCGATGCATTTTACAAACTTCCGCTATGAGCAAGAGTACGGCCAATACCATGTAAAATCCCACATGTGCTACTTTATCCCATGCAATCACATCTGACCATGAGAAGTGAGGTAGCTTACCCGGAGATAACAAGGAAAGTATCAAGATGAATACCATCCAAACAATCACGGGAATATGGTACTTCGACATTAAAGATGCATTTATCCATTAAAATGGTGTATGAACCTTCAATATTTTAACCAATTAATGCTTTATATGCATCAGCATCCAACAAATTGTCCAAATCACCGGGGTCGGACAACTTCACCTTGACAATCCAACCTTCTCCGTATGGGTCTGAATTAATCAGTCCGGGATTATCTCCTTCTCCTTCATCCAAGGCTGGATTCATCTCAAGGATTTCTCCACCGACAGGAAGAAAAAGATCAGAGGTAGTTTTAACTGCTTCCACCGTCCCAAATACTTCTTCTGCATCGAGTGTCTCTCCTACTGTATCGACTTCTACGTATACTATTTCCCCGAGTTCCGATTGGGCAAAATCCGTAATTCCAATGGTAGCGACACCCTCTTCACTTACTTTTATCCATTCGTGTTCCTTGGTGTATTTTAAATCTGAAGGTACATTCATTGTTTATATTATTTAAGTTTTTGCAAAGCGTAGATAGTTTCTATTTATTAGATATTTTTAGGCTTTTGATTGGTGGTGGAATACCTTGAGTTTTCATCAACTAAAAATATGACCATAGGCCGGTAATCAACCATTTCATACTAAAAATGCTAAATTTTCAAACGTGAAGGTAGAATAATATCTGCTGTCCATAAAAATTTATGCACAAAAATGCAGTTTTACTACAAACTGTCAAAATCTGAGATGTACTACTTTAAAAAAAAATTGTTTGGGCGGATAGACCAGCTCGGTTTATCCGAAAGCGTTATTTTTCAATTGTTCCTTTACCCACTTAGTTGTGACCGACTTAGGTCTTTCAAGGGGCAAGCCAAGCGCTCTCGTCCAACAAAGGGCTGCCAATACACCTATAGCTCTGGAAACACCGAACATGACAGTGTAATAATTGAATTCCTTAAGGCCGAAATTGTATAGGATAGCACCGGAATGCGCATCGACATTGGGCCAAGGATTCTTAACTTTTCCAAGACTTTGGAGTACCGGGGGAACAACTTCAAAAATCTTCCATACGGTTTGTATGAGGTCATTGTCACTGAGATTGCGTTCAGCAAATCCCTTTTGTGCTAAAAATCGTGGATCGGGTTCCCGTAGGACGGCATGTCCGTACCCCGGAATGACACGACCTTCATCGAGTGTTTTTTGGACATATTGTTTGATCTGCTCTTTGTTCGGAGTATTCGTTCCTAAGGATTCTATCATTTCCAAGACCCAACGGATGACCTCTTGAGTGGCAGCACCATGCAATGGCCCTGCCAAGGCGTTCATCCCTGAAGCAAATGTCAAATAGCTGTCAGAAAGGGTCGATCCTACAAGATGTGTGGTATGAGCGGATGCATTGCCGCCTTCATGGTCTGCATGAATCGTAAGATACAAGCGCATGAACTCTTTAAATTTTTCGCTACTTATCCCAAGTTTATTGGCAAAATTTCCTGACCAGTCTAAATCGGGTTCAGTAGGGGCTACATGACCGTCTTTAAATGCTCTGCGATAGATATAGGCTGCAATCCCAGGAAGACGTGCGATCAAATTCATTACATCTTCATAGGTGGCATCCCAATATTCTGTCTTATGCATTCCTTCATTGTAACGTTTGTCAAATACACTTTCATTTTTCATAGAAGAAATGGCTGCGCTAAACTGTGCCATCGGATGTGTATCTTTGGGGAATGCATTGATGATCTTATAAACATAGTCTGGAACATTGCTTCTTCTATTCCATTCAGCGCTGAGCCAACGTACTTGCTCTTCGGTGGGAATTTCATTGACTAAAAGAAGCCAAAAAAGGGCTTCGGGCATAGGCTCATCTCCCCCTTTGAATTTGGGTAGGAGATCTCGCAATTGAGGGATGCTGTATCCTCTAAATCTAATCCCTTCAATAGGGTCCAATTCAGATGTTTCCCAGACCAAACACTTTACTCCTCTGGCGCCACCATATAATTGCCAGAGTTCTACCTGACTGACAATTTTATTTCGATTTTCCTTGGTCATTGCTTTGACTTCAGGGCGCATAGCTCCTGCTAGTGCTTTAAATTTTTCCTTCAGTATATCCATGGTGTAAGGTTTTATTAGTTGTTTTTGGCAAAAACGCCCAAAGAAAATAAATTTTTCGTAGTTACAAGCTAATAATGTGTACTTTTGTTTCGGATTTTTAAAAAAAGCAACATTGTTAATCATAGACGACAAATTGGTAAGCCTTGATATCGCTGAAGTGGATTTCGAATGCGATCTAAAATCATGCAAGGGCGCTTGCTGTACAGAAGGTGATTTTGGTGCACCTCTCGAAGAAGATGAGATTGAGCTCATTGAAGGAATACTTCCACAAGTATTGCCCTTGTTAACTCGGGAAGCGCGCAAGGTAATCCGCAAAGAAGGAGTTTGGGCGGTATACGATGAGGATGAATTTAAAGGAACTACATTAGTCGATAATCGGGCTTGTGTATTTCTATCGTCCAATGATACCGGATATTCAAGATGTGCCTTTGAGGTATTGTATGAAATGGGAATCATTGGGTTTAAAAAACCAATTTCTTGTCATTTGTACCCTATACGCGTGGAAGAGAACCCATCCAAAGGTTTTTTTGCTTTAAATTATGATGATTGGGGTATATGTAGTGCGGCATGTACAAAAGGAAAGAAAAACCGGACCAAGTTATACCAATTTGCGAAGGAAGCGATTGTGAGAAAGTACGGGTCGGAGTTTTATACTCAGATTGAGAAGTATGCTGAAGCGTACCAGGATGCACTTAAGAAACGAACATGAATTTTATTATATAGTTTGTATAATATTTTAAGTGTATGAAGTTATAACATTGTCTTTTTATTAGTATGAAACGAAAATGAATTTTATTAATTATAAATTCACAGAGAAAGATAATTAAAAAAATTCATGTAAGAGCGCAGCGGTTACATAACTGCAGAAAATTTATAATACATTTATTTCAATTTATTAGAAATTTTTAAAGATATGAAATGTAAATGAATATGCACATAAATAAAATATTGGTTTGGGTCTTTTATTTTGGGATAATAATACATATGAGTGGGCAGGTATTTGAAACAGATACTGTGCTATTTCATATAGAAGAACATACTTTAATCAAAGGAGATACAACTACTATTTGGGTAAGTACTCCTGCCCCTATGATGCTTTCGGGCATACAGTTTGGATTGGTTTATGACACGGCAGACTTGAATATATTGGATGTATCTTCACCGACTATTGCTAAGGGGGATCTACGCACAAAATACGACAATAAGGTATTCAAATTTTTCATATACAATGCATCGGGAGATGTCTTGTCTATTAAGAATCAATGGTTGAAAATAACACTTTTATCGCAAGTAACCGGCTCATTGAGTCAATATCTTCATTGGGCAAGTAAGTTTCAATCCTATATTATAGATGAAGATTTGAATGATTTTCCTTTGAAGATTACAATCGGCAACACCAGTGGAGTGAAGCATATTATAAGAAGAGATGAAGTTATATTCTACCCCAATCCTTGGGAAGAAGATTTGTTTATTGAAGTCGAGAGCAATGTTAAGTCTAGAATGCAAATTTCACTTTTAGCGTTGGACGGCCACAACATACTGGAGACCTGGGCTCATCGAGTGGGAAAAGGCCGATATCTAGTTCGACATATGGGTATTGTTCCTTCGGGGGTATATTTTATACGAATGGAAATGCCGGGTCGCTATGTGAGAACACAAAAAGTAGTGGTGAAGTAAGGAATTATAATAGGTCAAGGTAATGGTTTTTATTTGATGTTGTTGCAGAAATATTGGAATGGGAGATAAGTATAGAGGTAAGTTTATTATTCAAGTAATTAAACACAAAGACAAACAGTGAATATTAAAGAAGTTTTATTGATACTTGGGATTTTACTTGGTGGTATTACTAGCTTTGCAAAGGCGATACCGCATCCGATACATGTGAGTAAATTCACTTTAAAGTATAGTGAGAAAGAGCAAGGGTACCGCAGTATGTTGTATTTGTTTGATGATGATCTGGAGTTGGCGCTTAATGGTATATCGGAAAACCGGGAGGATCCTTCTGAAGTTGATATTTCTAAAGCGGATACGCTTTTGAGGCAGTACATTGCTCAGCATTTACACGTATGGTCAAATGAGCATATGGTATCGCCCGAATGGATTGGTAAGGAAGCTAGCGAAAATGGACACGCATACTGGGTATATATGTTTTATCCATGTAGTAGAGATCAAGATGTACGGATAGAGAATACTATTTTTACGGAGGTAGCAGAGGAGCAAAAGAATATTATACAGTTTTATGATCGTTCAGGTATATTGAAAGAAGAAGTGCTCAATAAGGATAGGATACAGGTCATTTTTAAGCCTTAGATATGCTTAGAAAATTATTAATACTGCCGATTAAATTTTATCAAATGGCCATATCACCTTGGTTGGGGACCAATTGTAGGTACCAACCTACGTGTTCGCATTACATGGTAGGGGCAATAGAAGAATGGGGAGTACTAAAGGGGTTATGGATGGGGATAAAGCGGATCGGTCGCTGTCATCCTTGGGGAGGACATGGCTATGATCCGGTACCTAAAAATCAAGCTAAGGAAGCAGCCAAAGAGAAGGGTCAAAGAAGCGACAAATACTACTTGAAATAGTTAGTTCTACTATGAAGTCTAAAGGGAGAAGAATGAAAAATTTATTTTGGCATAGATCGAGCTATTTATGGACTTTGTCTCTTTTATTTATTCTGCCAACCATTTCATGCCGGAATCATTCGGATAATGGCTCCAAACAAGTCGTAGTTGAAATGGGTAAACACGTTTTACTCAAAAGAGATATGGCAAAGTTGGGGATTGATACAAGTGATGTTCGAGCTATCCGAAATTATGTCAACACTTGGGTCAGTGATCGATTATTTGCAGATCAGGCAGGGCAGATGTTATCTGATGAGGCTCTAAATAGTGTCCAACAATTAGTCGCAAACTATAGGCAGATGTTGTTGAGAAATGCTTACGAAAGATATTTGATGGTTCATGAAGTAGACACCTTAATAGTGGCAAAAGACTTACAGAATTATTACATGAAAAATAAGGATAAATTAACGTTGGAGCATTCAATTCTGAGGTACAGACATGTAGAAGTACCTAAAGGTAAACACGCCCCGGGCAGTATGCTCCAACTCATGAAAAGTCACTATCCAAAGGACATAGAGACACTACGAGATTGGTGTCGACTGAATAATGCAAATTGTATGCTTGACGATACTATTTGGCGGCGCTGGGCAAAAGTTAAAAAGTTCCTTCCTCCCGGAATACTATTAAATAAGTCAGACATCGGGAAAAGTGTCAGAATCAAACACAAAGGACAGGTGCATTATTTTTATCTCTCAGATTATAAGACAACAGGGGAGATCCCTCCATTATCTTACTTTAGAGATAACTTGCGAAAGAGCATACTTTTTCAACGAAAAAGGGAGTTAATTGAGCGTAAGAGAAAAGAATTGTACAACAAAGCCATTCAACAAGGTAAATTACACGTACTTTTGAGCTCGGAATAATCGGGATTGCCCCAACGAAAGGTGGATATCCCCGGTCTAATACTTAGGAAGAATATAATTCATAGGAATGCGAAATAGTTTATTAATTGCCTTAATTGGTTTTTTATCGATGGGGTCTTTGCCCGGGCAGCAGTTGATTGATAAGGTTATTGCACAAGTTGGAGGAGAGTTAGTTTTACTTTCTGATCTTCAGGAACAGTTAGCTGTGATGAAGGAGAGAGGTCAGGATATTCCCCCGGATGGTGAATGTCGCTTGCTGGAGAGTATACTTATCCAAAAACTTTTTATCAATCAAGCCAAACTTGACTCGATAGAGGTCAAAGATGAAGAAGTCGAGCAACAACTCAATGCCCGAATTGATCATATTCTCTCTTTGATGAATCAGGATGAAAAGCGTTTTGAAGAGTATTATGGTCAAACGGTATCAGAGGTGAAAGCTCGATTTCGAAATGACTTAAAGGATCAGATTTTATCTGAGCGCATGCGAGCCAAAGCATTGGAAGATGTGCATATTACTCCTGCTGAGGTAGTGGCTTTTTATAATTCTATCCCGAAGGATAGTATTCCGTATTTTAATATGCAAGTAGAAGTCGCAGAATTAGTGTTAAAGCCTAAAGTAAATTCTGAAGAGCACCGGAAGGCGTATCAGCTGTTGAGTGACATTAAAAAGCGTGTTGAACAAGGTGAAGATTTTGCAGAACTTGCCAATAAATACTCTATGGACCCCGGATCCGCTCAGAGGGGGGGTGAATTGGGGTGGATGAAAAGAGGTTCTTTGGTGCCTGAATTTGAAGCGGCAGCCTATAACCTTCAAAAGGGGGAGGTCTCGGATATAGTAGAAACGGAATTTGGGTTGCACCTCATCCAATTATTGGGCAGAAGAGGAGATTTGATTTTGACGCGACATATCCTGATTAAACCGGAGATAACAGAAGAAGATCTGCTTAAAACAGAGCGATTGCTCGACTCTATTAAACACCTAATTATTAACGACTCCATTGATTTTAAGCAGGCAGTTAAAAAATATGGCGAAAAGAGCGAGCAAAGCTATTATTCAGGGGGAAGGTTAATCAACCCAAAAGATGGTACTTCTGTTTTTGATGTAGGAGATCTGGA
>Ga0256841_1002235_pt1 | contig 15640 bp, 14 predicted proteins | sample 356308metaG_FD_185971 | JGI IMG/M metagenome (GOLD analysis project Ga0256841, IMG submission 185971) | Hydrothermal vent microbial communities from Mid Atlantic Ridge, Atlantic Ocean - 356-308 | ecosystem: Environmental > Aquatic > Marine > Hydrothermal vents | place: Atlantic Ocean: Mid... | reverse complement strand
CCGCACTCCAAACATTTTTTTTGGCTCATTATCAATGGATTTTGATGCTAAATTAAGAAAATAATGCAAATATTATTTGAGGTCTTTACTATTTTTACAGTATGTAATATATTTTAGTGCTTAAAATGTCGAATACCTGTAAAAATCATATTTACTCCCATAGCATTACAAGCGTCTATAACCGATTGATCTCGTATGGAACCACCGGGTTGAACAATATGCTTAATTCCTTTTTCTGCGGCTAATTCCACATTATCGGCAAATGGAAAAAAAGCATCTGAAATTAAATAAGCTTTACCTATCTCTTGATTATAAAATTCATCAAAATCTTTTGTTTTTCCGTTAAAATCCTGACGTATAAATTCCTTTGCTTTGTTCAATGCCAATTCTGTTGCTACCAAACGATTGGGTTGTCCGGCGCCCATACCCAATAAATAATAGTTTCCGTCTTTTTCGCCTACTATAACAATGGAATTGGATTTTATGTTTTTTATGGTTTTGATTCCGAATTCGATAAGTTTTTTATCCAATTTAAAATTGTTTCTGGTAACTATTTTCAGGTCATCATATAATTTATCATCATAATCTTGTTGTAACAGCGTGCCGTTTATTATACGAAAATCGGGATTTTGGGGTAATTTTTCAGGATTATATGCTACCACACGCAAATTTTTATGATTTTGCAAATATTCCAAAGCATCCGGTTTGATTTCGGGAGCAATTACCACTTCGATAAACTTGCGTTTGCTTCTGTCTTTATTGGTCAATTCGAAAAACTTGACGGTTTCCAATGCCAAAGGAGTATTAAAAGCAATGATGGAACCGAAAGCCGAAACAGGGTCTCCTTGCCAAGCTTTTTGTAAAGCCGTTTTTTGATTTTTTGCCATTGCCATACCGCAAGGATTTGAATGTTTTACCACAACACAACCTGTTGATTCCAATTCTTTAACCGATGCGACAGCGCCCGAAATATCTAAAATATTATTGTATGAAAGTGCTTTTCCATGTAGAAATTCCATATCATGAAAAGTATTATCTACCCCTTTTTGTTGATAAAAAATTGCCTTTTGGTGCGAATTTTCACCATATCTCAATTCTTTTCCGTCCGTATAAGCCAAACGAATGGACTTAATTCCGGTTTCATTATCCATCGTTTGAGCTATCAAAGCATCATAATCAGCTGTATGATTAAATGCTTTTGCCATCATTTTTTTTCTATATTCAAAAGTAGTAGCTCCTCTATTGGCTGTTATTTCATCGATAAAACTTTTGTAATCATCAATGGAAGTTATAACGGTTACATATTTAAAATTTTTAGCCGCCGCCCGTATCATCGTAGGTCCGCCGATATCTATATTTTCAATTAAAGTATCAAAATCTGCATCATTTTTTAAAACTTTTTCAAACGGATAAAGATTACAAACAACCAAATCGATGGGTTCTATACCAAGCGTATCCGCTTCAATTTTATCTTTATTGCGGTCAAACAATAATGCCGATTCAATCTCGAAAGAAATCGTTTTCATACGTCCGCCGAAGGCTTCGGGATTTTTGGTTACTTTTTGAATATCGGTTACGGGAATACCGGCATCTTGAAGTATTTTTTTGGTGCCTCCGGTCGAAATAATTTCAATCCCAAAAGATTGTAAAGTCTTTGCAAGTTCTACAATTCCCGATTTATCGGAAACACTCAACAATGCTTTTTTTATTTTAATATTTTCCATTGATAATAATTTATGATCTTACAGCTTCATCATCCGCAATCAATTTGCGTTTCATTTCCGATATTTCTCGGGTCATTTGCTCTTTAAATTCCGGTATTTGCAAACTTCTGACTGCCGCAAGTGCCGCATTGTCAGGATGAATGACAGTAACAGCAGGTGTATTTGAAGGCATCATCAATGATGAATTTATGTTTAGCATAATATCGGTTTTATCGGAAAATGGCGGACAATTAATAACCGGCACATTTACATTTGCGGCAAGAGCGCCTCCCAAACCATTGGAACGTCCGGCAATGGCAATAATACTGACGGGTTCAATTGCATTATTGATAATCTCTGCAAAATCTACCAAACGCTCACCGTTTTTATGAGCCGAAATAATTCTTTTTTCAACTTTTATATCAAATTTTTCGATATATGATTGTATTTTATTTGCATGATCCAAATCGGATTTCGACCCCATGACCAATGCAACATAACCGGGTTTTATCAATTTTTTTCGTAGTAAATTATGATAGACACGTGTTTTTACCGGCAAATTTCCCCCTTTATATTCTTTTCCGGTAATTATCTTATATATTTCACTATAACGCTTGGATGTTTCCTCTACAATATTTTTTGGTAGTTTCTCCGGAACTTTCCCGTCTTTTTTATGTGCCAACATCCATTGACGGACAAACTCTTTATCGATTTGTTCAGCATTTTCAGGAGATTTTTCATAATCGTTTTTATCCCAAAAACGTGAGGAATCGGGTGTATGAATTTCATCGATTAGTATTAGTTTTCCATCGATTAAACCGAATTCATATTTTGTATCCACTAAAATAATTCCACGCTCCAATAAATATTTTGAACCGAAATCAAACAATTCCAAAGCTTTTTGTTTCATCAACTGATATACGTCCTTATCTGCCAAACCTCGTTCAATAATTTCTTGTTCTGTAATTTCGGTATCATCTTTATCTTTGGTAGTAGGCGTTAAAATGGGATTTGCAAATTTTTGATTTTTTTTCAATCCTTCATCTATTTTTACCCCGCTAAAAATCCGTTTGCCTTTTTGATATCCTCTCCACATTGAACCGGTTAAATATGCACGAACAATCATTTCCACACGAATGGGTTGGGCTTCTTTAACCATACTAACATTTTCGTCAATTTGTTCAATCAAATGATTATCAATGATATGACGGGTTTTGTTAAACCAAAAGTTTGTTAAAGAATTTAAAATGCCACCCTTTAAAGGAATGGCATTGACTAAATTTTTATTGAAGGCAGATATCCTATCGGTAACAACTATCAATCTTTTTTGTTTGTCTATACGGATACTATCGCGCACTTTTCCGGCATGTATCTTATACAGTTGAGGTGAGATAAAATGATATAATGTATTCATTTTTATATTTATTATTAATTGATTTTCAAGAAATTATATTAAATTAGTTTAAATACTTCACAAAAGTAATACGAAAATCAATAGTTCTACGAATTAATTATTAACAAAAAAACAGAACTTATTAACAATGAGTTATTTTAATTCGGAAAATGATTTTTTTACATTACCTTTGCTCAAACCAAAAGCAATGTATAAAAGGTTTTTTCGTCCGTTGTTATTTACTTTCCCGCCCGAATCGGCGCATAATATAATTTTCTCATTATTGAAATTCACTCATCGAATTCCCTTTTTTTCTGTCCTTTTGAGGACTTTTTTTATATCTAAAAACAATGAATATCCTATCGAGTTGTTCGGATTAAAATTCAAACATCCTATCGGTTTAGCCGCAGGTCTGGATAAAAATGCGGAACTGATAGACCCTTTGAGTAATTTCGGATTTTCGTTTATTGAAATTGGTGCTGTTACTCCGCTGCCACAAAAAGGAAACCCTAAACCCAGACTTTTTCGTTTGAAACAGGACAATGCATTGATCAATCGTATGGGATTTAACAATAAAGGGCTAAAAAATGCAGTTAAAAATCTAAAAAAACGGAAGTCGGATATTATCGTTGGAGCGAATATCGGAAAAAACACAAAAACACCGAATGATAAAGCCAATGACGATTATATTAAATGTTTTAATGAGCTACACGACTATGTAGATTACTTTACTGTAAATGTCAGTTGCCCCAATATAAAAGATTTAAAAGAGTTGCAAGATAAAGATGCTTTGTTGGATTTATTGACAAGATTAAAGGAAATAAATACTAAAAAAAGAAAACCCAAACCGATTTTGCTAAAAATTTCTCCCGATTTGACTTGGTCGCAACTCGATGATACATTAAATATAATAAAACAAACAAAAATAGATGGGATTGTGGCGGTAAATACAACTGTGTCGAGAAATAATTTATCACTACCGGCAGATGAAATTCAAAAAATAGGAAATGGAGGATTGAGCGGCAAACCTCTTAAAGATAGAGCGACGGAAATTATCAGGTATATACATAAAAAAACGGATGCCAAACTACCGATTATCGGTGTTGGTGGCATAATGAATAAGCAAGATATGCAAGAGAAATTAGATGCGGGAGCCGATTTGGTTCAAGTTTTTACGGGTTTTGTTTATGAAGGTCCGGGAATGGTAAAAAGGTTCTTGGATAATGGTTAATGCTTAATTGTGAATGGTGAATGATGAATGCTTAATGATGAATGTGTTTAAAAAACGTAACCTCTATGAGATGGCTGGGAGTGTGTCATTAGGTGAAAGGGGAAAGGTGAAAGGTAGAAAGGTGCTTGATGACGGAATGAAAGATGACCAATGATTGAGGTAAAAGCCTTCCTTGAAGGTTTTACAATCCTTCAAGGTATGCAGACAAGCAAGAAGCAAATGATAGAAATTGAAATGTTTTGATTGAATAATTGATAATGAAAAAGTTATATATAAATACGATTTTGAATAATAAAATCCAAAATGTTTTGGTGGAGGAAGACATTATCACTTATATCGGTAATGATTTTAAATCGGCTGATAAAATTATAGATGCTAAACACAGCTATATTATGCCGGGTATTATTGACCCGCATACACATATCAGAGATATGGGACAAGCCGATAAGGAGGATTGGCTGTCGGCTTCAAAGGCGGCTATGAAAGGAGGAGTTACGATGCTTTTTGATATGCCCAATACAAAACCGCCAACGGTGGACTTAAACACTTTAAATCAAAAACGAAAGGCGGCAAAAAAATCGCTTGTAAAATATCGTTTTAATGTGGCAGCTACTAGCGTAAATTATGATAAAGTTGTAGAAATATTGCAATCAAAACCCGATGATGTCGCCGCCTTGAAAATGTTTTTTGCCGGTAGTAATTCAAATGAGTTTGTTAATGATTTGGAAGTGATAAAACGCTATTTCGAATTGTCTTTGAAGTTTGATATTCCCGTAATTATTCATACCGAATGGCAAGACTGCGTTGCAAAATATTCTGCTGATTTTTCAAATCCTACAATTTTTGACCATAACCTGATGCGCCATCGGGAATGTGCCGTAAAGGGAACGGAAATAGCTCTAAAATTAGCCGGTGAAATCGGGAATAAAATTGTGAATGCACATACTTCGGTAGCAGAGGAATTGGATTTAATTCGTCAGTATAAGAAAAAGGTTAATGTTTTTTGTGAGGTTACTCCTCACCATTTGCTTATCAATGAAGATATTTTGGAAAAAGTCGGGAATTTTGGTAAAGTCAATCCGCCTTTGCGAACATCAAAAGATAATGAAGCACTTTGGGAAGGGATAAATGACGGAACCGTTGATTTTATTGGAACCGACCATGCGCCGCATAAAATTTCGGAGAAATTGTTGGCATTTGATAAAGCTCCTTCGGGTTTTCCCGGACTTGAAACCAATCTGCGTTTGATGTTAAACGAAGTAAATAAAGGAAATTTAAGTTTGAAAAGATTGATTGAATTGACTTCGACAAATGTAGCACGTGTTTTTGATTTACAGGCTTATGGAAAAATTGAAAAAGGATATTATGCCGATTTTATTTTTATAAACTTGGATAAAAAATGGGAGATTAAAGCCGCAGATTTTGAAAGTAAAGCAAAATATACACCATTTGAAGGATTTACGGGAAAGGGAGATTTGATTATGATAAATTGATATTGGATTATTTAACAAAACTAATAAAAACTTAATGACAAGAGAAATTTTTATATTGGAATTGCATAAAATCGGAGCAATTAAATTTGGCGAATTTGTTTTAAAAAGCGGACGTCAATCGCCTTTTTATTTCGATTTGCGAGATATGATTTCCTATCCCGATTTGTTGAATGCCGTAAGTGATTTGTTAGTAGAAAAAATAAAAAATATCGATTTCGATTATATTTCAGGAATTCCCTATACCGCTTTGCCAGTTGCTTCTTTAATATCAAATAAGCTCAATAAACCATTGATATACATTAGGAAAGAAGAAAAATCCTATGGTACAAAAAATCTTATTATCGGAAAATATAAAAAAGGGGGGAAATGTTTGTTGATAGACGATTTGATTACTTCCGGCGAAAGTATTTTGGAAACAGCGGAAAAGTTTGAAAAAGCCGGTTTAAATATTACGGATGTTGCTGTGATTATCGATAGAAGTGCAAATGGACAAGAGATATTGGACAAAAAAAATTATACACTTCATTCTTTAATCAATTTGTCCGAAATTTTGCAAATTTTAAAAGAAAATAATCGTTTGGATAATGAAAAAATTGAGCGAATAAACAATTTTGTTTTTAACCCTACTACTGAAAATACAGAAGTAAACCCAAATAGATTAACTCAAAAATTATTAAGGATTATCCATGATAAAAAATCACGTTTGGTTTTATCATTGGATGTAAGTTATCAGAAAGATTTTTTTGAAATTTTGGAACAAACAGCCGAAAATATTGTGATGTTGAAAACACATATAGATATTTTAAATGATTTTGATGAAAAATTCATTCCAAAACTTTTAAGTCTTGCAAAGAAATACAATTTCATGATTTTTGAAGATCGCAAATTTGCAGATATAGGAAATACCGTTCAAAAACAATATCGGGAAGGTATTTATAAAATAAAAAATTGGTCGGATTTTGTTACGGTTCACGCAATCCCCGGAGAAGGAATTTTGCATGGTCTTTTTGAAGAAACCGACAATAAAGCGGGTTTTTTGTTGGCAAAAATGTCATCAAAAGCCAATTTAATGAATGATAATTATACCCGAAAGGTTTTTGAAATGGGAAAGAAATTTCCCGATTGGGTTTCGGGATACATTGTTCATGCCAATAGCGTGGATGAATTGAAAAGATTGAGAAAAAAAATACCAATGCACCAGCTTTTATTGATGCCGGGCGTAAAATTAAACAAAGGAAATGATAATTTGGGACAACAATACACAAGCATTGACGAAGCAATTGAAGGAGGTGCCGATTTGATTATCGTAGGACGCGGAATTATCAAAGCCAAAGACAAGCGGAAAACGGCAAAAGAATATGCTTCTATAAGTTATAATTTATCAACGGAAAAGAGTAGATAAGAAATTAATGTATAATCAAAAAAAATAGAATTAAAAAAAATGAAAAATTTAATTTCGATGCGTGATGTCGGCAAAAAAGACATCCTAGAATTATTAGAATTAGCCGAAAAAATTGAAACCGGAAAAATCAAACCCGATTTGTCGGGTAAATTGGGGGCATTATTGTTTTTCGAACCTTCGACCCGAACACACTTTTCGTTTGATACCGCTATAAAAAAATTAGGCGGTCAAAGTTTTTCAATGTCCGGAACTTCATCTACTTCCGTAAAAAAAGGCGAAACATTAGCCGATACATTGATGACCATCAGTCAATATGCCGATTTTATCGTAATGCGACATAAAGTTGAAGGAGCAGCAAGATTTGCTTCCGAAACCGTTGATATTCCGGTGATCAATGCGGGAGACGGAACAAATCAGCACCCGACACAAGCTATGTTGGATATGTATTCCATTAAAAAAACACAAGGAACATTAGAAAATTTGACTATTGCTATGATTGGCGATTTACGTTTGGGAAGAACGGTTCATTCCTTGGCAGAAGCACTCATTCCTTTTAAACCGAAATTCTATTTTGCTTCGCCCAAACATCTGCAAATGCCTCAATATATCAAAGATGAATTACTGGAAAAAAATATTGAATTTGAAGAAATTGAAGATATAAAACCGATTATGCCCCAATTGGATATTATGTATGTTACACGTATTCAAAAAGAACGATTTGCCGTTTTGGAAGACTATGAAAAAGTAAAAGACGCGTATATTGTTACACCCGAAATTCTTTCAAATGTAAAAGATAATTTTAAACTGTTACATCCGCTTCCCCGTGTAAACGAAATTACCGTCGAGGTGGATGATATGCCTTATGCTTACTATTTTCAACAAGCAAAAAACGGCGTGTTTATGCGACAAGCCATTATTACAAAATTGATGAATTTAAAATATTAAAAAAATAAATTAGCTATGGTAAAGTCCTTGATTTTAACCGGATTTGGTATTAATTGCGAAATTGAAATGGGAGCCGCCTACAAAAAATCGGGGGCAGATGTAAACATCGTGCATTTTAATGATATATTAAACGGTAAATATAATTTACAAGGTTTTGATATTTTGAATTTTCCCGGCGGATTTTCCTTCGGAGACGATATAGCTTCCGGTAAAGTTATGGCAAACAAGATAAAATTTAAAAAAATGTCCAATGGAAATACATTCATTGAAGAAATAATGGATTTTATAAAAAACGGAAAATATATTTTAGGCGTATGTAACGGTTTTCAAATTCTTACACAATTGGGACTATTGCCGCACCTTCAAGGAAATTTAGAACCCGAAATTGCATTGATACATAATGATTCTCAAAAATTTGAAGACCGCTGGGTTTATTGTAAAATCAATCAAAATAACAATTCTCCTTTTCTGAAAAATATCGATATTTTGCCATTACCCGTAAGACACGGAGAAGGCAAAGTGGTTTTTAAATCGACAAAAGTAAAAGAGCAACTATTAAAAAATCAACAAGTTGCCTTGCAATATTGCGATAAAGAAGGAAATGTAACCGACCGATACCCTGTCAATCCAAACGGTTCGGCATTGGGAATTGCGGGAATTACCGACAGCACAGGTCAAATATTGGGTTTAATGCCTCATCCGGAAGCTTTTTTGAGTTTTTACAATCACCCGAATTGGCCGCAAATGAAAAAAAACGGAAATATTTTAGAAAGAAAAAAAACCGGACAAGTAATATTTGATAATATTGTTTCCACCATTCAAAAAAATAAAAAAATATTAAAATGAAAGTAGCAATCGTAGGTAGCGGCGGAAGAGAACATGTTTTGGCTTGGAAATTTGCCAAAGAATTGTCTTGGAAAAATGTTTTTACTATTCCCGGAAACGATGGAATCCCCAACAGTTATCCTATGGATATTAATGATTTTAATAAAATTGAACAATTTTGTTCTTTGCATAAAATCGAATTGATTTTTGTAGGAAACGAACAACCGCTTTCAAAGGGAATTACGGATTATTTTGCAGATAAAAATATCAAGGTTTTTGGTCCCGACCAATTGGCGGCACGTCTGGAATCGTCCAAAATATTTGCTAAAAAATTTATGAAAAAATACGGAGTATCAACAGCCGAATTTGAAACCTTCGATAATGTTGATGATGCCGAACAATATATTTTAGATAAAAACGGAAATTTAGTTATTAAATTTGACGGATTGGCGGCAGGCAAAGGTGTTTTTGTTTGTTCATCCGTTAAAGAAGCTAATGAAGCCCTTCAACAATTACAAAAGACCTATGGAAAAAATTTTAAATTCATAATTGAAGATAAAATTCAAGGAGATGAAATATCCATCATCGGGTTTACCGATGGAAAAACCGTTAAAACGCTTAAAGTTTCACAAGACCATAAACAATTATCAGTAGGAGACAAAGGACCCAATACCGGTGGAATGGGTGCTTATTGTCCGGTTGAAATCGATCAAAAAATATTGGATGATATACAAAAAAATATCATTTCTCCAAGTATTTACGGTATCCGAAATGAAAAAATGAATTATAAAGGGATAATATATTTCGGAATAATGGTTAAAAACAACAAATCTTATCTGTTGGAATATAATGTTCGATTTGGAGATCCCGAAGCACAAGTATTATTACCTTCACTTCAAACAAGTATGGTGGAACTTACAAAAGCTTGTTTGTCGCAAAATTTGGAAAAAATCGATCTGAAATTCGCAAAAGAATATTTTACCGATGTTGTATTGGTTTCCAAAGGATATCCTAAAAAATACACCACAGGAAAACTAATTGAAGGACTCGAAAGCATTGACCACAAAGATTTGCTGATTTTTCATGCGGGAACAAAAAAAATAAATAACCGATACTATACCAACGGCGGGAGAGTTTTAAATTTGGTTGGAAGGGGTAAAACTTTGGAAGAAGCATTAAAAAAAACATATAATGCCGTAAAAAAAATCAATTTCGAAGGAATGTATTATAGAACAGATATAGGAAAAAGAAAAAATCAAGAACTTAAATATGAAAAATAGGCAATTGAAAAAAATCATCATATTTATTTCGGGACGCGGTTCAAATATGAAACGTATTATTGAAGAATGTCAAAACGGCATACTAAAAAATATTGCTTATCCTGTTCTGGTTTTTTCCGATAATCCCGATGCCCAAGGTTTGAAAATTGCCAATGAATCAGGCATTGCAACCCAAACCATCAATGCCAAAGAAAGAAATAAAAATGAATTTAATAAACATTTGATGGAACTCTTGACTTCTATTGATTTTGATTATATAATTTTAGCCGGTTATATGAAAATATTAAATCCCGAAATCGTAAAAAAATATAAAAATAAAATCATAAATATACACCCCGCCGACACCAATATACATCAAGGATTACGAGCTTACAATTGGGCATTTGAAAACGGATTGAAAAAGACAAAAATAACCGTTCACTACGTCGATGAAAACATTGATACGGGAAAAATTATTGCACAAAGAGAAGTGGATTTATCCGGCTGCAAAACTATTGAAGAAGTTGAAAAAAGAGGACTGGCGGTTGAGCATGAATTTTATTCGGAAACTTTAAAAAAAATATTTACCAATTCAATATAAAAAATTATGTGTGGAATTATAGGATTTACCGGTAACGAAAAAATTGTAGGAGACTTAATGTATGGTCTATTGACTTTACAACATCGCGGACAAGATTCTGCGGGGATTGTTACCTTCGAAAAAATGTTTCATACCAAAAAAGGAATGGGTTTGGTCAATGAAGTTTTCAGCCAAAAACATTACGAGCGATTACAGGGAAAAATAGGCATCGGACACGTTCGATATACTACACACGGAAGCAATTCAATAGAAAATGTTCAACCGATTATTACCAATTTTCCCTATGGGCTGGCAATGGTTCATAATGGAAATGTTACCAATTTCAAAGAGATGGAAAAAGCTCTCTATGAAGAATATCATGTCCTGCCAAATTCAACCAATGATTTGGAAATTTTGCTCTATACACTTGCAGCCGAATTAAAAAACAAGGATTTGAAACACCTGAAAACCAAAGAAATTTTTGATGCCGTAAAAATTACGCAACAAAAAGTAGAAGGAGCTTATGCAGTTATTGCAATTATTGCGAACCACGGACTTTTGGCTTTTATGGATCCCAATGGAATTCGTCCGTTGGTATTGGGGAAAAAAGAAAATAACGGAAGTGTTTCGTATGGATTTGCTTCGGAAAATATAACTTTTGATCATCTGGGTTATGAAGTAGTTAAAGATTTGCAAGCAGGAGAAATTGTTTTTATCGATAATCAACTGAATATTCATACCGGTATCGGTCATAGAAAAGAACAACATTTTTGCGTGTTTGAGTATATGTATTTTGCACGGGAAGACAGCATTTTTTACCGAAATAACGTAGCGGGAAAACGCGTAAGATTAGGACAAAAAATCGCAAAACAATTCAAAGAAAAAGGTCTTAAACCCGATGTTGTAATTGACGTGCCCAACTCGGGATTTTTTGCCGCATCCGGTTTAGCCGAAGCGCTGAACGTTCCCCACCACAGAGGTTTGGTCAAAAGTAACTATATCGGAAGAAGTTTTATTGCTCCCGAACAAAAAGAAAGGGAAAATATTGTGCATAAAAAATTAAATCCCATTAAAAAAGCCATCAGAAACAAAAAAGTGGCGGTAGTGGACGATTCGATTGTAAGAGGCACTACATCCAAACGTATTGTAAAAATTTTGAAAGATGCAGGAGCCAAAGAAGTCTATTTTGTATCCGCTGCTCCACCTGTTAAATATCCTTGTGTTTACGGTATAGAAATGTCTATTAAAACCGAACTGATTGCCAATAAAAAAACAAAAGATGAAATTAGAAAATACATTGGAGCCGATGAACTATTTTATTTTGATTTGAATGAATTACCCGATGTTTTTGATAAAATAAAAATTTGCGATGCTTGTTTTACCGGTAATTATCCGACAAAAAATATCAATAAAGTTCTTAAAGATATAGAAAGCGAAAGAAAAGAAAACAAAAAAATATAAAAAAACTCTATAAATTTTTTGACAAATGAAAAAAAAATTAAAAGTTGATCCCATCAAAAACGGAACGGTTATAGACCATATAACCGCCGGAAAAGCTATGCAAGTCATAGAATTGCTGAACCTGAATCATACCAAAAGTCTTATGATGATAGGAATAAATTTATCCAGTAAAAAAATCGGTAAAAAAGATATTATTAAAATCGAAAATCGTGTGTTAACAGATGACGAAGTCAATAGCATTGCTTTGATTTCTCCCGAAGCGACTTTAACCATCATTGATAATTTTGAAGTGGTTAAAAAGAGAAAAATCCATTTACCCGAAAAGATATCAAAATATATTATCTGTCCCAATCCCAATTGTGTTACCAATATAGAAAATGTTACGACCAAATTTCTTATTAAAGCAAACAAAGCCGTTGAAGTAAAATGTGAATATTGCGAAAAAAAATATTCTATTGAACACGTAAAGTTTAATTTTTAAAAAGTTTCATTAATGTCCAACAATAAAAATCAATCATATAAAACCGGCGGCATCGTCATCATCGATTTTGGTTCTCAATATAACCAATTGATTGCCAGAAGGATAAGAGAACTTGGAGTATATGCCGAAATTGTTCCTTATAATACCCCGATAGAAGATGTTTTAAGCACCCGCCCCAAAGGTATCATACTCTCGGGCGGTCCGTCATCGGTTAATGATAAAAATGCACATCTGATAGACAAAAAAATTTATGAAACAAAAATTCCGGTTTTGGGCATTTGCTACGGAATGCAATTGACAACACATTTGTTGGGAGGAAAAGTTGTTCAAGGCAAAATAGGAGAATACGGAAGAAGTGAATTTTATAAAGAAACAGACCATATTTTATTAAAAAACATCCCCGAAAAATCTACCGTTTGGATGAGCCATTACGACGAAGTTACACAACTTCCGCAAGGTTTTAAAAAATTAGGTTCTACGAAAATTTGTATAGCCGCCATAGCTAATGATGAAAAGAAAATCTATGCTACTCAATTTCATCCCGAAGTGGCACATACCGAATTTGGCACTCAAATAATTAAAAATTTTGTAATTGACATCTGCAAGGCGGACAAAAATTGGAATTTATCCGGTTATATTGAAAATGAAATTAAAAAAATAAAAGAAATTGTAGGCAATCAAAAAGTAATACTGGGATTATCGGGAGGAGTGGATTCGTCGGTTACGGCAATGTTAATACACCAAGCCATAGGAGATCAACAGACTTGTATATTTGTAGATACGGGTTTGCTACGAAAAAATGAAGTGGAAACCGTAATGAAAACTTATGCCGAAAATTATCAAATGAATATCAAAAAAGTAGATGCTTCCGAAGAATTTATCAATGCGCTAAAAGGCGTTAAAGAGCCGGAAGAAAAGAGAAAAATCATCGGTAAAAAATTTATAGAAGTTTTTAATCGTGAAGCCGCCAAAATATCCGATGTAGGTTTTTTGGCACAAGGAACTATTTATCCCGATATCATTGAATCCAAGTCGGCAAAAGGAGGTCCTTCGGCTACTATAAAATCACATCACAATGTAGGTGGACTTCCCGAGAAAATGCATTTAAAACTACTGGAACCCCTAAAAGAATTATTTAAAGACGAGGTTCGGAAACTGGGGGTAGAATTGGGCATCCCAAAAAAAATGATTATGCGACATCCTTTTCCCGGACCCGGATTGGGTATTCGGATATTGGGAGAAATCAGTAAAGAAAAAATTAAAATTTTGCAAGAAGCCGATGCTATTTTTATAGACGAATTATACAAAAACAATTTGTATGATCAAGTAAATCAAGCTTTTGTAGTGCTTCTACCGGTTAAATCCGTAGGAGTTATGGGAGATGAACGCACCTATGAATATACCGTCGTTATCCGCTCTGTTAATACAACGGATTTTATGACGGCAACCTGGTCTCGTTTGCCATATCATTTTTTGGATTGGGTTTCCACACGAATTATAAATGAAGTAAAAGGTATCAATCGGGTAGTTTACGATATCAGTTCAAAACCGCCTGCCACCATAGAATGGGAATAATTTTTTATCAATGTTTAAAATAAAAACAAATGAATACATTAGAAGCAATATCACCAATAGACGGACGATATAGAAAAAAAGTAGAAAGTTTAGCCCGATTTTTTTCCGAATCGGCTTTGATAAAATACAGAGTATTTGTAGAAATAGAATATTTTATCGAGTTATGTAAAATCCCCTTACCACAATTGAAAGATTTTGACCGGACAAAAATTGACGATTTGCGACTGATTTATAAAAATTTTGACTTGAAAGACGCCCGGAAAATCAAAACTATTGAAAAAATTACCAATCACGATGTAAAAGCGGTTGAATATTTTATCAAAGACAAATTTGATGAAATGAAATTATCACAGTTCAAGGAATTCATACATTTCGGTTTGACTTCACAGGATATAAACAATACGGCTATTCCATTGTCGGTAAAAGCGGCAATGGATGTTTACAAGCAAGAAATAAAAAATTTGATAAAAAAATTACAAGAATTATCCGATGAATGGAAAAACATTCCGATGTTGGCACGAACACACGGTCAGCCGGCATCTCCCACAAAATTGGGAAAAGAAGTGGATGTTTTTATCGAACGTATTCATCAACAATTAAAATTGTTAGACCAAATACCGATAGCGGCAAAATTCGGAGGAGCAACAGGAAATTTCAATGCTCATTATTTGGCTTATCCCAATATCGATTGGAAAACTTTTGCTCGAAACTTTGTTGAAAAAACTTTGGGATTGCACCATTCTTTTCCTACTACACAAATTGAGCATTACGACCATCTTTCGGCTCTTTTCGATGCTTTGAAACGAATAAATACCATCTTTATCGATTTAAACAGAGATTTTTGGACCTATATCTCAATGGGATATTTTAAACAAAAAATCAACACAGGCGAAGTCGGTTCGTCAGCGATGCCTCATAAAGTAAATCCCATTGATTTTGAAAATTCGGAAGGCAATCTGGGAATTGCAAATGCTTTGTTTGAACATTTATCGGCAAAACTACCGATATCACGGTTACAACGGGATTTGACCGATTCAACCGTAACAAGAAATATAGGAGTGCCTTTTGCCCACACCATTATCGGTTTTAAATCCACTCTCAAAGGTTTGAATAAACTATTGATAGACAAGAAAACAATTGATAATGATTTGGAAAACAATTGGGCGGTAGTTGCCGAAGCCATACAAACTATTTTGCGCAGAGAAAACTATCCGCAACCTTATGAAACTTTGAAACAATTGACCCGAACCAATAAAAAAATAACCCAACAGTCCATTATCGATTTTATTGAC